>Ga0307981_1003202_pt1 | contig 12468 bp, 6 predicted proteins | sample OrgLakmetagen987_FD_201849 | JGI IMG/M metagenome (GOLD analysis project Ga0307981, IMG submission 201849) | Saline water microbial communities from Organic Lake, Antarctica - #987 | ecosystem: Environmental > Aquatic > Non-marine Saline and Alkaline > Saline | place: Antarctica: Organic Lake... | reverse complement strand
ACTGAAATTTTAGGAAGTTTATATAGAATGATCTTTGCTGAAGATGAGCAACCTATCAATGCTGAGGTTGCTAACATTAAAGATGCCCCAGAAAAGGTGAGTGCTGTCGCTGTCGGTCAGATTGAATTTACTGAGGCTGAGAAAAAGGATTGGAAGAAATTACTAACCTCAGATGTCAGGGCACAATACATGAGTAATTCGGACATCACTGGAATGCTCTTAGACAAGTATATCCACCCGGAGAGGACCGGTCAGGATTACCAGCCAATGAGTAGACTAGGACAAGAGGTCGTTAGTGAAGTGATTAAAGCTCGGTCTGAGAAGTTTTTGGAGGGTGAAAAAGCAGAACCACTCCCTAATCTGACTTTGGTATCAGAAGACCGTAAGAAAGAGGTTCTGGCTAATCTCAGTGAGATAGAGCCGATTAAATTTAGAGAGATGTATGAAGCGCTAAACTACTCGGAGAGAATACTCGTCGTGTATGATCCTATCAGCCAGGTTAAGTTCAAGGAGGCCAGAGTATATATCAAAGGATTTAGGCCACAGAACAATAAGGCTAAAGATAAGATAAAGAATACCGATCAGCTTGAAAAGTTGATGGAGCCGTTGCTCAACAAGAGAGTATCTGCAGAAATGTATACTGAGTTTTCTAAGATTGTTTTGGATAACATAGAATTATTTGTCGGTGTTTCGGTTTCTCCTCAGCCGAGTTGGACTCTTCCAGGAAGAGATGTCCACTTCATGAAGTCTTCATCGTCTCATTTCCCTATAGTGAAAAAAGCGACGGAAGATTTAGTTGCAGGTAAGCGTGATTCTTTCGTCACGGTGGTCGCTTTTCCGAATGGAGGAGGGCGGGGCAGAAGTAGCGGACAACAGCCGTTGATATTTATTTTTGATAAACAATCACCACCTGAGCCTAAAAAGCTGGAGGAGATCACAGATTCTCACAGCATGACAATCACAGCGGTAACGAAGGAGGTCATCGATGAGTGGAAAAAAAATCAAGTGGATGGAAAAGAGCAGGTCATTAACGAGCTGATTAAATTTCAACCCAGTTTAGAGGACATGCGTTCCCGACTAAATGAAATGCCGCTTGATAAGTTACAAGAAGCTTTAGATCAGATGACGGGAAATAGGTAATACATATAAATTTTCAAATACAAATAATCATTAAACCAACAAGAATAACCATGACTACCAATACTAGTTCAGCACCAGCAGATCCCGCCGAGCAATGGCAACAAGTTCAAGATCAAGTCGCTAACATCCGTAAAGAAACTGCTCGCGTTATCGTGGGGCAAGACGCGGTGGTGGAGCAAATGTTAGTGTCTCTACTCTGTAAAGGTCACTGTCTGTTAGAGGGGGTTCCAGGTCTAGCGAAGACGCTACTGGCTTCTACGCTAGGGCATATTTTAGGGCTGAAATTTCAGCGGATTCAGTTCACACCAGATTTGATGCCGACGGACATTATTGGCTCAGAGATCCTACAGCAAGATTCTACTGGAGGTCGAAAGTTCGAGTTCACACCTGGGCCCATTTTTTCTAATTTGATTTTGGCTGATGAGATTAACCGAACTCCACCTAAGACTCAGGCCGCATTGCTTGAGGCGATGCAGGAAAAGCAGGTGACTGTTGCGGGGAAAACCAGAAAACTCGATGAGCCGTTTATCGTATTCGCTACGCAGAACCCTATCGAGCATGAGGGAACCTACCCGCTTCCTGAAGCGCAGCTGGATCGTTTCTTTTACAATATTAAGATCGGATATCCTACAATTGAGGAAGAAGAGCAGATTGTGAATCTGACAACGGGTAGAAACTTACCTGTAGCTGACACCATTTTAGATACTGCTGGTGTGGTCGCTTTACAGAATGCGTCACTCGATGTTCCGTTGCCTGAAAATGTGGTGAAAGCTATTCTCAAACTCACTCACTCGACGCGTCCTGGCTCAGACCACGCTACTGATTACGTAAACAACTATATCGCTTATGGTGCTGGTCCTCGTGCTTCTCAGTGCTTGGCGCGTGCCGTTAGAGCTCTAGCTCTTTTAAGAGGTAAGTCTGCGGCATCGATTGATGAGCTTAAAGACGCGGTACTCCCAGTGCTTCGTCACCGTATTACGCCTAACTACAACGCGACTGGTGAGGGCATCACAGAAGACCAAATTATTGCTAAGCTTATTTCCTAATGAGTAGTTTCAAATACCTCAAACCTGAAGACATCAACCGACTCCGTAACTACGAGTTCGGCGCGAAAGCATTGGTGGAGGGGTATCTATCTGGTCGTCATCGCTCAAAGCAGCGCGGCTCTTCCACAGAGTTTCACGAATACCGACAGTACACCCCAGGGGATGATCCATCGATGGTGGATTGGCGGGTGTTTGCACGTTCAGATCGGCATTATTTAAAGACCTTTGAGCAAGAGACTAACTTAGAGTGCACTATTTTCGTAGATTCATCAGCATCGATGGGATTTAAAGAAAAGTCAGAGCTCAGCAAGCTAGAATACTCATCATTCTTCGCAGCATGCCTAGCGTGGTTGGTCGTGAGTAAAAATGATCAAGTTGGCTTACAAATCTTTGATAAAGACATTCGGCATCATCTTCCTCCGGGATCTACAAGGAAGCATCTGCATACGATCTTAAATCTACTAGAAGAGAACCAGCCAGGTTCTCAGACGTCCTTAGCTGATTCTCTCAAGCGCGCTAACCCGATGATAAAACGCAAGGGGACGATCGTCATCTTGTCTGATTTCTTCGACAGCCCGAAAGATATTTTCCAAGCACTTAATCCCTACATCCATCGTGGTTTCCGGATTCACCTATTCCATGTGTTAGACCCTGGAGAGATCACTCTCACAGACCGTGGGCTTGCGCGGTTTAGCGATATGGAAAGCGACGATCAATTGACGCTGCACACACCCTCGATCAAGGAAGCGTGGGATGAAGAACTGAAGCAACACACCAAGGCCTTGAGATCCTTAGCCGCCTCTAGAAGAGTTGACTACGAACTCATTTCTACCAAGGACTCTTATTTTAACCTCTTCGACCGGCTTTCGCATTAACCCATGGATATTTTTCTCAATCAACCGACATGGCTCTGGCTATTGGCTCTCGCAGTCATCCCATTGTTGGTGCATTTGTTGTCGCGGAGCAGGCCTGCTGAATATCAATTTTCGGATCTGACTTTTTTGAAGAATATTGTCAAAAAATCTAGCCGCTACCGTAAGCCAAAGGATCGTTTGGTCTTAATTTTACGCACTCTTGCTGCACTAGCGTTGTTGTTTGCTTTTCTCCACCCACTGTTGGTTTCTAAGGACCCAAGTGTGGTTGTTGGTGCTGAGGATAATGTCATTTATGTGATCGATCAATCTGCCTCTATGTCGGCAGTTGAGGGAAGCACCACTCGTTTCACAGAAGCGTGTAATAAGGCAGCGGCGATCATGGCGAAGACTAAGCCAGATAATGCGAACATCGTCTGGATCAAATCAATACCGAGTGCCGAGTTTCCTGCGCCGGGACCTAATATAAACTATCTAGCGGAGAGATTACAACAGGCTGATGCTAGCTCAGAAAATGGGGCGATCGCTTCGGCGATGAAACTGGCGATTGATCAGTTGAGCAAAGTGAAGGGGAACCGTGAAATCATCGTGATCTCTGATTTCCAAAAGCAAGCTTGGGAAAATGCCGAGCTGTTTGTTCCAGAGTCGATTAAATTTACCAAAGTAGCGGTGGGGGACACACGTTTACCAAATGTCGCTATCGAGACGCTCAGAGCATTTCCTATTTCTCCAGTGAGTGGCCAAAATGTTTCGATTTCAGCGCGTGTTAAGAACTATTCAGACAAGGCGGTGACGACCACTGTTTATCTAAACGCTGGTGGTGGGCGACAGTCTAAGGAAATAGAAATAGCTGCGAACGGCCAAGCTGAGGTGGAGTTTAATACCCAGTTTAGTCATCACGGTAATATTGAGGTCACGGTTTCACTAGGTGAAGACGCATTCAGGGGAGACGATGAGCGCCACATGATTATTCCGATCAAGGAGACGCTGCGTATGATCTCAGTTACCTCTGAAGAAAAATCTGCCACAGTAAATATTCTAAAAAGGCTCGCGATTGTCTTACCGTGGCTGAGTCACAGCCAGTCTGAGGAATTACCTGGGATCAACGCATGCGATGTATTGTTTATTCATCGGTGGGGTGGAGATCATTTAGAAGAACTCATTAAACTTTCTAACAACGGGACTAGTGTGATTGTCTCTCCGTCTCCTAAGACCTCACTTGTTGATCTGCGGAAGCTGCTAGATCTATCCCCAGTAGATGCCCTGCTCTCTCAGAAGAAAGACGCTAAAGGGTGGAAGGCTGTAATGGCGAAGGAGTCTGCAGCAGTGTTCTCGATCTTTAGCTCAGGTGAATTTGGAAACCCAGCGCAGGGAAATTTCCTCCAACGCTATGAACTGCCTAAGCAGTGGAATAATACTGCGATCATCAATTATACGGACGAAATACCTGCCATATTGATCAGTAATAAATCGAATGCTTCTCGCTTGATTTGGAACCTTAGTTTCGACCCGGCGCACTCAGATTGGGTCTCACAAGAGCCATTCGTTACCTTCATGGCTGAATTGATTCTCAGTATTCAGCCTAACATTCAGGCAGATAATTATGAGCTGTTAGTGGGTGGTAAGGTGAGCTGGATCTTGCCTGAAACCTTAGATTCTAAGTCGATTAAACTTACCAGATCTACTAAGGAAGAGCTGGAAACTAAAATTAAAAACACGACTCAAGGAGCAATGATTCAGAGTCTCGTCGCTGCGACTCCCGGCATCTACGAATGGCGGACAGGATCGACGATCGCTCACCGCAATGTGGTGAATTTCCCCTCAACAGAATCAAACCTAACACTGCTAAACCCTAGCGATTTGCCTACAGGTGAAACGGCAGATCAAGACGACATTATCCGCGCTGAAGCATTATCTCAGGGGATGCCGATGTGGCCTTGGTTGCTCGGTGCAGTGATCGCGTTGCTGATTGCTGAATCTCTTGCAGCCACGCCTCAGTCTAAGCGACAAATCATTTCGACCTAACCATGAAACCAGTCCTCGAACTACCTCTACTTATTCCGCTTCTAGTGATCCTACTAGGAGTAGGGATCTATGTGTCGTGGCGGTCCTCTCAGGATGCTAAATCTCCGTTGAGACTGCTCCTTATTACCTTGAGAGCGCTGGCATTGATCGCTCTTGCCGTGTTTTTGCTGAATCCTGGAGCCTGGATTTCTAAAACAAGCGAGAGAGAGCAGCTCTACCCGATCATGATCGATGACTCTACTTCGATGGCTACCATTTCAGATGGGAAATCTGGAACGAGAGCAGCAACGGCAACTATTTTAGCCCAAACGATTTTAAATGAAGCGGAGACCAACAAAGTAGAGACGAAGCTCTTCGCTTTTTCAGCTGATTCCAGACAGATCAGTGATTTATCAGAGTTGAGTTCAGCAGGGGAAGACTCAAATATTCACCGCTCTGGAGCATCGGTTTTCACTAAACTTCAATCAGCAGGAAGCTCACCCGAAGCATTATTCATTCTTACAGATGGTCGTCAGACAGCACTTTCCAAAGGCACGACATTAGCACTCCAGTCTAGAGCGAATAATGCACCGATCTACGCTATAAGCATCGGCTCAGATGTTCTTAAGAAGGATCTGTCGGTAGTCTCCGCGAGAAAGACGATCACGGCATTCCCTCAGCAGAATTTACAAGTCACAGCGGTGGTGGAGAATCAGAATTTAGGAAATCAATCGATTACTCTGAGCTTAAAAGATAGCGGAGGTAAGGAAATGGCGACTCAGCAACTAGAGGCCGAGGGAAATAAGAAAATCATCCACACTTTCTCAGTCAAAGCGCCTGAGGCGTCGACGCGTTATAAACTGATTATCAATCAAGCAGCAGGTGAGCAATCGGTAGATAACAACACCAGTCTGGTGAATGTGCGGATTCTTACTACTAAGACACGGGTATTTATTGCTGAGGGAGCTCCGTATTGGGATTCAAAGTTCCTCGCTCAGTTACTACGTCAGCAGGGGCATATGGATGTGCATTCCGTGCACCGGCTCAGTGATGATCGCTGGTTCCGGATTGATTCTGGTCAGTCAGATCCTACCGCATCTAGTGATGATGTGTTCCCTGATTCGATAGAAGATCTTTCGCACTATGATCTGATTATCTTCGGGAAAAACTCCGAGCACTTTCTGAACACTAAAAGGATTGAACTATTAAAAGGATTTGTGAGAGATCAGGGCGGAGCGATTCTATTCTCGCGGGGGAAACCCTACTCAGGAAGGATGAGAGATCTGGAAGCGCTTGAGCCGGTGAATTGGGCGAGTAATTCGAGCTCAAAATTTGTCTTTTCACCCACTGCGGATGGACAAAGCGCAGGCTTGTTTGGTCAGGCACTCCCTGCACCCGAAAGCCCAATCTGGAAATCACTACCTAACCTCAAGGACGCGCATAATGTGGATTCTGTAAAGCCATTCACCCGTGTTTTGGCAGAGGGTGCATTACCCGGAGCTAAGGGCAAATTTCCACTTTTGATGGTGCGTAGGTATGGTCAGGGAGTAAGTGGCCTAGTCAACGCGGACGGGCTGTGGAAATGGGACTTCTACCCAGAGGCGCGCGAGCTGGGTAATATGTATCAAGAATTCTGGACTCAGTTAATTCAATGGATGGTCGCGTATTCTGAGTTTTTACCCGGTCACGATTATTCGCTACATTCATCGAATCAGATCGTCAATCAGCTAGATCCCGTGGTCTTTTCGATGAGTTATCGAGGGGCTTCAAAGTCTCCCAAGCCAAGTATCCTGATCACTGCTGATGGGCAAGATCCCATCAAGGTCAGCGCTGCTGCGTCTACTCCTGTGGGTGGGAAGCCCGCTTGGAAATGCTCGTTTGTTCCTGAGCAGCCGGGCACTTATTTAGCGACCTTGATTACTGGCGATGACTCTCCAGCACCCACGCTCAACATCGAGGTCAAAGCACCACCTACAGAAATGGATAACCTTAATCCAGATCCAGATTTCCTCCGCGAGCTCTGCGAGTCAACTGGAGGTAAGCTACTAACAAGTGAAGAGCTACCAGCTTTCCTGAAAGAACAATTGGGAAGTAAAAGTAAAAGCACAATGAAAGCAGAAGTAGTCTGGCAGTCTAGCTGGATGCAATGGTTCATGCCGATCATCGTGCTGCTGATACTCGCCGCCGAATGGTGGATCAGAAGACGCAATGGTCTCATTTAGAAAACCTACAAATCATGAAATTTAAACAAGCAATCTCTCGTTACAAACGCACTTGGGTCATCGGACAATGCCTCAAGGCATTGTTGTTGCTAGTAGCGATATTTATGGCAGTGGTGATTCTCTACGGGCTCACTGACGCGGTCTGGCCACTGAGTAATGGAGTGCGCTCGATCATGAATGATGTGATTACGTATACTTCGTTAGTAATGGCGGTTATCGTTATTTACCGGGTGATTAAGATTACTAGTGGAGATCTAGCAATCAGTGCAGATGCGGCCATTAGCAATGAATCAAAGACGATACGTGCCGCTCACGATCTTAGTAAGCGGGAAGCTTCATCACCGCTAAATGATTACCTAAGCTCACGCGCGCAGGAGGATGCTGTTAAGGTGATTGGAAGTATTGGTTGGAAACAGAAAATTCCTTGTAGAAGAATTGGTGTCGGTATCTTAGCCATCTTGATCACAGCCGGTGTCGGTTATGGTATCCGCGCGCTTCATCCGGCAGCTTATGATACTGTGGTTCAGCGATTGCAGCACCCAGACCAAGATATCCCACCTTATTCCCCGTTGAAGTTTAATGTCACACAAGATTCTACTAGCACGGTGTATGGTGCGGATAATCAGGTGCGAGTGGAGATCTCAGGAGGTGAGTTACTAGAGGATGTAATCTGCCGAGTGAGAAATACTCAAACCGGTGAAGTAGACGCAATCAGCACATTCCAGGAGTCTTCGATGGTGTTCTCCAAGAAATTCACCAACATTCTAACAGATCTCGAATATTCGTTTTCTACAGGTCGTGCTAGAAGTGAATGGCGTAGCATCAAGGTATTATTACAACCCAAGTTCACCAATGCGATGATCAAGATTACGCCACCTGCCTACACTAAAAATAAGCAGGTTGAATTCCCGCTTGAGGGAAATGAAATCAACATCATCAACGGCTCTACTGTAGAACTCACGATCACTTCTAACAGACCTCTCAGTGGTGGAGAATTAATCGTGAAGTCTGAGACTTTGTCTGAAGAATCTGAGATCGCTGTAGAAGGAAATACTGACACTCAGGATGAGAAGCAAGTCACGTTCAAATGGGTGGCATCGAACACATCCAAGATTTCCTGCAAGATCAGAGATCTCCGCAACACGGTATCAGCGGCCTCGCTAGAATTCGACCTGCTAACACGAGCGGATATGGCTCCAGTCGCAGATCTAACTTCACCGGCAAGATTTGTACTCGCGACACCGAGCTCAAAGATCCCCTTAAAAGGAAATGTGCAAGATGACTTTGAAGTGGACTCTGTTTATCTTGTCCGCACCCTAGTAGGATTCCGGGACAGGGCGAATGAACTCGCGACTTCTGTGAGGAAGGACCTCTACAATTTTGAAAAAGAACTGAATCTAAAGTCTCTGGGTGTGGAAGCAGAGCAAGTATTAGAATTTTACCTAGAAGCCAGTGATATGAATCCCTCCTTACTGGGTATAGCGACATCTGACGTGGTGAGAGTGCAGATTATTACTGAGGAAGACTACGCTAAACGTCTGCGGGATGCCTCGGACTGGAGAGAATTTAACGCGCGTTATAGTATCATAAGGCAAGCCATTCAGGAGGCTATCCGGTCACTCAAGAAGCTGGAAGAAGTCAATAAACTGAATAAAGAGCAACCATTTTTAGCCGAGCGTGATATAGCTAAGGAAATCCATAAAAGATCAAGAGAGATCGCTATGAAGATAGGTGAGGACTTTAACGCCTACGCCATGGAAGTAGAGCTCTCAGAAATAGCATTAGAGATGGCTGATAAATTAATCAATAACTATGATCAGCTCACAGCATTGAAAGCTGAGAATAGGCAGGATGAAAATGAGGCTGAAATTCGTGAAATGTTAGAGCGTCTAGGTTCTTCATTAGAGGCGATTAAAGAACTTGAGCAAGACGCGGACAACTTGGTGAAATGGGCAGCGGTGGCAAATCAGGCTGCGATTTATATGAAGCTCTTTAGGAATCAACTTTCTATTGCAGAGCGAATTGCTAAGATAGCAAAGGAGATGCAGATGGGGGTGAAGCGTAATGCGCAACAGATCAAAGCACTAGGCGAAACCCAGCAAAAAAATAAGAAGCAGTTACTGCAATTTGCTGAAGACTTAAAGAAAGCCGCTGCAGATTTACCGGCGGAGGAAGGTGCTTTACACGGGGACTGCGAGGTCTGGCTTGATGTATTTAAGGAACTAAATATTCCGAATGCAATGGATGCCACTACTACATCCACAGAGGAAGGGAAGTCACATGATGCGGCGACCAATGCCTACCTAGCGCACGCGTTGATGAAGGAACTGGTAGAAATGGAGAATAATGAATTTGCGGCACTACTCAGAAACAAGATAGAGGATGAAAAAGAAAAGACGAAGAAAGAGCTCTTAGATGCCTTACATAATCAGAATAAAGGACAAGGAAAAGGTGGCGGCAAGGGCAAAGGTAACGGACAGGGAAAAGAAGGAGGGAAGCTGATGCGCAACCAAAACACACCGATGTTTGGCCCGAAGAGAAGTAGGTTTGGGAAAAATAGAGGTGGAGATGGCAAGGGTAAAGGTGAGGGGAATGGCACAGGAAAAGGCAGCGGAAATAAAGCCAAAGTCTCAGAAAATAATTCGATTCAAACAGATAGAACCCGAGACACAAATACCTCACAAACCTATCGAACTAATATTCCGGAAAAATATAAAGAGGCGGTGAAACGTTTCTATTCCGACGAACAAAATTAACCTAACGAACAACCAAAAAAATATGAAATTACGAATAATGAAGCTCATCGCAATGAGCATAACCATGCTGGTGGGAACCATCAGCGCGAAAGAAGGAGCGGTGCAATGTGGGAACCTGATCTACGCTGGGACAAAAACATCTGAGTGTTTTAGTGATGAGTTCCTTACGACAGTGCAGCAGAAAACAAGTGTTTCTACTGAGCGTAGATTTAAAGCGGTGAAGATGTCATCTGATGAGCTCTTCAAATTCCCATTTGTGATCATGACTGGCGATGGAGATTTTTCTCTCACATCCAAGGAACGTGTTAACTTAAAGAAATACCTCGATAATGGAGGGTTTCTCTTAGCATCTCCATCATGCTCTGATGCTGACTGGGCAAAGGCGTTTGAACGTGAAATAAAGCGCGTTTACAAAGACCATAAGCTTAAGGATTTGAAGCATGACCACGCTTTGTTTAAGACAATCTTTACTCTGAAGGCACTCAAATGCAAAAGTGGGAAATCTACAAAACTGCAAGGCATCACGCACAATGGTAAATTAGTCGTTTGTTACACGCCAGACGGGTTGAATGACACCTCGCATACAGAAGGGTGTTGTTGCTGAGGAGGCGATGAAATCAAAGATTCGGTCCGAATCAATGCAAACATCCTCGCCTACGCGCTACTCCACTAGACAACCAAACAGTTAGATAACTAAAAATAAGCAGCTACCATTTATTGTGAATCGATTCATCCAACTTACTAGTATCATTACTAGCCTGTGTTTCTGTCTGAGCCTGAGCTCAGCGTCTGCGCAGGATTTTCTTGGCTCTATCAAGGCTGGTAATGCCAACGCGGAGCAATGGGCTCAAGCGATGTCTGGATTGGCTGATCCTGTGGAGCGTCCTAAGATACAAGAGGCGATCAGTAGCAATAAATCCTTTCCTAAAAAAGAACTAGTCCTACTACTCAGTCACCCCAAGCTTTCTGTCAGGCTTGGTGCGATTGAGTTGTTAGAGGATGCTTCCGGTGGTGATAATGGCTTCAATGCTTGGCTTACTATTGAGGCGGTAGAAAACCAAGCACCACTCAAAATGTGGGTTGGCTGGGCTGCGGGTGATGCCGAGGTCCGCGATCAGAGGTCTGGCAAGCTTAGCCCAGAGAAAATCCTCGGCTATATACAACAGCTCCTTTCTGACGACAGAGCCAGGATCTCTCGTGCGATGAGGATGCTGGAAGGGGATAACTTCAATGTGGTGGCCTCGATCCAACAATTTATTGTCGATAACCCGACACTTCCAGCGACAAAAATTTCTCAGCTAAAGCAAGCGCAGTATGAACTAGTATTGCTGAAGACGACGCGCACCAATGCTAGCCATCTGGCACGTGATCTGGTGAAAGGCAACCGCGACCAGCAACTCACTGCTCTAGCAAACCTAAAGAAACTGGGAATGATCACCATTCCCATCATCCGTGACTATGTGGATGCTCCAGATTCATTGGTCAGAGAAACTGCGATTGATGCGATACTGACTGTGGGTGGTCGGCAGACGTTACCATTTATTTCTGACCAGCTGAGTAAGGAGAAAGACATCAATGTGATCCACGTTGCGATCAGGAATTTGAAAGACATCGGTGGTGATAAGGCTCTAGAAATCATCCAGAAATATCTTAAGCATGAAGATGAAGACCTGATCATTGCCGCTATAGCAGCGATCACCAAACTATCTGGTGGTAGCAACGACAACTTTGGCCGTTATTCAGGTAGATCAAATATACCGAAGAAGGAAGCCAATGCTAATTCCTTAGAAATAGTGAAACTTTTGAGCGATAACCGCTGGCGTGTCAGGGTGGCTGCACTGGAACATGTAGAGGGGCTCAAAGTGCAAGAAGCAGCATCTGAGGTGATGAGACTTCTTAAGAACGATAAAGATGAATTCGTTAGGCATCACGCGGTAGAGGCTGCAGTTGCTATGAAACTGAAAGACTCTGAAGGTATTTTAGCCGAGCTTTTCCTAACGAATGACGACATGGTGGGGTCACTGTCTAAGGCGATGATCAGCCTGAAAGGCTCATTACCGGATAACCTTTTAAAACATCTGAGGACAAGAAATCCAGATGTAATCATCTCATCCCTTAAGTCATTTAGTAGCGACAAGATGATTCATTTATCCGTGCTTTCTAGTTTTGCGTTGAGTGAAAATATCGATGTGTCATGTGCCGCGCTTCGCTTATTAGCGAATAGTGATCGAAGGACCAAACACGATCCTGTGGCCAACGTTCTCACTGATGCTCTGAAATCTAAAAATACAGAGAAGATTATCGCAATCTTAGGGACTTTAGATCTGCCAGAGACTAGTAAGACGGATCCTAGTTTGAGATTTATCAAAGGAGCTTCAAACTATATTGTTCGCTCAAAAAATACTAAACTTGATCCGCTGTATAATGC
>Ga0307981_1003198_pt1 | contig 12472 bp, 9 predicted proteins | sample OrgLakmetagen987_FD_201849 | JGI IMG/M metagenome (GOLD analysis project Ga0307981, IMG submission 201849) | Saline water microbial communities from Organic Lake, Antarctica - #987 | ecosystem: Environmental > Aquatic > Non-marine Saline and Alkaline > Saline | place: Antarctica: Organic Lake... | reverse complement strand
ATGAGGGTCGCATCTGTTCCAACGTATGCGTCAGTTCTTAAAAGGGGCCTCAAATTGGCACCAGTGGCTGTTCATTCTTTTTGATTAATCCCATCGTAAGAACAGTTTGATTGACTCTTCCTATAGATAGACTATTGAGGGTCCTGACACACTACAGCCGAAAACTGAAGGTTCGAGGCGTGATCAGATTCTCCTAGAATCAACAACTACACTCCAAGGGCAATATTCGCGGCGGCAACCACGGTTGCAGCGAATGAGGACACGACGATGGTTCATTGTTTTATCTTCCTTTCGTCCTAGTTATTCTACCCTACGCTTACCTACTAGTCTAAGTACATAGTCGAAAGAAAGATTCTCTTTGAGCTATTTCTCCGGCTTGCGCGACAGACACGGACGACCGGGATCGACCGGGATCGACATCGACGGATCAGAGAATAAAGGGTTCGCGTTTCCGGTTACAGTACGGTACTATGCAATATTGATTCAGTCTGCATTCGTCCTGCCTTCGAATTACCCACAAAGTCGACACCGCAACCGCACAACAACCATGGAAGAACTGCAATCTCTCGCTGTCCATGTTGGCCTGGAAGACAATGCCAACGCTGTCACCGGAGGACTCTTGGCAGTCTTGAAGAAGAGCAAGAACATGGATAAGGCGGAATTCAAAAAGATTCTGGAGAGCATCGACGGCAGTGAGGATGCTCTCAAAGCCTACGAGCGCAAAATGTTCCGAACAAACTTCCCAAACCACACATGATGTTACTGCCCCGCCCCGACTTTGCCCCTCCGGGCCCGCCCCCACCAGTCGTCATCAAGGCGTTGTTAGGCACGGCCATCAAGAAGGCCATACGCAAAGACAAGGATGCGGGTAATTCGCAGGATTTGGTGAAAGAGGTTGCCAAGATAAATAGTATCGAAGACGAGAAACTTATCAACTTTATCAAAATCGTTATTGTTTTTGTGCAGACGAAGACGAATGCGGATGTCCCGAATATTTTGCGACTTCCCGAGGAAGAGTCGGAGGAGGGCAAGAACAAATAGGATAAATAGTGAGAAGTAACACTAATAAGATAAATAACACAGTGTTTCCTGCATGATAGCAATGGCTTGCTCTTTTGCCACGGCTTCACCGATCGCCAAGTCTTTTATAATTGTCTTGACAGACCCGCAAGAGACTCGAAGTTACGTTTTACGTTGGCCGTGACGCTGTGGATGGCCTGTTACTCGAGGCATGAAGAAGTCTATTACGGATAAGTCCCAATGGTTTGCTGCTCTTTTCTTTCCTCCGTCCGACCCATTTCTTGGACAGACCTTCGCTTGTGGTTTCTTTGCTGTTGAAAGGCTCCTCACCATCGTGGTGTTAGTCAACTCGCTTACGAAATAGTATAGTCAAGTCTAAAATGCGAACTCCAATTAGAAATCATTTTGGGTGCTTTACACTTTTTCGCGCTAATTCTCCATGCATGCAAGCTTCCGATCGTAGATCGTCGACCTTGCTTCATCCTTCATCCAGCCCGCAGGCCGCATCCAGCATCCAGCACCCAGCACCCAGCACCCAGCATCCAGCACCCAGCACCCAGCACCCCACAAAGCGAGACGCGTATGTACCAATATACAGTAACATCATAACACAGCGTCAAGTGTATCAGGGAGCTGCAGTACATACCGCTCTACCGGTAGTATCGTAGTCCAAAAGAGCCAACTAACGACCTTACCGACAACAACATCAACCTCAAGGCACACTATAGCAACGCGTAAGTCCCATTCAACACACGGACATAAGATGGCGTCAACACCTCCCGTGGATATGCGAGCGACCGTCGGCGGCCGCGTCTATCAACCAGCGCTGCCCGTCGTAGATGGCGCACCGCCCACTCCAGCTGAAGTAGGTTTTCAAGAGCAGCTCGCAGCGTTCAGTCTCGCCAATATTCCTCTAGAGCCAGTCGAAGGCATTCAGCGTCGGGAACGCGTCTTGAATCGCATGGGAGCGCTCTGTCGCGACTGGGTCAAGTCGGTGTGCGCCAGCAAGGGACTGCCTCAGGATGTCATTGACGGTGCTGGTGGACAGCTCTTTACCTCGGGATCGTACAGACTCGGTGTACACGAACCGGGGGCCGACATTGATACCATTTTGGTTGCGCCAAACATGTGTCGGAGACAAGACTTTTTCGGGACCATTTCGGAAGAAGATAATGTGAGAGACCCCACCTCGCTAGCAGAACGAATCCGCATTCACCCCGATGTGACCAACTTTGTTCCTGTAGAAACGGCAGCCGTTCCGATCCTTACGTTTGATTGGGAAGGCGTCAATATTGACTTGTTGTTTGCGCGTCTCAATAGTAACGCGGTGCCACCAGACTTTGATATCGACAATGATGCCGTCTTGGATGGCGCCGACAGTGCAACCGAAAAGAGTCTCAATGGTCCGCGCGTGACCAATCTACTCTCATCTTTGGTTTCGGGAACTCCTCAACGCTACCAATCATTTCTTGCCGTCGTTCGCTGCGTTCGTAAATGGGCCAAGGCACGCGGCTTGTACAGCAACAAGATGGGATACTGGGGTGGTGTCAATATCAATATTGGTGTCGCACTTGTCATTCAACTCTATCCAAATGCCTGTTCCGCCAGCTTGTTGCGAAAGTTCTTTTTGGTATTTAAAACATGGCGCTGGCCGCAGCCCGTCATGTTGACCAAACCGCACGATGCGGGCTACGGTCTTGCCGTGTGGAGTGCCCAGTCGGCCGCGCGGCAAGTGGCGCCCATGATTACCCCGGCGTATCCAGCCATGAACAGTACCTTGTCGGTCAGTCGACAAACGCTGCAAATTATGCAAGAAGAGTTTAATCGAGGCCACGAGATTGTGGATCAATTTTGGAAGGACTATCAAAAGAATCCCAGTCAGGCATTGAACTGGAATGCCTTGTTTGAACCGTCCGACTTTTTCATTGCCTATCCACAGTGAGTACTACTGTGCAACGTTTGGAGCGGTTGTCCTTGTTGTTGGAAATGGATACGTTCGTGACACTCAACCTTCTTGTCTGTCCATTCACATGTATACACAGCTATCTCAGTCTCTGCATTGTGGGTCCGTCGCAGGCCGAAGCACAGGCGTGGGCGGGTTTCGTCGAATCCCGATTGCGCAAACTCGTGTCGGATCTATTGGGACGAAGTCTTCCCATGAAAAAAATCCAGCTGTGGCCCAAAAAGGTTGAAGGCTGCGTGGCGGAAAAGGCGGCGCTCTTGACGTTAGCCCAGCGAGAGAACTCGATTACGTACTTTGTTGGCTTTCGAGTGGACACGTTTCGAATGCGTGGCGATCAATTGAACCTGGAGCTGCCAATGCAAAACTTTCGAGAGTGGGAACTGACTCGTTTCCAGCCGCTGGTACCCGGTATGGATGTTCTCGTCAAGATATTCACAGTCAAGGAACTGCCCAAAGTGTGCTTTGAAGGATACTACGAGGGCGGCAAGGTGGATGCAATGAAGAAGCGACGACAGATACGTGAGAAAGATCCACAGCGTCAAGAGAAGAGGCGCTTGGCGAGACTGGAAGAGCTCAAGGCCAGAATGGCCGAAATACAGCGGAAGAAGCAAGAAGAGCAAGAGAAAAAGCGCAAACGAGACGAAGTCGAAGCGGAAGATGAAGAGTTGAGTGAAATCAAACAGGAAGAGGCAGCCTTTCTTGACGCGGTCGAATCTGGGGAAGCTGTAGTCGAGAACGAGGAGACAGACCTTTTGGAGAGTGCACTCGATACCATCCTCGCTACCGAAGAAGGAAAGACTCGCGAAGAGGCCGAGGCGGATCGAGAAAAGCTGCTAGCGGGTGAACTGTTTGCTGAGGGTGAAGAAGATGTTGCCAACGAAAGTGACGAAGACGAGTTTGGCTACACGGGGGACGGTGCCCGTCAAATTTACTATGGTAAGGCGGGCCAGATGGATTCAAAGTATAAGGATAAGCGATCCTTGCCTGTTGCCAAGGAAGATGAGGAAATACTTCGAAAGCTTGGCTACGCGATTGTGAGCGACGACGAAAGCAAAATATTGGGTACCGACTTGCTGCCCCCTTGGAGTGAGAAACGAACGTTGGACCCCGACCACACCTCTGATGCCAGTCCTCCGCCGATGAACATTCGATTTCGCACCAAGTTTGATATTGTCGAACTCGATGCAAATGGGCGCATTATCGACACGGGAGACGACGACTTTACGCCTAGCAAGACGTGGATCGCCCGCAAGGCTGGATTCGAGTTCAAGCTTGGTGAAAGAGGCCTCGGATACTATCGAACGGGCCAGAAGGTAGTCGTACCATCTAATACCACGTACTAAATGCCTACGCTAACCTAACAAATACAGTATACTACATAACTCAATACACCTGAATGAATCGCAAAGAATCCCCGCTGTTGAAGCCAATAGTTGATCGAGTGCACTACTATTATCGGAATAGCGGAGGGTATTCGTTGCTGCCTTAACTATAGCATCATTGCGTAGCACTTTTATCGTGCCAGCGTTGTCGCCCGCTGGAAGGAAGAGAGCGGCAAGGCTAGCGGGCATTGTATCGCCTAGATCAACTTACCTCAGCCTGACAGGATACACTGTCTTAGTTTCTCGTGAGCTAGCTTGTACCGGTAGTAGCTAGCTATTCTATCCAAAGTAGCCACTACAGTACCATTCTGAGTCAAGCTGTGCATTTACGTTACCAGCTTGAATGCATCAAAGTCATCTCAATGTCAACATGGAGAACGAACGGCACCTAATAATATGTAGACAAGGCAGACCCGGCATTGGTCATCCATCATAAATCATCAACTACGCTCCTTAATCAGCCTAGAAAACTGCGAGGAAGCTCCAGGAGCCAGGAGTAGAACAGAAGCATTCTGTTCCTGCCACGAACGAATGTCAATCTTAAACACTCTAGTCTACTCCAAACTGAAATTCACGACTGTGTGGAAGCTTTCCCACGTTTGCGCTCCCGTAAACGCCAACGAATAACGCGAACAGCATAGCGCCATCACCCATCACGAACAGAGTCTTTGTTCTTTGTTATTTATTTGCGATTCGGGGTGTCAGCAACTTACTTTTAACAATTTTACATAGGACTGAAACCAGAAACCAGGAGCATTCTGTTCCTGCCAGGAGCCACCAACAAATGTCAATCTTCAACACTCCCTCCTACCCTACTCCTACCAGGAGTCTACAGTAGTCTACAGTACGCCAAACTGAAATTCGAAATTCACGACTTCGCCAAACTGAAATTCGAAATTCACGACTAGTACTTAAAGGATACTGTACTGTAGGAAGCTTTCCCACGTATGCGCTCCCGTAAACATCAACGAACGCGAACAGTGCCATCAAAGTCTTTGTTCTTTATTTGCCGTAGGTATAGTAGAGCAAGATTCGGTGAACTTTAGCTTCTGTAAATACAAAATATCATGGATGAATAAATGATTTCACAGATAAACAACAACTCTCCTTTCGAATTCGAAGTCTATCTACAGTATCTCTGCACAGCTGTCTCTGCAGGCGGTTTTACCAATTCTAGAGTACTGGTTTACTGTACCAAAACCTCCTTGCCTCGTCCCGTCCCGTCTCACAATTTTAGCAAGACCCCACAAGCACACTCCAAGACAAGCACCACATCAACGCCATGAAGCACTCCACCATGAACAACCGCACCCATCTCAGCTCTGACGCCCTTACCAGCCAAGCGCATCGCCAGGGACTCTCCTCCCAAGCAGGACTATGCTACCTCCCCGGATGCAGCAGCACATCCGTACTACCGTGTGCACTCAAGTTGTCACCGCTCGATAAGATGGACATTACCCAGGTTCTAGATGCGGCCCTCAAGATCTCAGAAGATTTTGACGGTGATGAAGAAGACGTCGCTACCGATGTCTCGCCTTTTTTCCTTCTTCTCCGTCCATCTACAAAATGAAGAAATCGATGGAGTGTCGGCAGCGTGAAGCATGAACACCGTAAAGCATGCTAGCTCGGATACTCCTTGTCGCGAAGAAGCGGCTAAGAGCGATAGTACGTCCTGGATAATCAAACAAGTGTTGATATCATTTCATTTTATAATAGCAAATGTCGATTCATTGGCTTCAAACTGCGTCGACGTTTCAACGAACGGCCATGTGAAGGAGAGAGCGATGAGCCCGGTCCAACAGAGACGAGGCAGAGTATCCCTTCCACCATATAACCATTGGAATCGATTGGATTACGAAATTCAAAGATCATGTTGCTATCCTCTTGCCCCGGAAACCGAACGATGCCCTGTTGTCCAAAGATATGCGATCGTACTGCTTGCCACACGGCGCCCCGGCCAGCAATATTTTTGGTACTTGCGATGAGTTCAACTCCCCTATTCGTTCCAGCAGCTCCTCCCACGCCGGCTATGGAACATTTCCACTATCACGGAAACGCTTCTACCTATTTCTTTCTCTTCTTGGCAAAGTCTCGCCAGTTCCCAATCCGTTTCTCTACTCGCTCTTCCCCTTTCCATTTCTTGTCAAAAGCTCTCGCGTCTCGTTCTTTTTGCACCTCGTCGTCTTCTTGTTGGCGCTCTCGCTTTTCATGATTCCGTTCCCGCTTTTCCACCTCCCTTCGACTGTACTCGACCTGCGCAAAGATGCGTTGCACGGCCTTGAATTGAAAGCTTTCCCGAGCCTCATGTCGTGCTGACGCATCGCGACGCTCCCAATCCACTTTACCCTGTTTCATTCCTTGTTCGGAAAGTGCACGTACATGATTAATCTTGTCGTCGTCGTCCAGCATAGCCTTGGCTTTGAGAACTTGGTCGTACGCATCTTGCGCCTTATCGTTGTCGCGATTCTTGTCTGGATGCAGCTGCAAATAGAATAGAGACAGAGCATGTTTTGTGTGTGTGTGTGTGAGTGTGTGTGAGAGAGAGAGAAAATCGAATCCAGCATCAATCGTTCTTGTACTGCAACATTCACCACCAACAACAAAGAGCAAGTCTGTACTTACCAATAGTGACAAGGCCTTGTAACGTCGAGAAATGTCATCCTTGGTAGCTGTATGCTCCACATCCAAGACGTAAAAGGGATTGAGGTTCTTCCATAAGTAGTTCTCTTGCAGCAATCGTTCCATTTGCTCTGACGCCGTCCCCAAGTTTTTCTTGTGCGTGGCAATCTTGTTGGTGGCGACACCGTTGGTCTCTTGTTCCACCAAAGCTTGCTTCTCCAAGACAACCTCCGTTGCCGCCGTCTCAACGTCATTAAAGAAATCGTCCAACTCGTCTACCTCCTCTGCTTCGGCAGGAGGTTCTGGTTCTTCCGCTTCTTCGACAGGTTCGACTTGCATTTCCTTTTCAGCCGCTGCCATGGCTGTCGTACAATCTTGAATGCCCTTGGCAGCCGCTGGATTGGTACGATCCTCTTGCAAGATTCGTTTCCAAGTCACAGTAGCGTGCTCGTACCGCCCCAAGGATTGCTGGGCCGCCGCCAGTCGCGAAAGGCCCTTGACGCCCATGGTACCAATCTCCACGCACGCTGTCGCGTCGTGCAGCGCCTTGCTCTTTTGCGACGTTTTCAAGTACGCTGCGGATCGATTACTCAACAAAGTCGCGTTATCGGGATCTACTGAAAGTGCCGCCGAGTAGTGGTGAATGGCAGTGGCGTAATCCGCCAAGCGAAAGGCAGCGTCGGCGGCGGCCTTGCTCTCGTCGCGTTGGATCTTCCAGTCGTCAACGTCGTAGTCGTCAACGTCGTCGTCGTCGTCATTAGTCGTCTCTTGAACTACTTGCAGTGGTTGTTGCTGGTCATCCTTAGAAGACGCGGTGGTGGCTAACGGAGGAGCTTCCATTGTGAATGGCTTGGGTGGGGCGTCCTGTACTCGTCTACGATCGATAGGGCTATGCTGTGTCCTGTGTCATCGGCCATGGTAGGAGGTACCGGTACGCCGGTACGTACTACCGCCGTAAGTGGAAGCAGCTTTTTGCTTCTTGTTTTTCTTCCCGCCAAAAAGAAAGAACTATACAGTCGTCCTTCCGTCTTCCGTGCCACGTCAGGGTCAGCAGTCATTTGGAGAGACCCGGAAGCTTGCCGTCCGTACTGCGACGTTTCCTCTCCTTCGGCGTTGCTCGTTGCTCTGGACACTTCTCGTTGCTGCTGCTGTCGTAGATAGACCACCGTATCGTTGATAGTCTAACCGACCCTTCCCGACACTCTCCCTCTCTCATTCATAGACCATGTTTCTTCTTGACTGGTGGTACACTGCCTTGGCGAGCTTAGGTAGGTATTTTTCAACGAGACAGAACGCAGCGAAAAACGAGAAAAGCTCCACGGCGAGAAAGATCCGTGACGATCCTTGGAGATCCTCAAGTCTCTTGTGTCTTTCATCGCGCCCATTTCACCAAAGCGCTCTCTCACACTCGCTCACACACATTCAAACCTTTCCACATGACAGGATTATACCATAAGAATGCCAAAATCCTCTTTCTGGGCTTGGATAACGCCGGAAAGACAACATTGTTGCACATGCTCAAGGAGAACCGCGTCCAGGTCCACGTGCCCACTCTGCACCCCAACACGGACGAACTCATTATCGGAAACATCAAGTTTAAGACCTTTGATCTCGGAGGACACGAAACCGCTCGTAGATTGTGGCAGGATTACTTTACCACTGTCGATGGCGTTGTCTACTTGGTGGACGCCATTGATCGAGGCCGCTTTCCGGAAGCCAAGAAGGAGCTCGATGCGCTCTTGACGAGTGAAGAACTGCAAGATGTTCCCTTTTTGGTATTGGGTAACAAGATTGACATGCCAACGGCCGCGTCGGAAGAAGAACTCAAGTACGCCTTGGGGTTGATGGATACCTACGGTAAAGACAAGGGTCCGGATGCGGCGGGCGTCCGACCGATTGAACTCTACATGTGTTCGGTCATTCGAAAAATGGGTTATGCTGATGGATTCAAGTGGCTTTCGCAGTTCTTGGCTTAAAGGAGATACGAGAGATACGATAACACACACACATGTGTTGAAAGGGCGTTTATACGGCTGTGGATAAATTGCGTGCTATTGATTCAGAGTTACATTGGCAGTGAAAGACTTTGTGTCTGCGAAAGAGAACAAATTCTTGATAATTTCTAGTTGTAGACGGTGTTCTGCAGTTGTTGGTTATGCATCTTTATTGATGTGCCGTACCGGTATTTGTAGTCTCGCTAGGCTTTTCTGTTTAAGGGACGATAAAGCTAGTGCGTCATCTCTGCGGCCAGCACTTCGAGTTTGTGTTGCTGCCTGCCAGAGCCAAAAGTGTACGTCGTCTATCGTGGCTGCGCACAGCCATCCCTTTGCTTTGACCTTTATTTCTGCTAGCGACTGTAGAACAGTGTTTGTATCTATAAAAAGCCGCTCAACCCTTTGCTTCATGAAGGGCTGTCGCTGGCAAGAAGAGAGCCGATCCGTTCCTTGCCAGTCGCTAGTCCTTACAGCTTTCGTTTCGACGAAGACTGGTATGCATTCCGTCCCCCAGTACTACCACTGCTTTCCAAAGTCACCAAGTCAAACCTGTCATCATTCTTGCTGTACAGGAGAATCGTGAATAGAAATGATCGGGGACTGCCGCGGTGTGCCGCATGGTGACTGCTGGTGTCGAAAATGCTGCCCCAAATTCCGTGCCGTTTCATGTAGTTGTCAATGGCTTGCGCCAAGGTCTTAAGCACACGCTTGTGCTTGGGGTAGCGCTCTGTCATTTCCGTACAGGCACCGCTGGCACTCTGCTCGCGCTTTTCTCGACGCATCAAGGCAGTCCCAAAGTCTCTCAGTACCAAGAATGTCACTTCCGCAACAGCAAAGACTGGTAAACCTTTCTGACTCGCGAGAGCTCGGCCCGAAGGACCTTGGAGTGACGACAAGTACGTTTCGGCGGCAAGGGTGGCACTTTTTGTGGCCTTCATGTAAGCCTTCCAGTGCGGAGTTTCGTTCTTGCTAATCTCTCGATCGTTGCCAAAGTAGTGATCGTCGTCGACGTAAATGCATTCAACTTGGGCAGGACGGCCATTACTCGAACGATGGTCTCGAGAGTTTGCAGTTGGCCCGGTGGCAGTCTCCGATTGTTCCTCGGTACCGTCGTCGGTCCAAATAGTGTCCCCAAGAATCGTGGCAGCAAGATTGTCCAACGAGACAAAGACTTCGTGGCCGCTGCTGGAACTGGTACCTTGACCCATCGATTCAAAAGTAACTCTCCGGAGGCGAACTGAACCCTTGTCTTTCAGCAGATGTGGCTGAACGATAACAACAAATGGGATCTTGAGCAGGGCACACACGCCATAGAGCTCGATCAAGGACCAATCGCTGACGGCCCCTGATGCCGTGGTGGACTCGTCTCGAACTCGCTTCACCAAACTGATCATTACGCCGCTCTGGGGTAGATACTCTGCCGATATTCCGGCGGTCCAGAGTCTCGATGCGACAAGGAACCGTTCAGAAGCGCTGCCGGCATCCATTCCATGCACACTAGCAACGACACACTTGACAGACTCCCCGTAGTTGAAAGGATGGCCCAAATATCGTCGAAGCACATCCACTCCTTGTTTGTCGAGTTCACTCCCACTCCAGCCCTCGTTTGAAATATCCTTTGGGTCAGGAGCAATCGCGTTTGCATACAATATTTCGACGAGCTTGCCCACCGAGAATCGAACACCAGCGCACATGGGGATTGGAGCAGTGGTGTAAAAGTTGAAAAGGGCGCTTCCAAAGTTGCCGGGTGGGCGGTGTCGTCTAACCAGATCGGAAAAGTCGCCACCCTCTGCCACCTTCATCCCTCTTCCCTGCGTCGAACTCAAGGCATCGTTGTGCTCCCTTTGATCGAGCTCATCAAAAAACCTACTAGGGAGTGCAGTGCACTGAAAAATAATACCCCCGTGATAGTGCTTTCGACGCTGCCGAAGGCCAAGATCGATGGATAGATACAATGGACGACTTAAACCTTCGACGTCGGGAATATCAGAACCGAGAAGCGGCTCGAGGTGGAGCAACTTGAGCGTGTCGATTAAGTCTTTCAGTATCCTCACACCTTTGGCTGCGTCTTCAGATCTTTTCAATCTCCGTGGCTCTGGCTTGGTGTAGCCAGACCCAGCTACTCTGAGCTTCTCTAATGCCTTCTTCAGGCACTCGATGGCATCATCGACGGTGGGAGGTAAGGGAAAGCAAGCTTCGATAAAAAGACGAAACTTGGTCGCCGCAGAAGCCGGCAATTCGTGGCTCTCGACCGCTTCCTTTATTTCCTTTTCTAGGAGCTCCAACTTGCTCTCTTTCTCGAGAATCTTGCGATGGCTTTGCGCCTTCCTTTTTGATTTGAGGAAAGGCGACAAGGTAAAGGGCGCCGGAGCAGTGAAATGGGTAAGCATGTGAAAGCAAGGTCTTCGAATGCTTTCCTTTTGCGGTACACCACAGAGGTCAAGAATTGCATCAGCAACCCTCGTATGATTTAATCGAAGGCACCACATCTGGGATCGAATGGCGAACGGAAATGGGCTCTCATTTGGCGGAGGCAAAAGTCCCATCACTTGACATGCTACCATAATCGTTTCAGCCTCGATCCGGAGACCTTTTGCATGGTCTTCGTGAACAATGTCGAACGAAGCCTCCAAAGATTCTCTAGGATGACCCCCCACCATTGACTTGTGAAAGACACGATCGATGTCGTATCGCTTGAGATGCGAGGTTGCTGATCCTCCCCTTCCGAGAGACCGAGCGAAAGAGCCAGTCAAGTCTTCTGGCAAGAGCAGAACAGCGCCTCTCGCATTCATTAGCTCCGCTGGACCTCCGACAGCAGCATTAGTGGCCAGGGCCGCACGTGGCCTTAGTAAGGGGCTGCGGAGGTGTACAGCTCCGTGCATCTGAAACAGTCCTTTCAGACGTTCGGACACCGCTTCCACTACCCCTGGATCCGCGCCCAACACTCCGTCAAGAGAACCGGTTACGGCCGCAGCAGTGGCAGCCTTCATTGCGAGAATCCCAGCGGTGCGTTGCGTAGAACGCTTCAGCATTCCCTTTCCACCCTTTCCCAAGCTACCACTATGGCGTGCCCGTGACAAGGCAGACGTCGCAGCCACCATTGAAACTGAATTCATAGTCAGCGTTCGAAGGGAGGTCATGTCGGTAGCACCGGCTCGTATTTGACTTATGGCACGCATTAGATTTTCCGAAGGCGAAAAGACCTTGGTACCTCGCGCGTGTCCGATACTGTTCGCCTTGGCAGCGACATCAGTATCAAACGTAAACTCAAGCAGGTCGGGAGTTGGTCGGTCGAACAAGGCCTTTAGAATCTGCAAGTGACTTTCAGACTGCGAACTCGTTAAGAGTGCCAGAGCTTCCTCCAAATAGCGCTGCTCGAGCTCAATCTTTCTCGGAAGCAAATCACTTGACAAGAGCTCCTCAGCGCTAGGACGCATCGTGGGGTCTCGTTCCAGGCACCACAATATGATCCGTTGCGCATTCTCGGGTACGGA
>Ga0307981_1003197_pt1 | contig 12477 bp, 14 predicted proteins | sample OrgLakmetagen987_FD_201849 | JGI IMG/M metagenome (GOLD analysis project Ga0307981, IMG submission 201849) | Saline water microbial communities from Organic Lake, Antarctica - #987 | ecosystem: Environmental > Aquatic > Non-marine Saline and Alkaline > Saline | place: Antarctica: Organic Lake... | reverse complement strand
GAATATGATTCTGGTTTTGCCGCATCGGGTCTCCTATTGGTATTTTATGGTCTGCTCATTCATGCACAACCATCTGCCACTGCTGCTGCTACTACGCCACCACCGCCTCTCAAGACATCGTTGCCAATGAAGCTTGCGCTCATCCTAACAATGATGTACGGATTTTTGGGTCCAATCCTCGGTGTGCAGCAAATGGGCGCTCCAACCATGTACTCCAACATGCGATACTACGGCGAAAGTAACCATTACCTGGTACCCACGTCCATACTAGGTCCGGACATTCTCTTTGGCGGCGGTCTCGTCCAGGTACTCGCTTCGACATCGACGGCACTCAACGAGAGGTTGGCTTACATTCGATCCCCCGACGTCTTTCCGGCGCGTGTGTTGGACTTGATCCAGAGTGCACGCGTGCCGACAGATATTCCTACACAGTTCTTTCCTCTTTGTATGAGTATTCCGCACTCGCGGGACATTTTATTGGAAGATTATCAACAGTCCAATCCTCTGAACGGAAGTGGAGAGTTCTATCCATTCGTCTTGCCGATATCCACGGTTCGAGAACTCTTGCAAAAATCTGTAGAGAGCGGGGAAGAATTCGTTGTCACTTTGGTCGACGCAGGCACAACATCCCCGTCTAAAGCTCTGGAGGTTCCCACTAAGCAGATTATGATTAGCACCAACATGAGCTGTAAGATTGTTGAACCAAATGGCAGGCGTGGTGTTGACTGCAGAGAGGATGGCGTGGCTCGATTGCTGCTCGATCCCCCAGCGAGTAGCGGATTCTTGGCTGGAGTGGTTGCAAAGCTGTTGGTGCCGTACCCAAGTCTGGTTGGCCTGGAAGAAGAGCAGTGCATGTCGTAATCTATGTCATCATACTAGCTCAGTTTCCAAGAGAGCAGCAGAGGTTGTAAATACTCTCGACAATCATTACACACGCGTATATTATAGTATGCAATAGCTAACAACGGCACGCACGCATACTTGGCGCGGACTACAAATCCTTGGCGGCTTCCTCTTCTAAAGTAACCTCTTCGTGGTTAGCATCTTGGATGCTGTCAATGTCAATGAATCCCGTCGATAGGTTGGCCAATACACGGTACTTTTCCATTATGGGCAAGATATCGTCGGACGAGATCTTTTGTAGCTCGAGCAACGACGCCACCACGAACTCATATTGATCAATATTGTTGTCGTGCCCCTCTGCCTGCATATCTTCAACCATGCCCTTGGATACCTCTCTTCGCTCCCAAGCATAGTATCGGCGAATGCCCTGGAGCTCGTCTTGAAGTGATCCAATCTTACCGAGAGCTCCACCGACGAAGAAGGTGGATATGACCAGGTAAAATATTTGAAACCAGCGCATGTCAAATGGCATCTCGAGATCTCCGTACCCAATCGTCGTGGTCGTTTGCACGGACCAATACAAGGTCGTCATCCACGTCCACTGCTCTTTCTCAATGTTGGACTGGTTGACAAAGGCGCGTGCTACGAAAACACCCAACATATTCAAAATCAGAAACTGCACAATAATGGCCGAGATTTTCACACCAAAGGCGCGGCGCAACTTGTGGTGCAGCAAGGACCCCGGTTCGGCCAAGACTGAAGCCAATATCTTTTCTTGGACGTACGTGAAGGGTGAATAGGCGTGATCAGCGGCCGCCGAAAAGGCCGTTACCAATACAACCATGGACACAATCATATAGAGAATCCCAATAAAGACATGCCAGCGGTCATCCTTTTCCACAGACACGTCTCCGTAACCAACCGTGGACATGGTTGTACTGGCAAAGTAGAGGCTCGTCAGCCAGCCCGCAAACGGCTTGCCTGGATCGCTCGGGCAAACTTGTTCGTCACTAAGGATGAGACAAAAGAAAATAGGCGTAAACAAGTAAAAGAAAAAGCTAGACAAGTATCGAGAAGAGAGGCAATGAGGATGTTAGTTAAGACCGGTTCGGTCTGGACCATCAAGATCTGGACCATCAAGGTCTTTCATAACGAGTGGATGGTCGTATACTCTAGACTGACGGGGTCTTTTGCACTTACAGGGTCACAGCCGAAGTCATGAGGGGAGTACGATTCCACGGATACCGACTCTCCAAAGTCGTAAAGTAGTACGAAAAGTCTTTAAAGTAGAGCCAATTGTCCACCAGCTCATTGGTGACACGGTCGATGCCTCTCTGCAGCACCGCCAGCAACGCCTTGGCCTCGTTGCGAAAGCCCAGGTATTCGAACCACGAACTGGTTTCGCCTTGCGCATCCACTTCGTTTTGCACGTCGTCACGAAATGCCTGGAGCTCGTCCAGAGATATCTTAACAGCCAAGCCCTCCCTCTTGGCAATCTGGCGACACGTTCGCAAGAAGCGGAGGCGAACGGAAAACGTAACAGGAATGCGATGACCGCGTTTGGATTCGATGCGGGTCGCGAGTCGCTCCACTTCGGACGACTTGCCGCTGTCAGATAACAGGCGATGATTCAAAACATTCGTCTCTGGTAAGTCCCCTGCACTTGCACCTGTAGCTGCTGCAGCTCCTGTTGGAGGGGAAAGGCCACCGGCTGCGCTGTCGGCCATGGTGAGAAGATAAAAGATGGACGACAAATAAGTACAGTTCTCTTGGAACAACTTAAGTAGCGAGAATTAAGTTGTTCCAAGAGAACTATCTGAAATCGGAAATGGAAAGGCAAAAAGTGCAAAAGTTTCGCCATACCCTTTCTACTCTTCCCCACTTCCGGATCGTCCATCCCGTATGTTTCACGCACATACACGCACCTCATTTTTCTGTGCCTTTTTGTTCTTTCGAAAATGACTCGTTCACATCGACCATGACCACCACATCGATCGATCCTGCATCGCAATCTTATAAGGACACAGTCTACGCTTGAACATGGCCAATCCACACTAGAAACAAGAAAAGGCGCCTCTGCATCCCACGGATAGTGCCACTACTACTGCGGCAGATTCGCCAGCACCAGCAGAGTCATCCAACAGCACTGGGCCTGCCAATGGTAGCAGTAGTTCTCGTCGACATGTGCGCGTGTATCTTATTCTAAGTCTTGTGGTTGTTATCGGGATCGTTGTTGGATTGCGCATCCTGTTAGCAGATTTGTCGTCGTCGAGTAGTAGTGTTCCCGATGCCGAGGCTTTAGCAGCACCCCTTTCACCAGCGCCATCCGCCAGCCTTTCACTTTCAGTGGCACCGACAGTGAGTTGGTCTCCAACCGCATCGAACGCACCAACCATAGAGGGCATTCTCTGGCAAGCCGACTTTGATCGTAGTGGTGATTCCGAAGGTCTCGCCTTTGAAACAAATGTCTTTCGGAATACCACCATTAGTTCGACAGACACCAATTCCATTGGAACGGTGGCCGACGGGGCACTGCAGATCCGACTAATAAGCGGCAATAGCAACCGAAACGACAATACCAGACTCTCTGCAGCATGGCAGCGCCGTTTTACCTTGCGGCAAGCTACCGCAATCGTTTTGCAATTTCGTTATCGCATGACACTTACGACCGGCATTGTCACGACAAGTTCCTTAAAACAACAGAGTCAAGTCATGGCCAGTATCAATGGAGAATTTAACTTACTTGGACTGGCACCGTACGACGCAGTCGCACACCTCGCGAGTCCCGTGGGTGATGGTAACAATGATACTGACTGGAGGACATTTCGCATACGCACGGGTTCATTGACAGCTGGTACACAGACATTGGCCCTGGGTGGCTACAGCACGGCCGCGGACAGTGTGACAGCTATAAGCTTGGACGACGTGCAATTGTTGGTGGACGACGATGTAGCAGACGACCCAACGCGACACGCGCATCAAGCCGTTGATCGCTTGACTTTGCAAGGTTTCATGGACAATATTGAAACCTTGTCGGGCTTTGGGGATCGGTTGCAGGGATCATCGAGTTACTTTACAGCCGCTGCCTGGGTCGAGGCGGAACTGGTCCAAGTTGGCTACACCATTGAGCGAGCTCCTTGTACTTATCGAGGCGAGCCCCGGAATAGCATATATGTGACCAAGGTCGGAACGCTCTTTCCGGATCGCATGTTTGTCGTGTCGGCGCACTTGGATGGCCGTGGTAACGGAGGCGCCGCGGACGATGATGGGTCCGGTTGCTCTTTGGTGCTGGAAATTGCTCGCGTCTTGTCCTCAAGCGACATTACAATAGATGTATCAGTCCGCATGATATTTTGGAACAATGAAGAGAGTGGATTGGACGGAAGCCGTGCTTACGCCATTGATAGACTACTACTACAAGGCCGAGAGGATCCTCCGGGGTCAGGTATATACCCCGAGCCCACGTGGCTTGGGATTATTCAACACGACATGATATTGTTCGATCACGGCTTGCCACCACAGGGTCAATAGATACAAGGTCCCGATGCTGATATTGAATATCGGGCGTCCTCTATCTACGCGAGCATGTCCGAGCAGCTCGCGAAGGCCTTGTTTGCTGGTAACCAGGAATATGGAGAGTTTTACCCTGCACAGGTCGGCAATCGCATGAGTAACACCGATTCCGCGTCATTTATGAACGTTGCTCCCTCGGTGAGTCTGCGCGAGAATCAACGCATAGTGGAGATTGGGAATGGCTCCCAGCCAAACTGGCATCAGTCGTCAGATCTGTTTTCGACATACAGCGAGGCTGACTACATCTTTGGGCTGAACATTGTGCAAACCACGCTGGGGACCCTGGCCGAAGTGGCTGGTCTCAAGGTGACCGAAGAATGGAACCCTCTGGCCCATTTTGTGGATTGTGGATCAAGCTTGCTAGTCAATCTCTACAGTACTGTTTCATCATTGGTCCAACATTTTACCTAGCTTCAATCTTTTTCGCCTGTTCGGTGCGATTTTTCGCTTGTCTTTTCGACCAAAGAGTCCTCGTTGGGATACAAGAGCCACGCTGGCCGCTTAGAGTGTTTTGTTGCTGTCGGCAGCAATGCTGAAGCTCCTGGATGGTGTACCACGAGGAGCCATTACGGGGGCTGTGAATACAGGAGCTAGCTGGTCGCTCTGGATTCACGGGCGCAACTCTTTCGGCTCAACTAGTTAGTATAGCGGTCGATACGCAGTCGTCACCGTTTCTATACTTGTCGATAAGGGATTTGTTCTAAGTTACTGTGCAGCACCCGACGAATAAAGATCGAGGCACCAAGAGGGAGAGCTTTTTTGATCCCAAAAGGTGAGGAAACGCCCATTTGAAAGGCTTAGGCTGGTAGCATTTCTGTCGGATCAGAACGCAGAACATGATCTTCGAAGGATTACTATTTCTGAAAGAAACGGATCCGGGACTGGTATCTGATATATCGTATTGCGTGGTCACTGCGGAAAGCAACAAAAAACGCATTCCGAACGATTACAGCGACCATCAAACGTCCACAACAACAACATCATCGATCATCGCAATCGTCTCTGACACCACACTTCTTGAATCTTGCTGCTGCTTTTGATAGGTTCGATCTCGAGTGACTCTCTCTTTACCATGGACGACGAACCTGCTGAAGAAGTCGTAACTGGCTGGTCGGGAGTGTGGGTTACCGCGCTTGTGACAGGCATTCAAGGCTCATTGTTTTACTGGTTCTTTGCGTATCAACGCCGCAAAGAATCGACCAAGTCGGAACAGACAAAGTACAATCTCTATGAACCCCGTCAGCACACGCGCCGGCACCGATCGCCACCTCCCTTTGAGGAAAGCTGGTGGCGTGCCGCCTGGGCTGTGACCGACGAGGAGACGCTGCGTTGTATTGGATTGGACTCATACATGTTTTTGAGGCTGTTCCGCCTTGGAGCTCGCATGACGGCCCTGGGCACTGCCTTGTCTATCATTTTGATTCCAGTCTACGCCACGGGCGAAGCGAGAGGCGACGCCACGGAAAAGTTCAATCTTTTGACCTTGGCGCGAGTCGAAGCGGATTCGCCTCGTATTTGGGCCGCCTTGATTGCATGGTGGATCTTTGTGGCCTTTATTTTGCGAGACTTTTGGATGGAGTGGAAGCTTTACGCTCTCAATCGCTACGCGTTCTTGGCTCACGGCGACGTGGACATGCCCAAAGATTATAGGTACGCCGTCAAGGTGGAGCAAGTGCCCGAGGGTATGCGCAGCGACGATGCACTGCATTCCTATTTTGAACGACTTTTCCCCTCCAAGGTGCAACAAGCAACGGCCTTTTTGCAAACCGGAAATCTGCAAAAGCTGCTCGACGAGCGAAAGGATACGATCTGCAAGCTCGAGTCGGCTGTTGCCTTTACCGAGGCCAATCCAGTAAAGCCGCGTCCTATTGTCAAGGTGGACGCCAAGATGGGTTGTTGCGGGGGTACCAAGGTGGACGCTATCGAACACTACCAACAGGAGACTGAACGCCTCAACAAAGATATTGACGGTCAGCGAACCATCTACATGAATGACGCTGGGACTGAGAAGGGTGGATACGTCAAGCCAAGCACAGTAGCATTTGTCACTTTTACTAGCTTGCGAGCCAAGCAAGCAGCCATCCAGTGTGAACTTACTGGAAATCCCGACTCCATGGTTGTCTCGGCGGCTTCGGACCCCAAGGCTATCGTGTGGAAAAATATAACGGTACCGCTTCCGGTACAGAAGCTTGCACAGCTCCAATCCGGAGTAATTTTTACTGTTGGAATCCTGTTCTGGGCTCTCCCTGTCTCGTTTGTCACGTCGATTGCGAATCTCAATTCTATTTTGGAAGCCATTGGCTTGGATCAGGCCGATCCCAGTGTGTTCTGGTATGGTCTTGTCTCGGGCCTTTTGCCCGTAATCGCTTTGGCCATTCTTATGGCAGTTTTGTATATGACCATTGTGTCAGTGGCAACGAGCTTTGTCCGCTTCAAGAGTATGGCTGATATTGATTCGTACTCATTGTACTGGCACCAGCTGTACCAATTTGCGAATCTATGGTTAATTTTGATTGGAGGCAGTGCGTTCAATCAGATTGATGCGCTCATCAACGATATTTCCTCGATTGTTGATATCGTTGCTACCGCTTTGCCCGGAGCGTCTGTCTTTTTCGTCAATATGATTTTGGTATCATCCTTTGGAGCCTTTGGCTTGGAACTTTCCATGCTTCCCACGTACGGAGTCAAGTTGATTATGGCGGTGATTCAGCCCGAAGCAATGCAGACCCAACGTCAGCTTGACGATGCCAAAACGCCTCCTTCCATTGTTTGGGGTCAGCAAATTCCTCCTGTGGTCTTTATCTTTTTGGTGTCGGTCCTCTATTGTACCATTGTGCCTATTATTCAAGTGTTTGCGCTCGCATACTTTGCTGGGAGCTACATTGTCTGGAAGCACCAGTGTCTTCATATATATGCACAACCTTTTGAGGGTGGTGGCGATGCGACTTGGCAGCAGCTCTTTGCCTTTCTCATGGCGTGCCTCTACATGGGAGAATTTGTCTTCATTGCGTACATGGGTATAAAGGAAGCTCCCGTTCAAGCAATCCTAGGCTTTTTTCCTCTTGGTGCCACGATCGTTATGCATCAGGTGCTTAGTCGGAACATTATCAAACCTCTTAAGAACTTGTCGCTCGAAGTCGCGGCGCATGTTGATATTGACGAGGGTGAGCTATCCTCAGAAGCAGGCGTGGGACGCCTATACGCCATGCCAGCGCTGGACCTTGCAAACGAGGAGCGCGGACCGATGCCGTACCGTCGAGACTTGCCAGAGGCACAGCGTGATCAGAAAGAAATTCCGACGGAAACGGAAGAAGGCGCGCCTGATCAACATGGCTTTGAAGTATAACTTATATAAATCTGGACGCATTCGATTTGCTGGATCGCCAAGTTGAAGGGACTGAGAGTGTTTTCGATCGCAAGAACATCATTTCCGTCGCAAAACGAACCCTGATAGCTTCGACGAACATGGTTGCTACCAGAGCACCCAATACCATAGCTAACATAGCTTAGATAAGTCTTTTGGCCGTGTATCGCACCGCCGTCTTCATTGCCTTCTTCCTTATCTGACTCAACGGCATAACAAGTCGAGTCCACTGCCACGCTGTCATCATTGTAGTATACACCAGACTCGACGTTGAAGTAGTCATCGTTGTAGCTATACTACGCTGAATCGTCGTCATCATTTTCGTTTGCATCATCAGTATCATCGGCTGCATAGTTCTCATTGTCTCCTTCGTCCTCGTCTTCGATAGCATCGTCTTGGTTATCGTCTTCGCCATTCTCTTCCTCTTGATTAGCATCTCCATCGTCTTCCTCGACATCTTCTAGATCACCTTCCTCTTCCTCTTGGGTTACATCATCTCCGTCTTCATTGTCAGCATCATTCTCTCCTTCATCCGCGTCGTCACCATCCTCCAGATGTCGTCTGGAGTCGTTTTGAACACCGACATAGCCGAAGGCACTGGTAAAAGCCTCAACACCTTCAGTAGTAAAAAACGAGTTGATATATGTATCGCGATTGCAACCCTTACTATTGTCTCCACTAAGCACACCATACAAGGAGTAGGCTGCATTGCATTGGCACGATAACATTGGGTTTTTCCCATATACCAATTCTCGTCGCCTCCACCAACGCCACAACCATTCTCTTGCTCGTCCTCGTCACCGTTTCCATAGGGACTCCATCTGCAGATAAAATGAAAAGATAAGTGATTTTATTTGTTTGTTATGCATACCTTTTCAACACACTGTGTGTAACTTACGCGCAAGAGTGGAACTTTACGTAGAGCTTGCTAAACTGGGATAGATCTTGGAGAACGTTAACAGAATCTCTCCAGTGCATCTTTTCATTCACATTCGTATTAGACTTTCCAGGAGGGCGATAGTTGTTATCCTTTTCCGACGCTCCTTCAAGGACCAAGTTTGCAATGATTGCGAGACGGATCAACCAGTTTATGGTGGAGCCTCCTTTCGGCCATCATGGGCATCGATTTTTTTGTGAAACAAAAGCGACGGTACGAATGTACTCACAGATTCCATTCTTCAGCATTAATAACACCAATAAGTGTGACTGGGACATTCCGAAGCCAAAGTAAATTCGCATCGCCGATTCCGATTCCAATCACAACCATAAACCAACCATATCCAACCATCGTCTTCTCTAGGAGGCATTGGCGACCATGATGGACTTGGACCAGCTTTTCACCGTGACGGACTATAAGACAACGACGATTCGTATCCCCTGTGGATCGCTTGATAGCAACGAAAGCGAAAACGAGCAAGAATACCTGACCAAGGAGCTTTCTATCGACCTTTTCAACAGCCAAGCTGCGAGTACGGATTATGATCTCACTGGACAGATTCTGTGGCCTGTCTCTGGTAAGGAACCACTGCTTCAACGAAAGAGCAGGTATATCACTGCCTGTTGTTTACGTATCTAACCATCCAATGTCGTTGTTTGTATATGTAGTCTTATTAAGCCATTACTTGGCATCCACCGCTGGTCAAGCGCAAACCCAGGGCCGCCAGGTTGTTGAACTTGGCGCTGGAACTGGTTTGCCTGGCCTCGTGGCCGCCCATTTTGCCAGGCAAGTTGCAGTAACTGATGGGAACCAAGTCGTTGTGGAGTTGGTACAAAAGAATGTTACGGCTTTGGAAGCTAATATGGATAAGAAGAATATAGTCTGCCCCGTTTCGGCCAGTCAATGTGTGTGGGGTGACTACGCGCACCTCCAAGCACTACTGGAGACCATGGTGAATGAGGTGGACGTAGTGGTGGCTGCTGACGTCGTGCAGTGGCCCGCTGTATTGGAACCTCTTTTGCACACTGTCAAGGCCTTGCTTTGGAATTCTGCTGCCGACCAACCCGTCTTTTTAGTAGGCATTGTCAACCGAGCTGCCAGTACCTACAATCTATTTTTCCAACTCGCTACCGACCTTGGGTTTGTCTGTTACATGGTGGAGTCTACAGAGTACTTGCGAGATGGCGAAATCCCAGATCAGTGCCGGGAATTTGGTGGCCGAACGACCGAAATCTATCGAGTTACCCTGGAGGATCGTTCTATACCACCCGTCTTGTTACAAGAGCAAAACGTAGGTGACGACACGAAGGATTGGACCGTCGGCAAGTCATTCGAGCATACCGCCTTTCTTCCGTGCTAGTTACGACCTCCGGTAAGCGATACATTTCCGGGGTGGTCGAATGAACTCGTCGGTAAGGACGCATCGTTTGGGAATGCAGCCAAGCGACGGCGCAGCAGAATCCCCTCGAGCATGCGTGCAAATCCGACCATCAACAATGACACGATTACTAAATAGGAATACGAAGCAATGCTACTAGACTGTCAATTCTGTCTCCAATATGACAGTCTGTTTCAATCTCCTGTTTTGTTGCTTGAATCTCCTGGGGTGAGGTGATTCACTCACACCCGCACCAGTAAAGTTGAGCACACCAACCAAAGGCTCTTCATTTATACCTCACCTTTTAGAAATATAACTCTCAATGCTATTGACTGCAGATCCCCTTGCCCCATCCCCATCAACAATTCGAGAGAGAGAGAGAGCTAGTGAGCTCCTCTAGTGGACTAGCTTTTTTTACAAATGAATAAAAGTCTCGAATGATTGAATAGTATTAAAAGTAAGAAGATGGGTCAAACCCTTTGAATCGCACCGAACCAGAAAGCCTCATACCGACAGCAGGTACAAATGACAAACCTTCATCATCTCCCGCCTCAAACACCTGCGAAAATATAACATGATTCGGATCGTCGTCTGCACTAGCGCTCAGTTCACCAGCATCTGTCAGGTCAAGCGTCAAAGTGACGACGGAACCCACTCCGTATTCGGGAAAGTCTTTCTCTGAGAGTTGTGCGGTACTAGTACACCAGCTCCTGCCCAAAAAACTTCCATAGACCCATCTTTGGCGATAACCACCAAAATTCTCTCCAGCTTGAACACCAAGCCCACATCTCTGACTCTGACAGCGGTATTTTATCACTTCGATGGACCAAACGTGCCGAAGCCATCTCCTTGCAGCACAGGCGCTGCCAGGCACGCTTTTCGATATTGGCACGGATACCGAAGGTAGCAATTGTCGACTTTAAAGTCTCCCAGTAGGGCATGCGTTTCGTAAACAGAGGCTGGGATGTAATTTTTCCAGCAAGCTCTATGTGGGATTTGTAAGCTTCCAACAACTGTTCCGTCGTCAACAAACCAGAAGCGGCAACCGCATTGGACAGATCAAGAGAAGCTATGAGGTCAAAGCGAATATGCTTGACAATCAACGCCGACGCAATGGCCTTCCGATCGTCTTGCTGCTCGTCTACTGCCGATTCCTCCACGGTGGGACCCTCCGACCATTGCTCCACCAACCGAAATAGATGGATCTCGTCAGTGACAATGGCATTGTCCGAAACAATTGAGGATCAGAGCCAACGATCAGGTCAACTGCAGTCAAGAACGGCAGCGCCAGAAGCCTGTACACACCAATCTGCTTGCACGCATACTCTACCGCGTAGTTACGGAGCGTGGGAAACTCAAAGTAATCCGCAGCGGCCGACAAACTGACAATAGTGGGGGTCATGTAGGGATCGCAGACCGTTTCTTCGCACATACTGACCTTGTCTGTGTAACAGTACTCAACAATCGCATGCAGTACGCTACCCTCGAAGCCCACGGGGACGAAAGCATCTATGGCTTCGGCAAAGTCTCCAAAGAGCAAATTTTTAAATAGTTTGCTTCGGGCCGCCAAGATGATTCTGTGAGCTTTAACGCGCTCTCCGTCTGTGCCTTCGAGAGTCACATCGGAGAACTCTCCACTCAAAAGAAGGTGCTCATTCGCCAGTGGAAGGTTTGCCTCGAGAACTTCTTCCTTAGCATGATCGTTCAATATTTCTGCCATGGTTTGCACTGAACGTGGCTGATGATCGATATGGTTGCAGATTTGATAGTGGAGGGTCGCGTCGGCGTCGATGACAATAATGGAGACTTGGGAGTGCTGATGTAGGCGTAGGCGATAATGCGATCTTGCAGATTCGCCAACTCCTGGGCCCGTTCGCCGGTACTTTATAAGCTGTGCGTAAACGCCCTCGTTGTATAGGTAGAGCAAGTTAGTTGTCGCAACGCTTTCTAATATGTGCCGCCCTTGCGTCCATTGCGTCCATGGATCTTAAAAAAAAAAGATTTTGTTTCTGTCAAAGTCATTCCCAAACTCGAAAGACTAGAGTTAGGGATGTTTCGGTATGGTCGACTAGTTCGAATGTAAGAGTTTCCTTCACCTTCCTTCCATTTCGATCCATTGCGAGTCTTTGTGCGTTGCTTTCATTGATTCATCGTCTTCCACCATGGCGTCTGCAGCTGTATTACCCGCTACCAACGGCACTGTAAGTATAAGCGAGCTCTATTTGTCACATACGAGAGAATAATGAAAAATGGTTACGAATTGAGCCAGTTAGTGACGATTTTAGATTTTCGCACTGCGATGCCATGCTGGTGCTGTCTTGCGATCCATCTTGCTGTATCCTTGGCTCTCTTCTCACTCTCTCGATCTCTCGTTCACACGCA
>Ga0307981_1003196_pt1 | contig 12478 bp, 8 predicted proteins | sample OrgLakmetagen987_FD_201849 | JGI IMG/M metagenome (GOLD analysis project Ga0307981, IMG submission 201849) | Saline water microbial communities from Organic Lake, Antarctica - #987 | ecosystem: Environmental > Aquatic > Non-marine Saline and Alkaline > Saline | place: Antarctica: Organic Lake... | reverse complement strand
TTTCTTGAAAAATATGGGCGACGGGAGTTTCATTAATGCGCTCTCTGTTTTCATTTTGAAGGTCTGCAAGGGCTGTGGATATGAGAGGCAGATGATCCACTAGGCTTGCATTGTAGTTTTCAACTGCCGCTAACGCAGATCCAAATGCACGAACCTTGCTGAATTTCCCTTCATTCCACGCATCACTGAACTTCTTTTCTAGAGCTTGCAAAAAATCGCCATCCTTAGAATTTATGAGGCGTGCATACTCACGCTGAAACCGAACGCGCTTGCGGAATGTCTTTGTCACACGGTCAAAGTATCTCTGGGCTGTGTCTAACTCACCCCTCATGCGATAAGAGATGCCTGCTTGCAGACGAGACTCGTTCGAGTCGTCAATCCTGTCATCAATAATTTTTGCCCAAAGGAAAGATGCGTCCTTCCAACGGCGTGCTGTAGTAGCGAGCTTTGCCGCATTGATGAGAAGTTCTGAATCTACTTCTGTATCACCTTCTATAATTTGATATAGCGAGGAAAAAATTTCCTCGTAAAGATTGATCAATGAAAACTTATTAGCTTCGCTTTCTTTTTTCAAAAGAGCGAGCGCACGTTCGAAATCTTCTATCGTTACAGCCATAAGTCAACCCCTCAAAAACATCGACTGGTAGCGATTAACTCGTTCCCGATTCAATGATTGCGTTTGTCCTGCAGATATCGCGTCGTCCGCTCGCGCGTTTACAGCGATGCCTCTAGCACACCCGCAATTGTATCATGGTCCATTGGCAGGACGAAGTTGTCGCTACGGTTGGGTGTTATCATCTCGCTCCGTAGGTCCAGCAGGGTGGCCGGATCGTTGGGCAGCCAGCGGTTGGCCAGCGCGCGCAGGTCGACGCCGCCGACCACGGTATCCAGTCGGGCGACCAGCCCGTCGGCGTCCCCCAGACCGGCGAGGACGGCGATTTCGGCAAGCCCTTCGGGCGCCTCGGCCAGTACGCGGTGCGCGACAGCCTGCATGGTGAAGGCGCAGGCGATGCCGTGGGGCATCCCGAAATGCGCCGTGATAGGGTAGGACATCGAGTGGCAGATCGCCGTGCGCGTCTGGCTGATGCACATCCCCGCCAGAAGGCTGGCCTCGGCGATGCCCGCGCGGGCGCCGTGATCGTCCAGATCGGCGGCAAGGCGCGGGAGCGCCTCGAATGCCAGCGCGACCGCGCGGCTGGCCAGATGCGTGGTGACGGGCGTGCGGTTGCGGTTCCAGACCGACTCCAGCGCCTGATTAAGCGCGTCAAACCCGGTCGACATCGTCGCCTCATGTGGCAGGCCGTGCGTCAGCTCCGGATCGACGATTGCCGTCGCCGGAAAGAGGCGCGGACTGGCCAGCGACAGCTTCTTATACTTGGCATGGTCCCAGATGGTAGCAAAGGGCGTGACCTCGGCCCCGGTGCCGGACGTGGTGGCCAGTGCATGAATGGGCAGCAGCCGCCGGTTCAGATGCGTGCCCGGCTGTGCGATCAACGTGGCGAGATCGCGCGTCTCTAGCCCAGGTGTCAGGGCAGCTGCCAGCGCCTTGGCCGCATCCATCGCCGAACCACCGCCAAAGGCGACGACGCAGTCGAATTCCTGCCCTGCCAGTTTGTCAATCTCTGCTTGCGTTTCGGCAAGACCTGGATTGGATGTAACCGAGCTGACCCACTCGATCTCCGCATCGATGCCGCGTAGGACATCATCGTTCAAAAACTGTTCCTTGCCGCGCTTGGTGGTCACGGCCAGCACACGCTTGCCCGCGACATTCCCGGCAAGAGCCGCGCGGGTGCCTGCGCCGAAATGGACGTGGACGGGGTTCTGAAAATTCCAGGATCGGCTGTGGGTCTGGGTCATGAGCACATTTTCCGTTTTGGGCCACCGGGCCGTGCAAGACGCGCACCCGGCGGTATTGGTCTACTTCGCAAGATGGGCGGTAAAGAGCGCTTTGTTCTCTTGCGGGGTTTCCTTGGGCCTGCCCAGATCGCTGCGCGATCCGGTGCGCACGCGCAGTTCGACAAAGCGGCGTCCTAATTGGCCAGACAGCCGCTCGATTGCGCTGCGGATATCGGCTTCGCTTTCCAGCGGTCCCTCAACCACGTCATAGCCGCAGGCAGAGGCGACGCCGGTTAACGATATATCGAACGCTACGGTGGGCTGCCCGCCGACGCTGTCATGCGCGCCGTTGTTTAGTACGACATGAAGCAGGTTCCCGCTTGTCGATGCGCCTATGGAGGCAAGGCCGCCCATATGCATCAGTATCGCGCCATCGCCGTCAAGGCAGGCGACCTGCGCGTCCGGCTTGGCCCGTGCGATGCCCAGTGCGATTTGCGAGGCGTGACCCATGGCGCCGACGGTCAGGAAATCGCCTGCGCGGTTCTGGCCCTTGGCGCCGCGCTGATCATAGAGTTCGCGCGAGATCATGCCGGTGGTCGCGACCACTGTCGTTCCCTCGGCCAATGCGCCAGTTACCAGCGAAATGGCGTCCTCGCGGGTCATGCGGGTCTCGGGTACGTCAGGCGCGGCGCGCTTTTCCTCTGCCTTGCCGAAAGCACCCTTTTGCACCAGCAAAACCACCGGCGCGTTTGTCTCTGCTGCTGTCTGCACGGCCCAGCGGGCGGCATCCAGACCGGTGGCTTCATCTCCTTCAAGCACCTTGTAGGGATACTCCATCGCATCGATCAGCGCGGGCGTCACGCGGCCCTGCTTGACGTGCTGCGGCTCGTCCTTCACCCCCGGCGCGCCGCGCCAGCCGATCACGATGACCATGGGTAGACTGTAAACCTCACCATCTGCCAGCGACAGCAGTGGGTTTACCGTATTGCCTAGACCGGAGTTCTGCAAATAGACCACCGGCACCGTGCCCGTCGCCAGATGATGCCCGGCGGCGAGGCCCACGGCGGACCCCTCGTTCGCGGCGATCACGTGGTTTTCTGCAGGCAGCGCCGCATCCACATAGGCGCAAAATTCCTTGAGCAAGGAATCCGGAACACCGGCGAGGAAGTTCACTCCCTCGCCCGATAATGCCTCGTAGAAGGCCTTGGGTGAAATGCTCATTTCGTCCCTGGGATCAGCTCGAGGATTTCCTTGATCGACATCATCTGTGCATCGCTTTCGGCCGAACGCCCATGCTCAAGGATCGAGCGGGCGGTATTCAGCATGGCAGGATAAGCCGAGCGCAGCAGCTGATTCGCGTAAAACACCACGTTGGCGCCATGCGCTTGCAGCTCGTCCTCGGTCACCTGATTGTAGCTGGACGGCACGACGACCAGCGTCTTGCGATTCTCCAGCTTGTTGTAGCGTTCGCAAAACTCAAAGATCTCGTCTGGCGTCTTCTCACGCGAATGGATCATCACGCCATCTGCGCCGGCCTTGAGGAAGGCCTCGGCCCGCTCCATCGCGTGGTCGATGCCCATGCCCAGAATCAAGCTTTCGATACGAGCGATAATCATAAAATCTTCGGTCTGCTGGGCCATCTTGCCGGCGCGGATCTTGTCCGAAAACGCCTCGATGCTGTCCTGCATCTGCGCGGCGTCTGTGCCAAACAGTGAGTTTTTCTTGAGGCCGGTCTTGTCCTCGATGATGATCGCCGACACGCCCAAACGCTCCAGCGTGCGGACAGTGAATACGAAATGCTCGGATTTTCCGCCAGTATCGCCGTCATAGATGATCGGCTTTGTGGTGACTTCCAGAACCTCGTTCAGCGTGCTGATGCGGGCTGTGGTATCCACGGCCTCGATGTCAGGCTTGCCCTTGGCGGTCGAGTCAGTCAGCGAGCTGGCCCACATGCCGTCGAATTCGCGGCGGCCATTGCCGATGTCGATCGACGCCTTTTCGATTATCAGGCCCGACAGCGCGTTGTGCAGGTCGAGAAAGCGTACCAGCGGCTTGGCGTTCAGCATCCAGCGCAAACTGGAGCGGCGGATATCGGGCGTCGTGCCAATTTCCTTCATGGCGCTGTTCAGCTTGGTCGACGAAATGCCCTGAGTATATGGAATCTCGACCAGTTCGCCGCCCCATTCGGACAGGGCGTCGATTACGGCTTGGCGTGTTTTGGCCTGCACGCCCTCTTTCCAGTCGTCGCCATGCACGACGATATCGGGTTTGTATTGACGCAGGTTCGGTACGTAATCGAGTGTGTTCTGGGGCACGACGCGCACGACTCCCTTAATCTGGCCGACAACTTCGGCGCGCTGCTCCCATGCCATGAACGGCACGCGCTTGTAGCTGGCGATGGCCGCATCGGTCAGCAGGCCGACAGTTACGTCGCCTTGCTCGGCGGCACGCTTGAGGATATTAATGTGTCCGGGATGGATGAGGTCCGCACTCATTCCAATATAAACTGATTTGGCCATTTTTTAACTTCAAAATATGTTGCTTTGTGTGCCTGTCAAGCCTGTGACAAGGACGGGCTTGCAATTCCGAATTTCAACTTAGTACGTGTGTGACCCTTCGATGACAAGCATCGAAGCTGCACGAAGAGGCCGCGCTGATTCCAAGGCGTCAGCTGGTCGCCAGCGATACGGTCCGGCGCAGCCGAGCATCTGGTGGCGCCTCGGCTTGACGGGACACGGCCAAGGCACTTAGAGTTGCTGCAACGCGGCGCGCCAGCGTATCGCTGATATTGACCACCGCCCGCCCCCATTACGGCCCGTCCAATCGCCGCAAGTCATCTTTGAGCAAAGTAGATTTATAGAATGTCCCCCCCCTGAAACGCCGACGACCGCCGCCCACGCATCCACTGCGTCCAAGTGGAACTTTTCCTTTCAACAGGATGAGAATCGCCTGAACCTTGCTGAGAGGCTGGTGATGGAATGGGCCGATGATGGGTCAGGATTGGCAGCAGGTCGCGCGCAGGCGGGCGTGACGACCACCGGCGTTGCAACTTGTTTGGATCTGCACACCCCTGCCGAAGTACGTTGGGCCCGGCTGGGCGCTTCGGTGCAAACGGCGCCAGGGAAATCACTGGCCGCGGTGCAGATCGTTCTCAGGCTGGACCGGGTCGATGGCACCGGGCCTGCGCGCGTTGATCCGATGCTGGCCCTGCGGCCCAGCGCCGCCAGCGACCGACGTGACGGCATCCCGGAAACGCGTGCCCGCCTGACCCTGAGGCCGGGTGAATGGTATGGCATCACTGGCCTTTTCCGGATTCCAGCGAACGAGACTGCTGCGCTGCATGATTTCATCTTGGATCTACCGGGCGGATATCGCGTGCGCATTGCCCGGCTTGAGCTGGACTGGGTTCCGGCCGCTGCGACAGATAGCATTGGCTCGGGTCTTGAGGCGCTGCTGCCCTTCTCGGCTCAAATGTTGGACACTGGCCCCGAGGGCCCGTCGCTATCTGTGCGGCGCGGGTGCGAGCCGTCGCTAGCTACCCTGTCGCAAGCATTGAAATATGCGCCTAGCTCCCGCTCTCGCCTTGCCGGTCATGCGCTGTTGAACGCAGCCGATGCCGCGTGGGGCGTCATCGCTGATGCGCTTTCGGACAGCGGCAAAGGTGCTGCGGGCTGGGCGCTGGATCGTCCTGCGCCCAGTGTCGTCGACGCCCTGCTGGCGGACGTTCTGACCGGGCCTGACACCGATGCGGCAGCGCAGCTCGATCAGCTTGCATTTGGTACGATCGCGGCGCTGACCCCTCCAGAGCAGTCCTACCGCCCGTCGGCCATCCGCCCCCTGTCCGTTGAGATCGAGGGTGCGCCCAGTGACGACGATCAAGCCTATTGGGCATCCCTCGAGGATCAGGGCCTGATCGACGCCGAGGGCTCCGGTGATGCCGAGAGCGCGCAGCGCCTGACGGTGTCGCCGGGTTTGCGGCTGTCGCCTGCCGCGCTGGCGTTTCTGCGTAGCGCGGCCCAGACGGCAGGTGGGGGCGACATCCTTGTCGTCGATCCAGGCGAGGGCAAGAGCAGCTGGAAGAAACAGATCGTCGGCTACCCCCAAAGCGGACTGCCTACCGCAGTGGCCGGCCGTCTGAGCGCTGCGGATGACAGTATCGCGCCGGGCCGCTTCCTGCTGGGCAAACTCGATGCAACGGGTCACACTGATGGGGCTGCGCGCGCTGCGCCTGCACCCGAAAACGCTTATGCCATTGTTGTGCGCATGGACGCGGCGGTCGAGGTCGATCACCTGACCAACATCGAAAACTGCCTTGTCTTTGACGGTCTGGACGCATTTCGTACAGCGCTGGCGAATGCTGGCCCTCGCGTGCTGGCCAAGCCGACCTTTCTGCTTGAGACGGGCGTGCCCGTCGCCGACGATCGGCTGATCGCCGATACGCCGCGCCACTGGGCGCTGGGTGGGCGATATGTTCTGACCGGCGCGCGCAGCTATTATGACCCCGAAACGGGTCAGCTCAAGCTGACCTCCACCCGCCGAAGGGATCTGGCGCGTCTGGTGATGCGGTCGACCATTCTAACGATGTCCGTCTCCGAGGCCCTGCGCCCCGAGGTCGACGATGCCGTGTTCACGCCAGAGGCCGGTTTTGCCATCGTGCTGCGGTCGTCCCATCTAAGCTCCAGCGATTTGGCTGATCTGTCAGGGCTCTTCCTGCCCGAGCAGGTGGACCCGGCACTGCATGAGCGGCTGGCACGCGCCGGATCGCTGGATCATAGCATTCTGGCAGATGTACCGCTGGCGGAAAACTGGGCCGCCGAGCCGCTGATTTCGGCCCGTTTGACGCGCTGCAGGCGGATGCGCCATCTGCTGCGCAGTGCCGCCCGCACGCCCAACATGGCCATAGCATCCGAGGCGCTGACGCTGTGTGATCCGGATAGCCCCGACACGGCCGCGCTGGATGGCGAGGTTCGCAATTTCTTGATGGCCCTCTCACAGGCGCCCGCCATCCTACTGGCCCTTCCGACCGAGCGTATCGTCGTCTTTCTGGATCTGGCCAAGCGGTCGCCGGACGGCGACGGTGTGGCTCGCAATCTGGCGATCTATGCTGATCGCCTCAGCGGCGCGCATATCAATGTCATCGCGCCGCTGTTCGAGTTACTTGCGCTGTGCCTGCCCCCGGCCGAACTGGACATCGCGCTCAGCTCGACGGCGCTGCGATGCAGCGGTGCGTCGGACCGGCATGTGAATCGAATTGCGCAGGCGCTGCGCCGCTATGGCAGCAACGCGTCCCTGTCGCATTTTCTGGTGTCGCTGCACCTGAACGCGCCCGAAAGGCTCAAGAACGATTCAATCCTGCGCAATTTCCAGTCGGTGCTGAACAGCCAGCTGCTGCCAGTAGTGATCGCGCAGGTCGGACCGGGCCTAATTCGCCGGATCGAGGCGTCCATTGACTATGAGGACCGTTTTCGTGCCGCCGTGACCGGTGGTGATCGCGATGCAGCACTCATCCTGATGGAGGATGCGGCACTGGGCAAGGTCGATTTTCTGCGCTGGATGGACACCCTGCGAAGCCTGTCGAACGAGCTGCGCCAAATGGCGCTACCAGTGGCGGATCTGGCGGTTCCAAGCATCAACAGCCACCCGCGCCAGCGCCTCGCGTCTATCGTGCTTTCGGACATGGATGCACTGTCCAGAATGGACAAGGCCGGGCTGCTTGATGCCAAAGGCACGCTGAACGCTGTCGGCCTTAACATTCTGGGGCGCAACGATATGCTGAACGAGCTACTGGCCGATCGCTTTGCTGGCACCGATTACAGCCCTCAGGCCATCGAAGGCGATAGCGTTTCTGAGGTGTTCGCAGGCGCGCAAGCGTCGCTTGCCGGGCTTCCGGTGGCCGGTGGCCGTGAGGATGGGCCGCGCGTGACTGTGATCATGTCCGCGTTCCAGCCAGACATTGGCCTGATGCGGATGGCACTGGACTCCATCGAGGCGCAGACCCACCGCAATGTCGAGGTGATGGTGATCGACGATGCCAGCCCCGCTGCATCCGCCGCCGATATCCGGGCGCTGGTGGACGAATACGACATCGCGCGGCTGATCCGCCTTGACGTAAATTCGGGGCCGTATGTCGGCCGCAACCTAGCGATGCGCCAGTCCAGCGGGGAATATGTCGCCATTCATGATGCAGATGACTGGGCCCACCCCCAGCGCCTCGCGGCGCAGATCGCCGCGTTTGAGAGCGACCCGCAAGCGCGCCTCGTCACCGCCGAGCATATTCGCATCGACCGTGCCGGGCATGTCCAGCTTGAGGGCAAGTTCACCATATTCGGCGACGGCCCAATGACTTCGCTCTTCCGGCGCGGTGTGTTTGACGAGATTGGTGAATTTGCCTGCATCCGCTCGCGCGGGGATGTCGAGATGCGCGAGCGTCTGCGCAGCTATTACGGGCATCAGGCGATCCACGTCCTGTCCCTGCCGATGATGCTCTGCCTCGCCGATACGGCGACGCTTTCGCAGGTGACTTCGACCAACAAGGCCGAGTATCTGCAACTTTTCCGCAGTGGTATTTCGCGGCGGCGCCCGCTGGCCAATATGCGGCGCGAGGGGCGGCGCCTGTCGGCACGCGACCAGATAGTGATACCGCACACGCTGCGCGCGCCTTTGGAGGGTCTTGAGCGATGAATTTTGGAACCATCGACATTTCGCTGACTTCAATCAGCTCGCGTATGTCCACGATCTGCCGCACGCTGGAATCTCTGTTGGCGCAGGATTACGGTGACTTGCGCGTCCACCTACATCTGTCGCGGGAGCCTTATCTGCTGGACGAGGGTGTGCCGGACCTTCCGCAATCCCTGATCGATCTGAAGCGCGCGGCTGGGGATCGCCTAAACATCGTCTACTGCCCCAATATCGGCCCCTACCGCAAATTGCTGCCGTATCTGCAACGGCACTGGGGCGAATCGCGGCTGGTGGTGACGTCCGATGACGACACGATCTACCCACCCGATTGGCTGACCGGTCTGGTGCAGGCGTATGCATTTCACCGCTGCTCGGTTGCGTATCGGGGGCACCGCATGTCGTATACCGATGCTGGCTTCACCCGCTATCGCAGCTGGATGAAAAGTACGATTGAGGAGAATCCCAGCCAGCTGATCCTGCCGACCGGCAAGGACGGTATCCTCTATGACACTGCGTTTTTCGGCATCGACGTGCTGAATGTGGCCGAGGCGGTGCGCCTCGCGCCCACCGCCGACGATCTTTGGCTGCGCTGGCACCTCGCGCGCAACGGCGTGGCTGTCTATGTTATCCGCACCGACTATACCGATAGCTTTGAGGAAACGGGCTATGAGAGCAGTCTTTACCTGAATTATAATCGGGGTGGGAATAACGACCGCGCCATCGCGGATCTGGACGCTTATTTCCGCAAGCAGCATCAATTTGGCCTGATCCCGGTCGTGCCCAAGTAAGCCATACCAAATATTAAGGCCCGCTGCGCGGATCATGCGTAGCGTGCCTTAAATTTGGGGCTGAAACCTTGTCCCGCCGAGTTCATGCTGGGCGGTGGTGGATCAGGGATTAGCGTCGTCAAACAGCTGCGACCAGAGGCCTGACAGCTCCTCGTCGCGGGCTGCGACATCATGGGCTGTCTCGATTTCAGACTTTTTACCGGCGGCAGTTTTGCCGATGGGCAGGTCGAGGTGATCAAAGTAATCCGATGTGTACTTGTTCATGGCAGTCTCCATTGTTCCCAGCCCGACTTAGCCTGCCAGCATTTCAGTAATATGACACTTTGCGATTTTCTGAAATTGCGGTTTGCGCAGACCGGAGAGGGGAATGCAGCAAACGGCCGGGGACATGGTCGGCAACGCCCCGCACCTTTGGGCTTCTAAGCCCCCGACTAAAGCAGGAAGTCCCTATCCGCGGACTACATGACGCTTGTAGGGCCGAGCACATCGAACCCGTCCACGCCACCCGCCAGATGCTCTACCTCGGTCCGGATACCTAAAGTCTGGATGCGGTACTCTGCCCGGTTGCCCAAATAATGGATGACGTGTGTTCCCCGCCCGGCGAGGATGTAGTCGCCGCCGTCAATCGAGACACTCGTTCCGACTGTGAAAATGCATCTGATGCCCTCGCATCAAGGCCCGCGCTCGTGACACCAGACGATCCAGCCGGAACACACGCGATCGTGTCGATGTCGAATATTGGGAATGTATGGTGGCCATAGTCACACTCCACGAGTGCCGCCTCAGAGGCATCGCTATGTCAGGAGTAGGCAGTAATATCGCCTCGATAAAGAATTATCGGTTAAAGTATGAGCAAATTTCTTGGAAGAGGGATCAAAAATCAAGTTGGCGCCCTTCATATCAGCTCTGGAACCACTTTGAACCATCACTGGTTTCACAAGGGGCGGGGCATCAGTCATGTGCAGGATGCGTCAAGTGCGCTCGCCGCGTAAGCCATTGGCCTCGACGTGTTTGCCCCGCTGACGATGGACCAGGGACCGCCCTTGCAGTAACGATCAAGTCGATACTGTTAACAAGCCCGGATATCTTCGATATGGGGCGCTATATCGGTTATGGAACGGGAGCGTTGAACTACGCCGTGCAAGAGTTATTCTCCAGATTCACTGAGCAACTTTCCGCTTCCGCGGGCCTAGTGAATATTGCCCCACACGGCCGTGCCAGCCAAAGCTCAACGTCAAAGTGGTCGCGCCAACATGATGCACAGCGCGCCGTGATGGATGTTGATACCGAATTTGCGTTTCATACTGACGTCGAGGACGAGCCTTGGTGGCATTTAGAATTCGATGGCCTGCAACACCCCGAATATATCATCATCTCAAACCGACATCGGCCCGAATTTCAGGATTTGGCAGAAACCTTGCGCGTCGAGGTATCCGAGGACGGCACCACCTGGACGCTCGTGCATGCAGGGCGCGTTTCATTCGGTGCCAGCGCCAGCGGCGGTTTGCCATTGATCTTGCCCTGTAGATCGCAATCACCTGTGCGTCATATCCGTTTATCGTTGGCTGAGCGAAACCCGTTCCACCTGTCATCTGTTTGCGTATTGGCCAAACAGTTGGTCGCCCCCCACAGAACAGGGGTCACAACATTTGTGGCCAATAGGTCCGATGGGTTTGGCGAACGCCTGAAGAGCATCGTGAATGCAATGGCTTTGGCGCATCATTTCGACGGTAAGTTCATCGTGAAATGGGGCCGGATGTCTGCGAAAACTCCGCAGGCCACGCAATTGGCGGCGCATCTGAGATATTCTCCTCGGAATTCACCTCTAATCATTTTGGCCCAGTAAAGGGTGGTATCTCTTTAGATAAATTTATGAAAGGTGGCGCCGAGACTCCACCTGATGGGGCCCCTGTGATCGTCCCCCAAGGCAGCCTGATAAACACCTATCCATCATTGCGACCGTCTATATCTGCCACTGTGCTATCTGAAACCTTCGGGAAGATAAAGTTCTCGGACCAGTTGCAAGTTGCAATCGATGCAGCCCAGAACCTTGATATTTCACCTGGTGCAGTCGGTATACACTTGCGGGCTGGTGACATCATTTATGGAAAATATCGTTTCAACGCACGTTATGGAAACAAGGTCGTTCCCTATCCTATCTGCCTCCAGTTCATAAAAGAACAGCAGCACCAGTCAAACCAGATTGTTCTGTTTGGGCAAGACGAGGATTTGTGCAGACAAATCTCCAAAGCGACAGGGGCGATCTTTGCAGCAGACTTTCACAAAACTAGTGGTTTCAATGTTTATCAGGCCGCATTGTTCGACATCATAGCCATGTCGCGCTGCACGCGCGTCGTCGCCGGAAAGAGTGGGTTTTCGCAAATTGCTGGTGTTGTTGGAGGCTTTAAAACCACCGAACCCCAATCCGTGTTACCCGCTGAACAGGCCGCGTCAGTTATGTTAGATACTGTAATTACTGGCGGAGCAGGCCATTCCCAAGCGGTAAGTCCTTCACCTTTGCAGGCCGCATTCACAGCTTGGTACAGCTTTCATGTGTACAAAAAGTTTCTGACGCCAGAAAATAGAATATCTCTTTTACGTCATGCGCTGAGGGCGGATCCAGTGAACGCATTTTATGCTGTAGTTCTAGCTTTGGAATTGTTCGAGAATGGCCATGCAGAGGAAGGATACGAGCTGATCGATCATGTCTATAGTGACGGCTTTCCGATTGTACCTTTTGGATCGCTGCGTGATATCGTGAACACGCGGCATCCAGACGGGACTTTTGCACTTTCCGACTACTTAAATTCGCTAGTTGCAATGGCGCGGTCAGGGTCAAGAACCGCGCGCGTTGTCAGCGCGGCACTTGCCCAAAAGCACGGGCAACCGGACACCTGCGAAGCCCTACAAGAAACCTTGGAAGAAGCGGGTAGATCCGAAGTCGAAGCACTGATTGACGCAGAGAAATAGCCGTGTCCATCATTATACAAACTGGTGGCATCATAACCACTTGTGCATTGCAGGGGCTTTGCTGCACAAATCAGTTGAAGGACGAGCTTCCCCTTTCCCCAGATGGACTAGCCTACTGCCTCTGTGACAGGCATGCCGAGAGCGGTGTAGTGGTTCGGGACGGTCACGCGGACTTGGACTTCCGCGACCTGACGTTCGAAGTCCCG
>Ga0307981_1003194_pt1 | contig 12487 bp, 7 predicted proteins | sample OrgLakmetagen987_FD_201849 | JGI IMG/M metagenome (GOLD analysis project Ga0307981, IMG submission 201849) | Saline water microbial communities from Organic Lake, Antarctica - #987 | ecosystem: Environmental > Aquatic > Non-marine Saline and Alkaline > Saline | place: Antarctica: Organic Lake... | reverse complement strand
CGGACGAGTAGCTACTAGTAGTAGTAGTTAGCTACGTTTTGATTTATGAGAGCACCTCCGGCGTAGACTAGTGTTGCCAAAGAGCCAGAGAGCTACAGCCACAGAAACTATTCACATAATTTACACCGCCTGCTTCTTGCTTCTTGTAGTATAGTACAGTTTCGCTATGCTGGTCACTCACCCGAATGGTGCTGTCTTCAACAAAAAGAATGGTAGAGTCCTCAACATTGTTTGCCATCATGGCCGTACCAGGTATTCGGATTCGGATTGGATCTAAAAGTCGGTGCACGTGACCAAGTTGCTCGCAGTTCGGATTGAATCGCTCCGGGAGGCGGCATGAAAGCAAGCAACAAGAAACATACCAGCCACGGACCACTATTCTTATGCAGAAGGAGCAGGCGGCGTTCTTGTTCATCACTACGGAGGATTCACCAGCATAGCCACATGGTACGGGGGTTTGGGAAAACCACATGTCGTAGTCATGATAATAATCGGGATCGGGAATGTTTGCGGCGGGAGGTGACGATTATCACTCCTCCTCTCTTTCCAGCCGTGTAGTACCATACACATCATATGTAGCTAACATACATACCTAGCTACATTATGTAGGTGTATAAGACGTACTCTCAAACCTCAAACGAAAGCTAATAACGTATATCACTTACTTATATACTTAACACTCTTTGACAGAACTGTGACACCAATATTGAATGTGGTCGTCGTCATTGAGAACATTGATTCAAATCGAATTCTGTAAGCTTGCCGCGCCTGCTGTTCCGAAACTGCACAACTCCCATTTCCCGCCCCCGAAATGCAAAGCAATAACCACATCGTCGTCCATCCACATCCATCACTTTCTTGACGCCTCCTGCAAGAACCATGGCGCAACCCAGAGTGCTCCAGAGCTACAGTAGCATCAGCATCAATGCCGAAGAAGAGTCTCCACTGATGGAGGAGCAGAATAACTCTGTTGCTGCTGCTGCTGCTGCTTCTCCATCGTCTCGTCGGGCTCCACGCGCCGTGCGCTTTTACGTGCCAGTCATTTGTTTCGCATGCCTCTTTCTCTTTGTTGCGTCGACCTACATTCCCAGCCGAGGCGAAATGGAAACAGCGCGTGACTATGGCGTCTCTTTCTTTGGTATCCCCCAGATGCGCAGCGCCCAGTTCATTGCCGACTCTTCGTTTCTCACGGGCCGCAAGCACAAGAAGAAGCTCTTGAAGAAAATTAGGCAACGAGGCAGTGACAAGCATTATACGGAAGCTCCCGAAGGCTGTGAAGCGACGGTACTTATCATTCGGCACTGTGAGAAAGGACACGTCCGTGAGCACTGCGCTTACAATGGCTTTGAACGATCCGTGTACTTGGCTTCACTCTTTGGAGACGAGGAGGAACGCTGGCCGGCACCGGGCTTTATCTATGCTCTGAAACCAAGGCGCAAAAAGAAACTGAACTTTCGGGAAATGGAAACCGTCGGTCCCTTGGCTGTCAAGGTGGGCGTGACAGTTGATAGCACGTACTCGGTTCCGCATACTCACGACTTGGTAGAGGAAATATCGAGCTTACTATATAAAGGAGACGCGTGTGGCAAGTTGATTTTAATCTCTTGGCAGCACTCAGGGATCGGCCGTCTATCCCATCATCTAGGTTGTGGACCTGGACAGGGCTGTCCAATGGACTATCACGGTCGCTCTTTTGACGAAGTTTGGCAGCTCAAGTATGTGTATCGTGACTTTGATCATTCTTCCGAGCGAAGTCTCGCCTTGCCGCGCGGCCCCGAGTGGAGAGTCTTTGGTAGCGTCCAGCAAGAGGGCTTTGATCCCTTGGCCTTTTCGAAATTGGCCGGTGATTATCCTGTCGGTGGAACCATGAGCAGTGCACGGTGGAAGAGTTCCGATGTGGAAGTCGCCGAACGCAAGAGGAAGAGTGACACCAAGAGTTGGATGGAAGGCGTTCCGGAAGTGTTGGGTGGTCCGAGAGAGAAGACTCACCATGAAGATCATCACGGCGGTCACCATCACGATCACTAAAGAGCTTGCAAGCGAGAGCCACCCTCTGATCTCCCACTGCAAGTAAAAATACAAATAAACAAAAAAGGATACGCTTCCGAATCGAGCGACATTGAACATGCACGCGACAACAAAGACACATCAAGATACAAATACACCAACAAATAATAGAAACATCATGTCGTTAGCTGCAAACGCGTCTATATTTCAATTGCAGACAACTAGATTCTTGTTCATGAGTGATGTCAAATGTAACTAATTTAAGGGACTCTCGTCGGCACGTCGCTTCACTTGGGGCATTGCTTCTCTCCGGAGGAAGAGGCGTCTCGCCGTCTAGCTGCGGGTAAGCAATACAACACATAGCCGCTGGATATAACGAGTAACGATACTGCAACAAGCAGCACCGAATCTTGAGTGAGGAAATGGTACCAACGGGATAGAGTGTCGTGTCGAGATGGAGTGTCGTCCTCGAAACAATAAGGAATCGGCCAAGTGTTACCTCTCGCAATACCATTGACAACACCACGGCACGCATAGTAGCGAGAAGTCCGATCCCATTTTGGCTTGGGCATTGCACTATCGGCGTAGACCATCCAGACAAGGGTACAGAGAGAAACGTTCGCAAAGAGACCGAGCAGCAAGCCATAGCCAGCCCAGATAGATTGAGATTGGGGTTTGCTCTGTGAAAGCAATAGCGGTTCCTCTAACTGATCCTTCTCGGTCGGTTGGAACGTTCGAGATTGCGCGTGTACTCGATAGACAGAATACAGTGTCCAAACTAGCGACACGAATAGTGCGAGACACAATGCGTCCATCCTCAAGAGCTCCAAAAGTGTCTCGTTTTCCATAATCTCCTTCTCGTCGTCGTTCAAGTCCACCGACTCTCTTGGGATGATAAAAGACGGATTGATGAAATCGCCAAGCCATTCATTCTCTTCGATATGACCTGGGATGTAAGGATCCCGAATCGGCTGTAGCAGCCCTGGAAAGGTGACAGTGCGGTCTTGGGTTGCGTACGGAACTGGATCGCCCTTGGTAACATGAACGTGGTCAAAGACAACGCTTTCAATCTCATTGTCGTCACTCCCCAAAATAACGCCGGGGGACATTCTGGGATTGTTGATGCGGATATTCACGAGCTGAATGTTTCGATACTTGCTCTTGTTGACCACGTGACAACGACTCCTCGGTGTCATGGGCCAACAGAGGCTGCAAGGATTCGGGTGGCAAGGATTGATCGTATCGGCTTGCTGCGCCGGTCCAATCCAAATGGGCCATTGCAAAGGTTCTTCCATGGTAATATTTTCGAATCGAATGTCTTCAATGAGACCTGTCAGGTTCCGTTCTTGCCAAAAGTATGTTGGCTGATTGAACTTCAAGTAGATTCCCTTGACGCTCTTGTAGAGAAAGCTATCCCGAAACGTAATGTTCTTGACGGTCGATCCCCCAATGGATCCAATGACGAACCCAAGGCCCGACGCGTTAACCCGTTCGAACGTCATGTTGCTGCTTTCGAACTCGAAAAAGTTGTCCTTGACAGCGATACAGTCGTCTTGGGTCCAAATGTCCACATCGTGCACCCACACGTTACTTCCTGAGACATCCACCCCGTCCGTGTTGAGGGCCGACAAATCCAAAAAGCCGTGGCCATCTCGTTCGGTCCGCCGTGCTACGATGGAAATGTTGCGAATCTCGACATGGTTCACTGCTTCCAAGTAGAGTGTGTGGTAGGGCGAATCTTGAAAGATTAAATTCTCAATCAAGAGATTGGACGTCAAGTTGAAGCGCATCAAACGCGGACGATTCTCCCCAATTTCCAAGTAGCCGATCATGGGGATACCCCAGTACTGAGGACCCCGACCATCCAGCAAGCCGCGTCCCGTACTGCTCTTGCTAGTGAGTGTCACATTGTTGCTGCGATCAATCATGAAACAGGGCGGTGGTCCGCCGGGTTGATCGTCGTACGGATAGTCGATGCGTTCCCACCGCAACGTCCCATCAATCTGAATAACTGTGTTGTTCACGTGCTTGGCGTAAACGCCGTGATAGAGGTAAAAAGTGGTATTGTCTGGAATGACAAGTGTGTTGTTGGTGGCGTTGTTCTGCAACACACTCGAGAGCAGATCGGTATTGAAGTGACACGCTTCTTCGGAATCATCGTCCGGGATGGCTCCAAAGTCCTCGAGAAAGTTCAAGACAGAGCCTGTGGCAGTGACCGTTAACGTCAGTATGGAGAGGTTCAGCAAGACCACCAGGGTCCAGAGGAAGGTGTAGCGCATCATCATCATGGTCTCGCGTGGAATACGAAATACGATCGCTAATCGCTATCATCATTCACAGAATTATTTCCGGCGTTCAAAGAATCAGAAGGAAAGATCCTTGAGTTGGAGTGTCCGTTGAGCCTTTTGTATGCAATCGATTGACGTGGCAATCGCTAAGCAAACCCCGTGCAACTGCCTCTGCCACGTGATGAGAATATAGGACGTGAACCGGCCGGGGGATGACCTTTTGGTCTTTGTTCGCGATCAAGAATCAATCGAAAGGTTCGCATAATTCATTCATCATCAGATCCAGCCCCGCAACTCGCAACCATGGTGAATGGTATCGACGATCCTGGCCAGCTGAGCGAGTACAGCTCGTTGCTAAAGCAGACAGCGCAAGACCATAGTTTCTTGGAAGAGAAAAAGGACGACGACAAAGGACGCTTCAGCAGCTATCATTATGATGATGAAGACGAGGACGAGGACGACGAGGTTCTCTTTTTCCCAAAGGGAAGATCTCCCTCGCGCATCTTTCGAATCTTCCTAGTCGTGGTCGTCTTGTTCGTGCTTGTGTTGATTCTCGCCGTTGTTAACGAGAGAGCGAGTCACTGGAGTCCAGCGTCGCTCTCCGAAGAGGAAGGCTTTGACTACATTGTCGTGGGTGGCGGCCCTTCCGGGATCATTACTGCCACCAAGTTAGCCAAGGCTTTTCCGCACCTGTCCGTTCTCTTGCTAGAGTCGGGAACCGACAGTCAAGAGGCTGTGATTCAACACACTATTGAACAAGAGCCCAGTCTGATGTCGCCTGTACAGTCCACTACGGCAGCGCGAGACAAGGGAACCCTGTGGGAAGGGGGTGAACTCTCACTCAACAAGTTTGACGTTCCACTCATGTGGAGTGGTGTGGCGAGTGATCAGGGACGGCGGCAAGTCACGCATATGGAAGAATCCTGGAGCGAGCATCACTGGCCCATCAAACGAACACTGTTGGGACGCGCCCTGGGAGGTTGTGGCTTATTCAATGCCATGATTTCCGTGCGCGCGCTTCCTGCCGATTTTGCTGGATGGAACTTGACGGGGTGGACCTTTGAAAACATGCTACCACGTTATGTGGCTATGGAGCGCTTTGTCGAGACGAGCGCCAAGTTCACCTCCTCCTTTTGGAAAGATGACGAGAAGAAAGAGCTTCAATCTTGGCGAGGAACGAGCGGACCCGTCACGACCGTACCGGCCGGTGTTGGCGTCGACGCTATTGCACCTCTCTTTGTTGAGTCGGCCTTGGCAAGTGGCCATTCACTGGCGGAGCGGGGTTTTAATAGTCCACATCCTTCACATCGAATTGGCGCTGGATATTACGAGTTCAATGTGCGCAATGGCGTACGCGACTCAATTGCGAATGCCTTTTTGGGGCATGCGGGCCGACCGCGTAATTTGCTGGTGCAGACAGGTGTTACTGTCACCCGAGTATTGACGTCCGCGAAGCGTGGTGGGGATGGTAGACCATCTACGATTGGTGTCGAATATGTTCGTGATCGATATGCTCACGCTGGCAAGCTCTTGCTCAAGGATGAAGACAGGGCCGAAGTGATTTTGGCGTCGGGTGCCATTCTGACGCCGCAGTTGCTTTCCAACTCGGGCATTGGTCCTGGTGGGCATGTGGTCGATGTACCTGGCGTGGGACAGAATCTACAGGATCATCCAGTGACGGCAATAGCTTTTCAAATTAGTCCAGAGGTCGCCCAACAAGCTTCGTCTATCTACACTGTCGCGGACGAAATGGAAGACTACTTTTTGTCTGTGGCACAGTTGCAGAGTCTGCAGGACGCGCGTTCGGAGGATGTAACGGAAGATGTCATTGTAGATGTGCAAACCCGACTGGGAACATTTGGAACGGCTGGATTTTCGGCTGGTGCCTTTCTGCGATCGCCGTGGGCCGAAGACGAAAGTCCCGATATTCAATTAACTGTCTTTCCCAGAGTGATTGAACCACACGTCACACGCAAGGTGGAGGAGAAAGACACAGCGTTTGCGCGCTCGTACGCCATGCTCGTCACTATCGCGTTGCTAAAACCAGATGCCCGATACGAAGTCAGGCCCTCGCAGTCGGAAAAACGACTTGTACAGCGGTGGTGTGACTCTTCTCTGGGGAAAGCGAAAGATGCGAGTACCCCTACCCAGCGGCAACAGAGCCCTTTCCGGACAGAAGTCGATACGAGCAATCCGTTAGCCAAGATTATCGGCTATCGATTGCCCTCGATTGAGGTTCCTATCGATAGAACAAAGTATCTGTCGACACGGGATGCGAAGCGCATTGCGTGGGGAATGGAGCAAGTTAGAGATATTCAAAAGATGCCACCACTTGCGGACCAGACGGAGAATGAGCTGTATCCCGGGGCCAACATTACGGGAGAAGACCTTGAGAGATATGTCCATGATAATAGTTTAGCCAACAGTCACTGGGTGGGTTCCACCAAGATGGGAAAGGCTGACGATCCATTGGCTGTCGTGGACGAAGAGCTGCGTGTCCGCGGTGTTCGAGGCTTGCGGATTGTTGACTCGGGGGTGATTCCCCTTATTTCAAACGGCAACACGCACAGCACTGTCTGCGTCGTCGCGAGTAGAGGAGCGGATTTGATTGTGGAGGCGCGCCGAAATCGATGGTGAATACATGATACGATACGAAAGATGTACCGGCAATAGATAATAGATAAATGAAAGTATGTGACTAAATAGAAAGAGAGAGAACCAGCCAGCGAGATTGGTTTAGCGTCCGCGCATGGGACGTAGTCTTGCTTTGCCATTGCCTCGTGCCGATATGGCTTCCTTATACTGCGCACTACGACTCGATGGGACAAAAGTGATAGAGTTCAGCCCCGGTGGTCCTTGGGTCGAGAAGCGATCTTTGATGGAACCCAGTGGCGCCTTGACCCATTGATGCTTTTGTTGTCTCTGTTTCCAGTCGTCACGATCCATGGAAGTCAAAACGTCCCAAAGATTAAAGACTTCCACGTTGGTTGGCTTTTCTGGAACGACTCCTCCTCCCTTGCGCTTGCCTCCACTTCGCTGGTGCATGGTCTTCCAGGCCACCTCCATGTCTTCGTAATTGAAAAAGAGTGGCGACTCTTGCGCCGTGCCGGAAATGAGCCGCTTGAGCAGTGGCAATCGACGACGCATGTCGGGCGCGTAAAAGACTGGAATGCCCGAGTACCCCTCCATGTGGGCGGCGGCTGCTTGCATGGCGGTGCGGGCCTTTGGTGTTTTGCGCTCGCGCTTTTCGCGACGTCGCGCCAAATTCATTCCTTCCAAGGCCGAGTTGCCGAGCACGGCCATTTGCGCGTCGTCCTGAGCAGTTTCTCCAAAGAGACCCACTCGTTCCTTTCCAATGCATCGCGCAGCGTAGTACAATTGTCGTTTGGGAGGAACAATTTTGTATCGAAGAGCTCCGCCTTGGTCTAGTTTGAGATTGCCATCGTTCGGATCGGGAGGCGCACCCGTCACTAGACCGTTTCCTAGATTTGAAGCTTGTCGGACAGCCTTGGCTAGACTCATTGAGGTAACACGTATATCTGTCTTTGCCATTTGTTCGATTTGCTTCATTTCTCCGTGGACAGCCAAGGCATCGTCCGGATCCATAAAGTAAAGAGCGACGGTGCGGTACTCGTTCTGCTCTTCCGATATACTCTGTGGTGTCTTGCTGGAACTATCAGTTTGAACGACTTCATCCAAGTCGGACAACTTTTCCATGTTCATGTACGGACTTCCCCAGGGAGTGGTAATGGCAAAGACGGGTTGTCCCGTGATGCGGTCGTAGGGCGATGCTTGGGTCGCCGAGCCAAACAGCGATCCAAAGTTCAACATGCGTCGCGACTGAATATAGACCGAGGCGGGAATCTTTTTCCAACCAGTCGCTGCTTCTGCTCTATAAGAAGTCGCCAAGACAGCGATTAGAGCAAGGCGAAGCATGGTATGGTAGCTGGCAATGGGGACGACAGGGCTGCTTGACACGGAGTCTACTCTAGGTTCAATGGGTTCGACCGTGTAGTCTAATGTGAGGCGATTACTGCTTACTACTGTGTTGACGTCTCGTCGTTTGGCGTTTGGCGTTTGCCGTTTGCCGTTCATCGTCGTGCTTCCAGGTGGAATCTCCAAAAGAGCGCGAAACGAAGGAGGAAAACGGAAAACAAATATCAATGCTTAAGTGTATATGTCTCATTTCTGACTGATTTATATAAAGATGGTTTCAACGACCGCAGGCACTTTCGAGTCTTTTCTCTTTTCAGTTTTACTGTAGTCTACGACCCAAGCAACCGAGCAAAGCGTTGCCCTCCTCCCTCCTCCATTACACTCGTGCCAAAGTGCCAACGGCCAGAAGACTCTTGCCTTATTGCTGTCGATCCAAAGACTCGTTCCCTTGCTGTTAATCCAAAGGTACAGGAGTAGAAAAGAGACAATGTCTGTCTTTGCTGGCTTTGCCAAGACCTTGACGGGCGACCTTAGCGGCAGCAGTCCTCGCAATGCAACAGGCAAACCAAAATCCCTCCACGAAATCTTTGTGGCCCAGCAAATACTGCCCTTGACGGTCAAGCTGCAAAAGGAAATGCGAGGCCGACGGAATGCGGTAAGTTATGTATATAGGCATATATGCACATGCACATACACATTACATTATTTACTGCTGATTGCCGTTCCTCCTTGGTAAAAATGAAAAAAAGAGTCCTTCTCACGCGCTCTTCTCTCGTGTTTGTTTTTGCGTTTCAGAATGTCCAAGAAACCTTGAAGAAAGCCGTCGATACCTTGACGGCCTTTCAGACGGAAGAAGGGATGCCCAGTAAAGCTGCTGCCGCGGAACAGTCACAGACGCAAGCTTCGCAAAAGAAACCCGCAGCAGTAGCACCAGCAATTGTACCGGAATCCGTAGCGGACGTTGAAGGAGACGTGTCCTCCACTTCGGATACCGCGTCGGTTGTGACGGATACGACGGAGCCAACCGACGAACGGCAGAGCCCGACGACAGCAGCAGCAGCAGCAAAAGATCCGTTGGCACGCATTGGTAGTACTGGTACAGCAACGAGCGAGTTTGCCGACAATCCCACCGAAGATGATCCGCAGACACGAGAGCCGGTTCACGTGGCCGTTACGAAAACCATGCAAGCGTTCATGGAGGTACTGGTACACGTTGCCAAAACAAACCGAGCCGCCGAACTAGCCTTGGACGGAGTCAATATGCTGGTATCCAAACAATACTTTTCAGGTCGTGCCGGAGGTAAAGACGATCTTTCTGGTTCTGGTTCCGGTGCCATTGCGGTCGCCAAGAAGAACGAGACGGAACTGCCGCCCACAAGTTTGTTGCATCGACTCATTGAGAGCATCTCCAAAACATCCGAATCCAACGTGGAAGTTGTGCAAACCGCGGTCGTTCGAACGCTGCGTGCCATCATGACGTCCCCCAAGTGTGGTGTCCACGAAGGAACCATGCTGCTGGCGCTTCGGTCGACCTTTCACGTGTACTTGGTGACCAAATCAGCTGCTTGCAAGCTGTCTTCCAAAACGGCCCTGTTGGATATGCTCCGCTCCGTCTTTTTTAGAATGGAAGCGCACGATATCATGACGCGAGGACAAGCGCGAAAGTTTGCGGCCGGTGCGGCTGCCAATGAAGAGGCATTGACAACGGCAGCGGAAGCAGCAGTAGCAGGGGATGGGGCAACAGCGTCGCCGTCCCAAATAGTGGCCCAGGTGCCATTTCCGTCGCAGTATCACACGGACAGCTACGTATTAATTGGCTCGCTGTGTAAAATGTGCTCCAAGGAGCTACCGGTCGATACTGGCACGGAACCTGATCGAGCCAGATTGTTCAATACGCAAGTGCCTACCGATCCGCTGGCCTTGAATAGCAAGATTCTGTCCTTGGAATTGATTTTGTCTGCCTTGGACTATTGCGGAGATGCCTTTTTCGAAGGCGAAAAGTTCATTTACTTGGTACAGAACTACCTGTGTGTGGCCCTGTTGAAGAACTGTGTCTCCAATCACACACAAGTGGCGTTTCTGTCGCAAAAGATATTTCTGGTTCTCGTGAGTTTTTGGCAGTCCTTGTTTGTCTTCATGGCATTGCATCCTGTCGAACCATGTAGCCTCTAACATTCGTCGTTTTCTCTTCCTTTGATAGGTTTACAAGTTCAAGGGTCATTTAAAGCAAGAGATTGAGGTCTTTCTTTCCAATATTTTTCTGCGTGTGCTTGATTCACAAAACTCGTCGTTCAAGCAAAAGGCGCTAGTTCTCGAGTCCCTGCGCTCTCTCTGTAAAGACCCAGTGCTGCTGACCCAGATTTTTCTCAATTACGACTGCGACTTTGATGCAATGAACCTTTACAAGGATATTGTTCATATCTTGACCAGGATTGGTGGCAAAGTAACGACTGCGCCCTCTGCTAGCGTATCGAAGAAGGATGCGGAAGAGGAGTACGAGCTGAGCCTTGCAGGCATGGAGGTTCTCGTTACAATATTAAAGGCCTTCCTGAAAGCCCTTGGTTTACCTGGAGGCGAGAGCGGAGACGACGATACGGCGGGTGAGCGGATCCGGGGCATTCTGGACATTGATGTTGGTTTGGCTGCAAGACCGTTACACGAGTCAAAGGAATCCTCGTCCGAGACTGGTAGTACGTCCGACGAGCTGTCCCGCTCTGGAAGAGGATCAAAGTCACCAAGCATAGCTGAATCGGAAGGCCCTACAAGTGGTACTGCAAGCTCTGGTGCAGCGGAGCAGATTGTCGACGCGTTCGAGATGAAGCGGAACGCTGAACAGAACTTTGAGACAGGTTCTGTCAAGTTTACACTGTCGTTGAAGTCTGGTTTGAACTTTTTCATAGACAATGGATTCGTAGAGCGCGATGCGAGAAGAATTGCGCTTTTCTTTATTGCAAATAAGGACAAACTCGACAAGACGCAGATGGGAGAGGTACTCGGCAAAGAACCACACGCATGCTTTGTCAAAGGTGACGGTGTGGACCCTGACAAGGGCGGACTAGGCTTTTATGTACGGATTTTACACCACTACGCTGACGCTCTTCATTTCACAGACGTAGCCTTTGATGATGCTATTCGACTCTTCCTGTCGGGCTTTCGTCTTCCAGGCGAAGCGCAGAAGATTGACAGGATCATGGAGAAGTTTGCCGAAAGATTCACGTACCAGAATCCAGACGTCTTTCCCTCCGCCGATACTGCTTTCATTTTGGCGTTCTCAGTCATCATGCTAAACACAGACTTGCACAATCCAAGCATCAAGGAGGATAGACGGATGACGTCTGATTCATTTCTCCGAAATAACAGAGGGATTGGCGAAAATGGCGGCGATCTACCAGAAGACTTTCTTCGGGGTATCTTTGAGCGGATCAAATCTCGGCCCTTTAGTTTGAAAGAAGATGATGCTGCGCGTGAACGAGTCGGAGGTGGGCAAAAGCAAATGTTTGAAGCTTCCGTTTTCTTCGAAGGCTCGGCATTCTTTGGGACCACCTCGGACGAAAGGAAGCGCGAGAAATTCAAGAAGGAAAGGGATGAAATGATGTCCGTGACGGAACAACTCATCCGAAGACGGCCTGAAAAAAGCAGCAAAGCATCCGTCGAGACGTCGAAGCGTTTAGCTGAGACTGTGGTGCCAGCTGATGTCGTCAAGCCGATGTTCGACGTCACGTGGGGACCGATGATTGGTATTCTATCGCAAGTTCTGGAGTGTATGGACGACGAGCGAAGCGTTGCAGTTTGCTTGAACGGCTTCGTTTACGCTATCCGTATAGCTTCGCACAGCAACATGTCTCTTGCACGTGACACTTTCGTTTCATCCCTTGCCAAGTTCACTTTTCTTGGGTCGATAAAGGAGATGAAGTGGAAGAATGTTGAGAGTATAAGAACGCTTTTGAGTATCGCAGTTATTGATGGCGAGTATCTCGGGGAGAGCTGGGCCCCGGTTCTCCAATGCATATCGCAAATGGCAAAGCTTCGTTTGACAGCTTCAGGCCTTGACTCGGACGAGTCTTTCCTCGTTGAAAAAGACAGTTCGAAGAAAGCAGCGGGCACGAACCGCATTGATCTGTTTGCAGATGGAGGTGGACTCTTTGGTCAAGCATCCCGCGGGGAAATCGCAAGGGAAGCGGAGAAGACCAATGGCCGAGCCGTTTTGGAAGCCGTACAAGAAGTACTGCTGGACAAAGTGTTCTCTGCTACTGTCA
>Ga0307981_1003193_pt1 | contig 12487 bp, 10 predicted proteins | sample OrgLakmetagen987_FD_201849 | JGI IMG/M metagenome (GOLD analysis project Ga0307981, IMG submission 201849) | Saline water microbial communities from Organic Lake, Antarctica - #987 | ecosystem: Environmental > Aquatic > Non-marine Saline and Alkaline > Saline | place: Antarctica: Organic Lake... | reverse complement strand
CGCGACGCCGAGGGCGAGGAGTCGGTGCAACAGGTGGGACTTGCGCAATCCGGTCGGCGTACGCAGATCGGTCTCGACGGTACGCGCCGTCGGTTCGGGCTTCAGGCGCGCCGCCTTCTGCGCCTTGGCGAGATCTTTCGCGAGCGGCACCTGCGGGGCATCGTCGGGCACCGTTCCGAGCGCGTCGCCAACGACGAGTTCGGAACGGACCACGTCGATCCCACCCATCACTGCATCCGCTGCGTCGAGCACTTCGGTCAGCCCTGGGCGCGGCCGGTGTCGCATGGTGGCGAGCGCGTCGGCGAGACGCGTCGCAGCGATCAGGTGATCTGGCGATGCCGACAGACCCCGCCGCCGCAGCAGGCGCGCCGCATCCACCAGGAACCTCGCGACGCCGTCGGCACCCGGGTGCTCGTGGACGTGGCGATACCAGCCAGGGCTGTCGACGCCTGCGCCGTACCCCGACCGAGCGGTCAATCGACGGTGGGTCCACGGCACCCAGGCCGACGCGACTTTGATCCGCTTCAGGCCCCGCAGTGTCGCATCGTCGACCTTGGCGGTGTGCGAACCGTCGTCGACGTCGAGCGCCGGGACGTGCCACGCACCGCACACCACGGCAATCTCGACGTGGCCGTCCTTGCAAGCACGGCGTATCGCTCGACGCATGTGCGCTTCGCGTCGCTCCTCCCCCGCTGACGCGACGACACCCTCGCGTGCCGCCGACATCGCCTCGGCAACGGCGTCGAACGCCGAGCCGGCATCACCGCGGTGTTCGATCACGTCCTCCCACCAGCGTTCCGGATCGCTGTCACCCGCTGCCGCCGCCAGCGCCCGCAGCGGGTCGATCGGGGCGGCATCGGTGAGCAGTTCGGCACCCCCTTGCTCGGCGAAGGTGACCGCCATCGGCAGGTCGATCGCACGCACGGGAACACCGTGCTCGTTGGCCCACGCCACGGCCTGCCACTCGGGGCTGAACGATGCGAACGGCGAGAAGATCGCACGCCCCGGTTCGTTCGCGACGTACCCGAGCAGCGCGACGGGCGGAACCAGGCCGGGACGGCCGATCCAGGCCAGACCCGACTCGACATCGGCCGGCGCCTCGACGAGCAGCACGTCGGGACGAATGTCGTCGAGCGCTCGCTGCACCGAACGCGCCGAACCCGGCCCGTGGTGCCGGATTCCGAGCAGGTGGATCGACATCGCCGCACAGGTGTCAGACGTCGAGTGCCCGGCACGCCTCGTAGAACTCGCCCCAGTCGGTGCGTTCCCGGACGACTCCCTCGAGGTATTCGCGCCATGCGACCGCATCGTGGATCGGGTCACTGACCACAGCACCCACGATCCCGGCAGCCACGTCACGCGCCGACATCGTGCCGTCGCCGAAGTGCGCGGCGAGGGCCGTCCCGTTGGTGATCACCGAGATCGCCTCGGCCGTCGACAGGGTTCCGCTCGGCGTCTTCAAACTGGTGCGCTCATCGATGGTCACACCGTTGCGGAGCTCGCGGAAGATGGTCACCACCCGCCGGATCTCGTCGGCCGCCTCGGGCACCTCGGGGAGTGCAAGCGCACGCCCCAGTTCGCCGACGCGCTGCGACACGATCGCGATCTCGTCCTCGATCGTGGCCGGCAACGGCAGCACGACGGTGTTGAAACGCCGCCGCAGCGCCGACGAGATGTCGTTCACCCCGCGGTCACGGTCGTTCGCCGTGGCGATCAGGTTGAATCCCTGGACCGCCGCCAGCTCGGTGTCGAGTTCGGGAATCGGGAGGACCTTCTCGGACAACACGGTGACGAGGGCGTCCTGCACTTCCGGTGGCATGCGGGTGAGTTCCTCCACGCGCACGATCGCACCACGCGACATGCCGCGGTGGATCGGACTCGGGACCAGGGCTGCTTCGCTCGGGCCCTCCGCCAGGAGGCGGGCGTAGTTCCATCCATAGCGGAGCGTCTCCTCGGTCGTACCCGCCGTGCCCTGCACGAGCAGCGTCGAGTCGCCACTGATCGCCGCCGCCAGATGTTCACCCACCCACGTCTTCGCCGTGCCGGGGACCCCCAGGAGCAGGACCGCTCGGTCGGTGGCGAGCGTGGCGGTGGCGATCTCGATCAGACGTTGGGCACCGACGTACTTCGGTGTGATCACCAGGTCGGCCGCACCGGCCACGGGCCCACCCATCAGATAGCGGACGACGGCCCACGGCGACAGCTTCCAGCCGGGAGGGCGCGGGCGATCGTCGATCGAGCGGAGCGCCTCGAGTTCGTGGGCGTACTCGACCTCGGCATGGGGTCGCAGGATGGCAGTGGCCGCAGCGTCGGTCATCGTGGGTGGACGCTACCGAGCACGGACACCCACGCCGGAACGAAGCCGGCACGTCTGACCACCCGATCGGGAGGCCGATCGCCGGACGCAGTCGTGCGACCTCACGGCGCCGACAGTTCATCGAGCATCCTGGCCCTCGTGGTGGCGAGATCGCCGAGCGAGATCGCGAGCGGTCGTCCCGACGACCGTCGATCGACCGCATCGAGGACCTCGGCCACGTCGACGAGCCCACCGGGCACGCATCGGGCGAGCAGGTTCACCAGCACGGCGCGGTGAGGTTCGGCGAAGTCGCCGTTCTCGAGGCCGATCGCCACGACACCGCCGACTTCGGACCCGGTGGCGTCGAGCAACCAGCTCAGCTCGGGCGGAATCGGAAGCGCCGGGAGTTCACCCAGTTGCTCGAACTCCACCGGGCTCAGCGGGCGGGGCCGTCCGACGACGTCCAGTTCAGGGAGGTGTTCCACCAGCCACGCAGCGGTCGGTCCGACCGCAGCGACCGCCCGGGCGCGACGCACTGCGTTCCGACGATGACGCCTGAGCAGGGCGGGCGCGAGTTCGGCAGCGACGCGCCAGCCCTGCTCGACACAGGTGAGCACCCACTCGTCCTCCAGGACCGGCCACGACGTGGTGACGTGGTGCCAGCGGGCGACGGCTGCCGGGGTGCAGGGGGGCCGGTCGTCGGGTTCGGGTGGGCGGAGCGGTTCGACCGGTGATCCGGGACGGACACCGGCACGGCGGACGGCAACGCACGCAGCCACGGTGGCGAGCATGCGCGACGAAGCGTCGGTGCGGACTGCGTCGGCCACCAGGTCGCCGACCGGTCCTCCGGGATCTGGCGGGTCTCGACGATCGCTGCCGAGCAGTGCAGCGGTCACCAGGTCACGCCAGAGCGTGTCGACGTCGGTGCTCACGCCGCCCCCACGAACGCGGCATCGGCTCGCGGTCCGATGTCGACGCTGCGGCTGTCGAGATGCACGGCGAGTGGCACCACGCCGTGCGGGGTCCACTCGACGGTCAGATCGACCGGCGACCCGCTCGACAGTGCCAGCAGCTGAGCGAATCCATCCCCTGCGCTGAGCCCTGGGTCCACGACGGGGAGCGAGCCGGTCGCATCACCGAGTGTCCAGCGATCTCCCGATCGGCCCGGAGCAGCGGTCACCGAGACCGGCACCCGATCGAGCCACGGTTCCGTCACCAACATCCGGCCCACTTCGTCGCACGCTGCAGCAACGGTCTGGGAGGGCGGCCGCCCTGGTGGTGGTCCGGCCGGGACCTCGAGTGGGAACAGCGCCGCTTCCGGCGGTGGATGGATCCGGCCGACGAGTGCGCGCAGTGCGGGGCCGGGATACCGGTGCAGGTCGGCATGGATCTCGGTCCCAACCTCGAGCGACGTGTCCAGGCTCTGCTGATATGCGGCGAACGACAACACGAGTGCCCACCGGCCACTGTCGACGCCCCGCAACCAGTGCCGTCGGACCTCGATGCGATCTTCGCGTCGATCACTGCGACCGGCCACCACCCATCGGTCGGTGTCGGGAACCCCACCGAGGACGTCGGCCTGTCGAACCTGCCATCCGACCGAGGTGGCGACCGCGTCGGCGAGCGGCCCGGGAAGTGATCCGAGGCGTCGTCCTGCCTGCGCGAGCAGGTGGAGCAACCCGAGTTCGCCCAGCACGTCGTCGTGCCAGTCAGGAGATGCGCCGACCAGCCCCGCCATCCGTCGGATCCGGTTCGCCAGGCTGCCGGCCTGGGCATCGACCAAGCGTGCTGCGAGGTCGTCCCAGGTCGCGTACTTGGCGAGCGCCGGGTCGGCGAGGCCGGTTCGGATGCGGTCATCGATCCATCGGTCCAACTCGGTGAGACCGGCAAACATCCGCTCGACGCGTTCGTCACGCGCCCGGTCACGTGCATCATCGGGTGGTTGCGGTGGATCGGGTTCGTCGACTCGGTCGTCCGGCGGCTTGGCACCATCCGTGCTGGTTGGTTCGGGAGCATCGGGGCGCGGCGCCGATTCGACCGGTTCCGATGTATCGGCTCGACCGACCCGTCGACCGATCCAGCTCTCGACCACCCCGGCCGGGGTTCCCGGCGGCACCTGCTCCTGGACCCACAGCAGGAGCAGGGCGAGCGCGTGCTTGCATGGGCGCTTGCGGCTCGGACAGGTGCACCGGAACCCGACACCGACGTGGTCGACCGCCGTGTCGTACGGCTCGGCACCGCTGCCGCGACACGACCCCCACAGCACGCGTTCGTCAGCACCCAGTCCGGACCAGCGAGCGGGCGATGCAAGCGGCTTCGCCGCCGTGATCGCCGCCGGTGACGGCGCAACCGCCTCCACCTGTTCGGTCGTCCACGTCACCTCGACGACCGTAGCGACATGGCCACTCGCGACGCACACACCGGATCGACTGTCGGTGATCGCTTCCCCGTGCTGCGCGCTGGCTGTTGCCCTCGGCGAGGTGCCATCGACATCGACCTGCGAGGATTCGCCCATGTCGATGCGGGTCATGACATGGAATCTGTGGTGGCACTTCGGTCCGTGGGAGCAGCGCCAGCCCCTGATCATCGACACCGTCCGCGAGGCTGCGCCCGACGTCGTGTGCCTGCAAGAGGTGTGGTCCGACGAGGAGGATGACCAACTCGACCACCTCGCCGATGCGCTCGAGATGTACGCGGTCAGGAGCGATCCCGTGTTCTGGAACGGGCAGTCGTTCGGCAACGCGATCATGTCGCGCTGGCCGGTCGAGCGGATCGCTGACGAGCGAATTCCCGGCGCCGACGGCGAGCCGACGCACCGACGCATCGTCGCCGCCCTGGTCGACACGCCGTTCGGCCGGTGGCCCGTTGCCTCGACCCATCTCGAGCACCGGTTCGACCGGTCGGCCGACCGGGAGGCGCAGCTCCGCGCCGTGATGGAACTCGCGGGATCGTGGCGTTGTGACCCAGCGGTCGATCTTCCCGTGATCGTCGGTGCCGACCTCAACGCACTCCCCGACACCGACGAGATCCGGATGGCGACAGGCCGCCGACCGGGCGTCGACGGGATCGTCTTCTCGGATGCGTGGGAACAGGTCGGCAACGGGTCCGGTGCGACGTGGATCCGCGCCAATCCATTCTCACGCGTCTCGGCATGGCCCGACCGACGTATCGACTATCTGCTCGTGTCATGGCCGCGACCCAAGCCGGTCGGCAATCCGATCTCGGCGTGGCTCGTGGGGCGCGGCGACGACGATGACGACGTGTGGCCCAGCGACCACCTCGCCGTCGTCGCCGACTTCGTCACGCCCTGACAAAACCCGGCTGACCAGCGCTGCACCTCTCCCGGACGGGGGTGTCAGAGCTCGAGTCGTGCCATGGTCTCGCCGTCGTGGAACATGCCGGTCGGGACGAAACCGTGGCCGTGATACAGCGGCCCGGGGGACCCAGGACCCTCGAGGTAGCTGAGGTCGACCGCCGGAGCGCCGAGCGACGTCGCGTGGTCGATCACGAGTGCGACGGCTCTCGAACCGATGCCACGACGTTGGTGCATCCGGTCGATCAGCAACCGCCAGAGATACGCGCTCGGCTGCTCGGCGGTCGGCTCGCGCACCAGTACAGCCCCCACGATGACTCCGTCGGCTGCGATCGCTCGCAGCCACGGGACGATCCGAGAGCCGGGATCGGCGAGTGCGACGTATGCGTCGGCGAACGTCCCGGCGATCGGCGTCACGAACCGCTGCTGGCTGTGATGGGTGGCGAGCGTGCACACGTCGATTCGGTTCTCCGCAGTGACGGCGACGAGCTCGACCGTTGCTGGTCGCGAGCGCGGGCGGTCTCGCCACGCTCGCCACGACTCGACGGTCGAGCCGTAGATCCAGTCGTCCGAGTTCTCGTTGCCGACCCAGTACGAGTTGCGGGTGTGCCCCTCGAAGACCATCCCGATCTGTTCCGCTACACGGACCGAGGCGAGATTCTCGGGGTGCATCATGGCCGACACACGGGTCACCTCGACGGACTCGAACAGCCAGGCGACCACCGCCGCTGCCGCCTCGGTTGCGATGCCCCGGCCGCGCACCCGCGCATCGACGGTGAAGCCGATCTCGGCGCACCGGCCGTCGAACGACAGCCGGATCGCGAGGTCGCCGAGTGGCGACCCATCGATGCGGTCGTCCACGGCGAGTTGGAACCAGCCGTTTCCCGGCGGGACACCGTCGTGGGCCAGCATCTCGTCGACGAGATGCTGTGCCCGCTCTCGGGCATACGGCAACGTCCAGTTCTGGAACTCAGCGGTGGTCGGATCGTTGCGGCGCGTGAACAGCGCACCCACATCGCCTGCGACCATCGGCCGGATCGACAACCGTTCGGTCTCGATTGCGTCGAAGTGGGGCACCGGCATCGAACCAGTCTGGTCGATCGTCCGCGCCGCAGCCCGATGGGATCTCGGGGACGAGATCGTCAGCGTGCGGTCAACGAGACCGGTGTCGCAACCGCGTCCGACGCCTGCTTGGCGTGGTAGCTCGAACGCGTCAGCGGGCTGGCCTCGACGTGTCCGATACCGAACGACTCGCCGATCTGCTTCCAGCGGTCGAACTCGGCGGGCTCGGCGTAGCGGGCGATCGGCAGGTGGTGCGACGTGGGCCGCAGGTACTGGCCGATCGTGACGATGTCGACACCGAGGTCGGCCAGGTCGGCGAGCAGACCGATGATCTCGGCATCGGTTTCGCCCAGACCAGCCATGAAACCGGTCTTCGTGATGAGCCCGGCGGCTTTGGCCCGGGCGAGCACGCCCAGCGAACGGGCGTAGCCGGCAGACGGCCGCACCGCCCGCTGCAATCGGGCGACCGTCTCGACGTTGTGGTTCATCACGTCCGGGCGGGCGGCGAAGAGCAGGTCGAGTGACGCATCGTCGCCCTTGGCATCGGAGATCAGGGTCTCGATACGAGCGGCCGGACGGCGCAGGCGGATCGCCTCGACGCATGCGGCGACATGCGCCATGCCGCCGTCGGCGAGATCGTCGCGGGCGACCATCGTGAGCACCGCATGGTCGAGCGCCATGCGGTCGATCGCCTCGGCTACCCGGTCGGCTTCGTCGTCGGCGGGCGCCAGCGGTTTGCGCGTGTCGACCAGGCAGAAACCGCACGCCCGGGTGCAGCGCTCGCCCAACACCATGAACGTGGCGGTGCCGTCCGACCAGCAGTCGGACAGGTTCGGACAGCCGGCGTCTTCGCACACAGTGACGAGATCGAGCGACCTGATGGTCTTCTTCAGCTCCATCACCTCGGGTCCGAGTTCGACCTTCGGGCGGAGCCAGTCGGGTTTGCGGGTCTCGATCGACAGTCCCTCGGACCGGCTGACGCCTGCGGCTTCCATCCGAGCCGCGGCACGCGACGAGGTGAGCTTCACCTGTTCGCCGGGACCTTCGCCTCGGCTGAACGCCGTGAGGTCGCGACCATCGGCTGCGTGCTGCCACGCAACGTCCTGTCGCTCGATCTCACCATTCGACCAGCGTGCGGAGGCAAGTCGGGAGATGATCTCGCTCACGTCACGCACCGACACGTCGATGCCCTCTTCGGCCAACGAGGTGACCGGCTTGTCACCGATGCCACACGGCACGATGTGGTCACGCATGTAGGTGAGATCGGTGGTGACGTTGAGCGCGAAGCCGTGCATCGTCCGGTTGCGACGCAGACGTACGCCGATGGCACAGATCTTGCGCTCGGCCGGCGTTCCGGGGTCCAGCCACACGCCTGCGAATCCGTCGAGCCGGCCGGCGGTGGTGAGACCCAGTTCGTGCAGGGTGTCGATCACCAGTTGCTCGACACCGCACACGTGGTCGGACGCACCGATCGAGTTCTCGACGTTCAGGATCGGATAGCCGACGAGCTGGCCGGGGCCGTGATAGGTGATGTCGCCGCCACGCTTCACGGCGACCAACTCGGCACCGACAGCTGCAGGTTCACACCGCAGATTCGTGTCGAGATCGGCCGTGCGCCCGTGGGTGAACACATGCGGATGCTCCACGAGCAGCAGGTGCTGTCCGGTGCCGTGGTCGAACAGCGACTGCTGCACGGCCAATGCCTCGCGATACGCGACCCGACCCAACCAGCGGACCCGAAGCGGGGTCGCCACGGCGAGGTCGGGTGAGTTCATCAGAACTCGGTCTCCCAGTCCTTCGTCTCGAGGATCTCCTTGACCCGCTTGAGGAAGCCTGCTGCGTACGCACCATCGAATGCCCGATGGTCCCAGCTCATCGCCAAGTTGCCGACCGGGTGGATCGCAATGGCTTCGCCGCCGTCGAGGCCGGTGGCCACGACCGGCCTGCGCACGATTGCGTCGGTTGAGATGATCGCGACCTGGGGTTGGTTGATGATCGGCATCGTGAGCACCGAGCCGGCCGAGCCGTTGTTCGAGATGGTGAACGTGCCACCCGAGATCTCGTCGGGTGCGAGCTTGCGATTGCGTGCCCGCTCGGCGAGATCGTAGATCTCGCCAGCGATCGCACCGATGCGCTTGGTCTCGGCATCACGCACGACCGGAGCGAGCAGACCCTCGTAGTCGAGGTCGACGGCGATGCCCAGGTCGATGTAGTCGTGCACGATGAGTTCGTTCTCGGACACGCTCGCATTGAGGTGCGGGAACTCGCCCAACGCATCGATGATCGCACGAGAGATGAACGGGAGGTAGGTGAGGCTGAAGCCGTGCTGGGCCTTCCAGTCGGCCTTCTTCTTGCCGCGGGTGATGTCGACGTTCGCGAAGTCGACCTCGACGACGCTGAACGCATGCGGGCTCACGGACTTGCTCATGATCATGTGATCGCCGGTGAGCTGGCGGATCTTCGACAGGCGGACCGAGGAATCACGATCACCGGCCGACACCGACGGCGCCGACGGAGCGGGCCGCGAAGCGGCGGCCGGGGCCGGAGCCGGGGCGGACGTGGCGGCTGGGGCCGGAGCCGGGGCGGGGGTCGCCGGGGTCGGAGTCGACGAGCCGGGGTCGGGTGCGGGGGCTCCCGCTACAGCGGCGGTCGGCTGTTGATCCGATGCGGTCGGGCCGCCCTGGGGAACAGCGTCCTGCTTCGTGGCACCGGTCGAGTCGATGTGGTCGAGCACATCGTCTCGGGTGATGCGGCCGCCAGGGCCTGACCCGGCGATCGCGTCCACGTCGAGGCCGTGGTCGTTCACGAGGCGGCGCACGACCGGCGACAGCAGTCGGTTGTCACCAGCGGTCGCTGGCGGCGCAGCCGCCGCAGGTTGAGCTGCCGGCGCCGGTTCGGGTGCCGCTGCGGCTGCGGGCGCCGCCAACGACGGTTCGGGCGCAGGCGGAGCGGCCGGAGCTTCGGGTGCTGGGGCCGGCGCTGCGGCGGGCTCCGGCTCGGCAGCAGGGGCGGCTCCCGCCTCCCCGACGACGGCGATGACGGTACCCACGTCGACCGTGTCACCTTCTTCGGCGCGGATCTCGGTGACCGTTCCCGACACCGGGGACGGCACCTCGGTGTCGACCTTGTCGGTCGACACCTCGAACAAGGGCTCGTCTTCGGCGACGGTGTCACCAACGGCCTTGAACCACTGCGTGATGGTCCCTTCGGTGACGGTTTCGCCGAGCTGCGGGAGGGTGACGTCTGCCATGAGATCTGTTTCCTTGTTGCGGGAGTCGGACTTGCGGTGTTCGAGCGGTGTGGTGGATGGGTGAGACGAGCGTTGACGCCGGGTCAGCCGTTGAAACTGCGGCCGGTGAGCGAGAGGACCGTCTCGCCGAACAGTTCACTCAAACTCGGGTGCGGCTGGATGAATTCGGCGATCTCGTCGACGGTGGCCTCCCAGTTGACCGCCAGGTATCCACCCGACAGCTGCTCGGTGACCCACGGACCCACCATGTGCACGCCGAGCACCTGGCCGGCGGAACCGTCGGCGTTCTTCTTGGCGATGATCTTCACGAGACCCTCGGTCTCGCCCAGGATCATCGCTCGACTGTTGAACTTGAACGGGTGCTTCGCCACGACCACGTCGTGGCCCGCTTCTCTCGCCTGGGCCTCGTCGGGCCCTGCCCAGGCGACTTCCGGGTGGCAGTAGATCGCCCAGGGAACCCGGTCGTACATGACCGGCATCGGCGACTCGCCGAGCAGGTGTTTGACCACGAGGATCGCCTCGGCGTAGGCCACGTGGGCGAGCTGGGGCGTGTTGATGAGGTCGCCAACGGCGTACACGCCGGGTTCGCCGGTGCGGCAGTACTCGTCGACGTTCACGAAGCCGCGCTCGTCGACCACCACACCGGTGCCGTCGAGGCCGAGCTCGTCGGCGAACGGTCGGCGGCCGACCGACACCACGACAGCGTCGACCTCGACCGATTCGCCATCGCCGAACGCGACGGTCGTGCCACCCGAATCGTTCGGTGTGTGTCCGTTCACCATGACACCGGTCTTGAGCGTGATCTTCTTCTTCTTGAACGACTTCTCGACGACCTTGGCGACGTCGGAGTCGAGTCCGGGCAGGATCTTCGGGAGACCTTCGAGAATGGTCACCTCGGATCCGAGATCGGCGAAGGTCGAGGCGAACTCACATCCGATCGCTCCGCCTCCGATGACGACCACGCGAGCAGGCAGCGTGTCGAGATCCAGCACTTCGTCGCTGGTCATGATCGGGCCACCACGGTCGAAGCCGGGGATCGTGCGGGGCACGGACCCGGCAGCGAGCAGCACGAAATCGGCGGTGATCGTGGCACTGCCGCCGTCACCGAGGGCCACGTCGACCGTCTTGGTGCCGCGCAGCGCGCCGACTCCGTTGAACACCTCGACATTGCGGCCCTTGCACATCGCGCCGATCCCGCCGACGAGCTGTTTGACGATGCCCTGTTTACGAGCTTGGGTCGTGGCGAAGGCGACCGTGGCAGCGTTGCCACCGGTCTCGATGCCGAAGTCGGCAGCGTGGTCGACGTGGCGCTTCACTGCGGCGGTCTCGAGGAACGCCTTGGCGGGAATGCAACCACGGTTCAGACAGGTGCCGCCCAGCGCATCCTTCTCCACGAGCGCCACGTTCAATCCAGCGCTCGCGCCATACAGCGCTGCGGAGTAGCCGCCGGGGCCGCCACCGATGACGATCAGGTCGAAATGGTCTGAAGCTGAACTCACGGCATCCACCGTAGCGGTCCGACGTTCGGTGCGGTCCCAGCCATTCGAAGTGACCGGCCGGTAACCGGTGTCGTCGACACCATGACGGCGATCACAGCTGCGCAGCGGGCGATTTCAGACCAGCCGCCACGTGGATTGGTCTTCGCCGCGACGCATCACCAGCACACGGCTGGACCCATCGCTGGCCCCGACGTCGAACCCCACCAGGCATCGCTGTGCCGTTGCGGTGATGCCGGCACACGTGTCGTCACCGGTCGGTGCGAGTGGCGAGAGCCGTCGATCGCCGGTGACCAGCCGGAAGCTGTCGATCCCGTCGGGGTCGTCGACACCACCGATCTCCACCGACACCATCAACGTGTCACCGTCCTGTCGGGCGTCCAGCACCGTCACGTCGGCGTCGCCGGTGCGAACGACCTCGCCCAGCGGGGTCGACGCCGTCGACGACTCCTGGCCGGACAGCTGGAACAGCAGGGCGCCCCCTGCGAGCAGGATCAACAGCGCCGTGCCGACCGAGAGCAACAAAAGGGTTCGAGTCTTCATCTGCTTTCGAGCCTAGGCACCGCCTCGTCAAGGATGAACAGCACCGAAAACCGTCACACTCGGCCCCCGGCTCCTCACACGACGCCAGTACGTTTCCGGTCATGTCCTCTCGTCCTCTCTTCCGGCTCGCCGGATTCGCTGTCGCTGCCGCCCTGCTGGGCGTTGCGTGCGGTGACTCGTCCGACACGTCATCGCAGTCAGCCCCGGTCACCGCATCGTCGGGCACCACCGAGACGCCGTCAGCCGGTGTTCCCGACATCTTGGCCTTCTCCAGCGCACTGGTGGGCGGGGGCCAGTTCGAGGGCGCCGAGCTGTCGGACAAACCCACTGCGTTCTGGTTCTGGTCGCCCACTTGAAGCACCTGTAACCGTGAAGCCCCCTCGGTCGAGGCGGCAAGTGTGAAGTACCAGGACCAAGTGAACTTCGTCGGTGTGGCGTGGACCGGCTCCGAGGACTCCTACCAGGAGTTCATCGACAAGCACGGCATGACGTTTCCGCAGATCAGTGACACACCAGGCGACGTGTTC
>Ga0307981_1003188_pt1 | contig 12496 bp, 8 predicted proteins | sample OrgLakmetagen987_FD_201849 | JGI IMG/M metagenome (GOLD analysis project Ga0307981, IMG submission 201849) | Saline water microbial communities from Organic Lake, Antarctica - #987 | ecosystem: Environmental > Aquatic > Non-marine Saline and Alkaline > Saline | place: Antarctica: Organic Lake... | reverse complement strand
CATACTCCCCTCCTCTTTCCAGAATCCCTCTCGCATGTCTTCATGGCGCTCTTCCCTGCCGTCATGGTTACAGAGATGGTGTACTAATGCAACTTTCCAGCACGAACAACAGCTGTGATTTGAGGCTGGATTGGAAAGGCCCCTCGCTTTTCTTTTGTCAGAATTATGCGCTTTTGATTTTGATGGTGGCGTGTCGACAGGTGCGAGGCAGTGAGTAATCGGAAGGCGAATCGAATCCCACATGCTTTGCTGGGTAGATGATAATCAAGGAAGTCATTAACTATGACTACTGGGAACGGTCATTCGTGACAATTGTAAGTAAATAATATCAATATGACTTTTATTAAAAAGCGGTATTGAATGTTGAAGGCCGCGCGTTTTCTTGTTTTCTTTAGCGATGACCCGTACGGTTTCGGTGGGGCTGGAGTAAATCCGAAATCCAACAACTACTGACAATCTACAGTACGACATCTGCAAATAAGCCTAGTGTAATAATGATGTACTGTAGTCTTGTCTAGTCTACAGGCTGCAGGCAAATCAATAACATCTTCTGGTCGTGCTTTAGCGATATTTGGTACTCGGGTTCCCTTTTTATTACTTCCCAATAACGCCAATGCGAACACGACACACGACACGATAGAACACGCAATGCCCAACCAAAATCAAGGCGTACGGAATTCGCGAAGTTGGAAGGAAAAAGAGAAGATGCGTTCGAAACGAACCGTCGGCGGCCGTAACATACGTACGGTACATTCATCGTGCATCCGTCGTTGGCGCGGTATGTGTATGTGGCTATGTGTGCTATGTGGCGAGGGGACGATGGGGAATGGCGTGGACCATAGAAGATAATTATCCTCTTGCTGTAACACTTACTTATAGCCTTCCCAATCCCCAGCTTGCTATCGCGAACCAAGTTTTTGACAGAATGCAGTCAGAGGAGGCACCACCGCTCAAGGAGGAACTGACCTCGAGTCTCTTCATTGGTGAATGGTCTCGATGTTTGACATTCAAGTATCAAAGAGACGTTCTCTATAGATTCGGCAAATTTGATGACTGTGCCAAACAGTGGAAGGATGTCAAGACGGCAATGTCTGTCAAGCTTACGAAAGACGAGGAGAAGAAGAGACAGATGCTCGAGAACACGTATTACCACACGCGGACCACCGTTTCTCCGACGGCGGGTATTATCTGGGAATTGAAGGAGACCCCGGGCTGGGATTGATTGAAGTGTAGGTAGCGACGGAATCGAGCGGAGTGCCGTTGGATGCGAGTAGAGGCGGGAACCGGCTTACTCAAACATTGCCGAAGAACGAGGTTCTTGCTTGGCTGCCGTTTTACAAGTACCGGCTCCGTAAGGGTGTACTGTAACGCAAGCTTTAACTCTTTTAGAGGTTTAGCCAGGGAGAGTGGAGGCGGACCAGATATATTTAACCATTTCGTCGAAATGCACCACACTCTATTAAGACTAGTAGGGAATGCAGCGGCAGCAAAGTGTTTCGCAACGAGAACAAAATTGGTACAACCAATAACTAGAGTATCGATCTTAGCCAGAAAGTACAACAGCAAAAAGCCTATTAGCCCTCATCCCTCATGCTGAAGATCGAGAAGCATCTTCTTGCAGTAAGCTAACCTGCAAAGACGTGCGCAGAAAATTTTCAGCTGCCTTGCTAGCTGCTACCCAATACTATTACTCCTTTTGTTGGCCGAGTCATTCTTTCCCAGAGTGACGGTTGGGCATTCTTCTTGCGATACTTTTTGATAAAAGCGATGTCGTCTTCAACAGCTTTCAATTCGCTACGGGCATAACCAGCGTCTCGCAACCAATCTATTCGGGTCGATTTTGGAACAATAAGATTGACCTTTTCCCTTCGTGATGCACGTGCCTCTTCATATTCGTCCAACTGAAGCATTATCGAGTCTACCGCCTTCCACCCAATAGTAAGCGGTGGACCGACAGATACCGAGGGATTGTCACCAAGTGTGACTTCGTGGGTGTGCACTTCGATTGTCGTAAAGGTTGCCCTTCGGTCAGTCGACTCTTCGCTACTTTCGACACTGAGTTGCAAGGCGATCGATTCTGCTTGTGTTCGTACTTTGAGACAACTTGCACCCTCTTCGGAAGATTCTGATTGCGGTTGCGTACGATGCGTAGCACAACATGATTCAGGAATGCATTCTGCTATGATTGATCGACGGGGCTTGTCGTTGGAGCTCTCTAAGCTGAAGCCCATGGAGCTATCCTCCGTACCAACCGTACTCGATGATCGATTTGGGTTATTGGATGATTTCTTGCCCATTCTCGATCGAATCGTTTCCCAGTGACTCGGCTTTCGCTGTTGTCCTATCTTGTCGATGTTATGGCTAGCTTTTGTATCAACAGCGTCCATAGGCCTGTATTGTAGTGGTAATGCGCGGTTCATGGTATGCTACCGAAACTGGAGAGTGGTGGATGTTTCTTATCGTGAGTATGCGGGGGTATGATACAAGGTAGGTACCATGTACTTAAGGTACGGCACTACGTCGTAGTGCCGTAAGCTGTCGTGGTCGTGGTCGGTCGTGGATCCTGATGCGAATTTGCGGGTGCAAATTCCGATCGAAAAATGGGAAGTTCCAGGAAGGAAGAAACCTGACACGAATGTGACGTGTTGCCTGGGTGGTTTCCTTAACTACTGTAGTCGTAGTCGTAAGCCTTGAACAAAATGGTTCTTTTATTAAACTGATTAGGCTTTTAGTGGGGATGAGGGATGAATGATGAATGAGCCTTGTTCGTTCCTTGTTCATCACTGTATGCTACAGTACGATGTTCTCACGAAAAGTCGTCGTCCTAATTGAGTAATTGAAGCAGTACCGTAATGGTACTGGTACGTGGTACGTACCAGGTACCGGTACCGCTCGCGCTCATGCCCTTCCGTTAGTAGTTACTGTAGATCTACGGTATGCACGATTCACAAAAGTAAATAAATGGTACCTAGTACTGTACATCGTGCTGTACAGTAAACTACGTACTGTACGACGACGTCGTGGTCGAGTCGAGTCGTCGTACTGTACCATAGAGAGTACCGGTACCGGCAGCTAGTAGAGAGAGGCGAAAAAAGCTTTAGATGCTAACAAAGTCGACAAGCTCCGAAGAAGACATCGCACAGGCGCTAACAAAGTTGACAAGCTCCGAAGAAGGCACCCTCTCCTCACACTTTACTTTACCATGGGAATGAAGACGAAGAGACACAGCAAGCGCGTTGACTTCAGTCACGTTGAGATCCACGAGTTCAAACAGGTCATCGGCGATAGTCCCTCGGTGAGAAAGGGTGTCCCAGTCGCACTTGGCCCTGAACTCGAGAAAATGTCTGTGGTTGAGATCGACTTTTACGAGCACTACCGCGGAACCACTCGTCCTGTTCGCGAGCTTGCCCTTGGAGAAAAGGATCGAATGGAAATGTAAGTACCTCTCCTGCTGTCGTTGTTATTTTCGCGTGGTTCGCTTTGGATTCACAATTCTCTCCGGTATCTTTACAGTCTTCTCTCGGCAGGTTTCAAAGGCCGGGAGATTGCCGATGCCATCCGCAAGTCTCGAAGAAGTCGACATGACAGGGAGCATTCCTACTACAATCGCAGCTGGGATAACTTCCACGAGAAGCTTGAAGTAACTTCGAGGACGATGAAAAAGGTCGTAGGCCTCCACCAGTCCGGGAGAGCTACCAAGCACCCAGCCTTCGAAATGGAGGCGAATTGAAAGTTTTTGGTTGCTCGTTGGAGGTTTCGTTTAGGTCGTTTCTGTTGCCGCAACCGTCGTTGAGTCGAGAAGGAAGAGTTCGGCGACAGCAGTTCATGCTGACCATAGTATTTTAAGAATAGGTTGTTATGTTTCCGTTGTATTAGGTGACGACTAAATATAGACTGGTAGACTAGCTCAAGGTGTCAGCCTTTCTGCATCCATGCTGGCAAGGTTCTACCACGACCGCGTCCTTGCCCGGTTCCACTCGAACCGGAACCGAAACCGAATGCGCCGGGTTGAGGAGGTCCTGCTGGAGGCGGCTGTCCGTATGGCGGAGGAGGCCCCGGGGGTGGTGGGCGATGTTGCGGTTGCACACCATAAGGAGGTGGTGGACCACCGGGAGGAGGCGGATGCTGCATCGAAGGTTGTCCGTATGCAGGAGGAGGAGGCAAATGCGAAGGAGGGGGACGCTGGGGTGGAGCTTGGGCCCAGCCACCTGCAGATGCCGCAGGTGCGCCCCATCCGCCTTGCGCCATCGTGGGAACTGGTGGCGGAGGCGGTTGCCCCCATCTTGAAGGCATAGGCGGTGCAAGGGCAATCGGGGCGGCCGCCTTGGCTCCCCAGCGCGTACCCGTCGGCTTTGGTGGTGCTGCAGGAGCTATGGGCGCGGCCTCGCGTCTTGGCTTTGCTACACCACGAGGATTCTTCTTGAAAGCATTGACGAGGCCATCAAGGGTAGGAAACGAATTGGCTCCCCATGAAAAACCATTCGGTGTGATCCCAATAGGATGGCTTCTCGGTGAGGAGCTGGAAACAAAACGCAACGATGCGTAACCAGGATGCATTTCCATCCAGCAGACTGCGTATGGGATCGATTTCGGGGCCGTCGCTTTCTGCTGGCGCAGCTTGTCGTCGACGTCGTCTTCAGGCAGGTCCAGAAACTTTCTATGGCTCGTCAACTCTTCGACATAGTCGTTCATGGGCGCAATGTATCGACCAAGCAACTCATCGATACCACCGTACGTGTCGCCCTAGAGAAACGAAAAAGATGTGAGTATGAGACAACTTTAAAGCTGGAGTCTTCGTAGCATGATTGTATCTTACCTTGATTTTCAAAATGTTGCCGATGCTCGCTTCCGTCTCCTTGTCTTGTTCGAGGATCTCAATGACTTTAACACTCCCTTCTTTGACAACCCAATGGATAGCCAGTGAATCGCTGGCCTTACTACTCGGTCGAATCAACGCCTCGCCTACCATAGCAGACCCGGCTTCGCGCAACTCACGATCGATTTCATCATTCTTGGCATTACGAAACGCGGGATGAGTGCAAGCTCTCCGAACCACGCGACCCGGCCGCCTTTTCGCTGGAACATGGCCCTCTTCTCCGTCATCGCGGGCTTTCGACCCCAGACTGAGTTGCAACGCTTCTAAGCGAGCTTCACGCATTTTGCTATTATCTTGCTCGATCCTTGCTGCAGCGCTCCGATCAAAATTATCATCGATAGGGGGTAAAGACTGCGGGCGTTCCCAAGAGGTCGGGTCCTTCCGAAAGTCCTCCATCCGCAAGCTCATATCAACAGTCATGTGATCCTTCTTTACCTCCGTAATGATTGCGGTAACAACGGAGCCAGCAGGGACAATGTCTTCAGCAGATTCGACGTGTTCGTCGGCCAGATTTCGGAGAGGAATAAAAGCGGGTACGTCCCCTTCAAGCTTGACGCGGGATCCGAAGTCACCATTTCGCACGACCTTTCCTGTTATCTCGCGTCCAGGACGCAAAGATTGGTCGGATTCGCCGGTAATTAGGCGGAAAAGCTTATCTCCTGCTAGCGGTTCCATTGGCTTCCTTGGGTCCGCAAAAGGAAGGCGAAACTCCCATTTGATCATTTCCAGATGCGAGTGCCAGCGACGGAGTCCGCTTTCCTGAATAATATTAGCAAATGCGTCAAGATCGAGTTCCTCGACTTTGTCACGCCACATGTCACTTGGAACATTGAGACGAGGGTCCCAGTCTTTCGTGTTGAATGTTGGACCGTAGTGCTGCACCCATTCGGCCTTCGTCGCGTTGAAGAGACGCTCGACCTCTTTATGCGAGTTGTACATTACGTCACTGAGTGCCTTAATTGACGCTGGTTCCTTTGTGATCCCATCTTCGCGCTCCAGGGCATCGAATGCAATCTTGACTGCCCAATTGTTACGGAGGTAGACGTCCGGATGGAGTCTAGTGTCGTCAAGCGGATGAAGAAACTGATCTACAAGCTGGTCGGCTTCGCGGACTCGCAGGAAACCAACTGCGTTGTTATAAACAACCGGACCGATAAGTTGCTTCGCGAGTAGATCACGTCTCTTTGTAACAGCTCCTCCAAGCTGGGTCACACTTTGCTTCAAGTTAGTAGCTTTTCGAGGTCCGAGACCCGGGACGAACATTAGGAGCCCACGCAAATGGTCGAAAGTACATGATGCATTCACATCGGTACCAATGTCAGCGACGACATCGCACAGGGTCCTCTCGTACTGCCGAATGAGCAACGCCTTAGGTAAAAGCTGCTGCATAGGGTGGATATTCAAGTACAGCATCTCAGTACCGAAGACACCCGCGTCACTTGCAACACTCCAGGTGTAAGTCAACTCTGCTAGAGGGTCTTTCGCGTAGCGAGCAACGGAAATAGCGCATTTCAGATTCACAGCAAAGTCAGGGAATTCCTTTGTTCCTCGAACACTCCTTCCAAAGAGCTGGGACACACTATCGTCAATCAGCTCAACATTGCATTTCCATTCAATTTCTTCATCGTCGTAATGAGACGGAGGTAGTAGCTGCTGGAAGGCAGCTTGACGTGCTTCAAAGGTTTCATCATCTTCGTCTTCGCCTTGAATTTCCCGGTTGTTCCAGCGTAGGACGGCCTCTGTTATCAAATCGCCAATCTTTCGCGCAAATAGACGACTCTGGAAGCCGCCAGAAGTGCCGATGATAACTGCCGCTGGTCGCGACTGTAGCAAAAAGGTGATAATTTTCTCACGCATTTTGTCAGAGTCGACCCTTGTACCAGCGGGGATCGCAAGATAGTCATTTGACTCCCCTCGTTCGGTAACTGACGCAAGATACGTGGCGTCTTTATCGTCGTTTGCACAACAAACTCCGACAATGGGCAGGTCTCCTGTTGGGTGGAGAAATCGGTTCTCTGAATGGACCAGTGCCGATGGCCTGTAAGGGCCTTCCATCGCCATTGCCTTAAGATCTTCGGACGCCAACTGAACACCAACCTGGGCTGCAGACTCCCGAAGATCTCTCCGAAGTTCCGCCTCGAACTGGGGCAAAAGAAAGGTCGTGAGAGCAAAACGAAGTACCTTTTTGCGCTCTTCATTCCACTCGTCGGTGTCGCCATCTGGCGGGAGGTACACCTTAACAAGCTCGCTCATCAATACATTGAGATCTTGATTGGATCGTTCCATGAGTTGTTCAGCGTCCACCTTATACCAATCGTCGTGGTGTTCGAGGAGTGGCAGGTGAACAGCAACGGAAATGTCGCCAGTTCGTTCTGCCTTCAGAATGTTTAAATACTGAAGACAGCTTTCTCTCTCTTCTTTCTTCATTTCAAGTAGGAGTTCGCTTCGTTCACCGGCGCCGAGGTACAAGCTGCGCGCTTCGATGTCCTTCTGGTCCATGGTAAAGTGCTCCTTCGTTGGCTTGTTTCGGATCAGGTGAAGACCATAATACTCATGGAAAGCATCAATGTTATCGAGACCTTTCTTGGTCGGTTTTGTCGTCAGGAGAGCATGACGCCTGAAAATATCGCGGAGGTGCTTTCGGATACGCGGTTCATTCGCAAGCTCCATTGCGGCGACGTAGCGACACCCACGCAGTGGGTCTTTCGCCTTCGCCTCGGCCGCTTCACCGGCCGAAGAGAGAAGGACCAGCTCGCCGCTTCCAACCAACTCACTCGCAAAGGCGGATGGACTGGAGCCAGGAATCACAGGGGCAACCCACTTAAGAGGATCGCCCGACCCACCAGCGTTCTCTTCGCCGGGCATCGTCTTTGAGAAATCGAATCCGCCCGACTGCAGTGTGTCTTCAAGTTTTACGCCTACACGATTTGGAGCAAGAAGGAATCTATAACAAAGAGAACGGAGGCCCTCTGAAACACATGTACGGTAGAAATCGCGGTCAAAGCGACGACTGCGCTTTCGCTTGTCGCTCTTACTTCCGTCCGTATCAAGCATGGGCATTTCTTTCTTGCGGATCGCGTCGTTTCCTTCCTTGATGAGATTCAGATATCCGCTCGTATCGAAAATGTGGCGCATATCGGTCAACTCCGACATGTACGAAAGATAGTCATGAGAGTTCCAGAGGAAATCCCTGCTCATCTTTTTCGTGACGCGTTCCAGAGCCTCAATGTCGCTGAGGGCTTGGTTCTGGGCTTCCGCCAGTTGCACCTTCGACTGAAGCTGCGAAACTTTGTCCGCCCTTGCCTCTAAAAGAGATTTAATCGTAGTCATGTGCGAAGAGAGTCGAGTTTTCTCCTTCTTCTTTTCCTAAAAAGAGGAGAGAACAAAAGTTGAGTACAGGAAATCGACTGTCACTCGTTAGGGACCTCAGCGCATCTTACCTCGCCATTTCCGTCGTCGTCGTCGCCAAACAGTTCGTCGTCATCATCGTCGTCGTCTTCGACGTCCCCGAGAGCTTCGAGTTCAGCTTTGACTAGGGACTCTTGCTTTGCGGTTTCGTCAAGCTGTTCTTGGGCCAACTGAAGACCCTCCTGTAGTTGTCGGAGATTCTGGACATCGACGCCCGCGGACGCGTCCCCGTCAGCCATTGATGATATCGTCTGTAGAAGAATCTTCAGCTTTTCTCTCGCGTTAAGAACGCGCTCCCATTCGCTGTCTTCGTCCATAATAGCATACAAGTTCGCCTGGACGGATGGCGAAGTCACGTAATCCTTTCGGTAGCGTTTGATAAAGGCGGGTTCCACCTTATCTCTATGCATGAACCGCAGAGCATTCGCAATCGACTGTAGAATTGCATCCTGAAGGCTCTCGTTCGAAGAAGCCGCGACGAACTCTGTCATAATGTCGGGGATACGTCCAACAATCCAAACGGCCTCGGTTTTCTCCTCCTCCGTCATGCCATCGTCCTCGGATCCATGAAAGGGCGTTTTCCAATCATATAGTCTTTCAGGGATATCTGTCTGACGAATAGCATCGTCTCGATCGGTACAAAAGTTCTCCACCAATTGGACGGGCTCAAACGCGCGCCGCAGCTGTGCCTTTCGGCGTTCGGTCTTTCTCGAGAGTGCTTGGCGCCGCCTTCCGGCCTTGGCGAGGTTGCGCTTTTCTCTCTTGAGACGAAGTGATTCAGCCTTTTGCTGGGATGTGGAACTGTCCATTTGCTCGTCATCTTCGTCTCCAAACAAATCATCATCGTCATCATCGTCTTCGTCGCTCATAATTTCTTCTTCGGAGTCCACTCCCAAGTCGATTCCACGTTCGCGATACTTGCCCATCAACTCTTCTTCTTCCTCGTCAGGTTGCTCGGAAGCCATGAACTCCAGATAATCCGTTCCAAAAATCTCACTGGCTTCGTTGAGCTGGGCCTCACTGACTTCTCCGTGTTTTTCATCATTTGCACCCCTGCGATCTTGGGCCATAATATCGCCTTGGTCTCCGATATCATCGTCAATAAAGTCATCCATTCCGTCCTCATCAAAGCGCTCGACTTGGGCCTTCACGACTAGTTTTTTTTCTTGCTGTGCTTTTTCTCGCTCGTCTTCGTCTCCAGAGTCGTAGAACAAACCCTTTCGCAGCTCAGCTTCACTCTTTGCCACAACGCGCTGGCGCTCTAGCGGTTCAGGGCCACGATCGGGCATTTCTTCATCATCTCGCTGCGCCTCTTGAATCAAGGCCAAGTCTTCGTCGTCCAGTAGATCTAACTGACGCATCTTTCTAATCTTCTTCAGTCGCTTGCGAGCCGAGTCACCGGTATTGTCGCCCTTCTCTGCGTCGTCGTCATCGTCGTCGTCATCATCATCGTCCGAGTCCTCCAAGACGTCCTTCTTTTTCTTCACATCTTCGTCATCCTCGTCGACAACGAACCCATCCTTGACGTAGTCGTTATTTTCTTCGTCGTCATCGTCTTCATCATCGTCTCCTTCGTCTCCACTCTCCTCCGCAGCGTCTTCAATCATGGTCGATTTGTCAATCTTTTTGCGTTTCTTGGGCGGTTCCTGGGAGGGCTGCTCTTCGGAATCGTCGTCATTGTCATCGTCGAATACACCGTCTTCTTCGTCTCTATTAACAGCACTCATTGGACCTGTTCGTCAAGGAGGTAGCACTCTGTCTCGAAACCCACACAGCCTATTGTGGATACGATACGGTCCGATCCGATCCGATTGATCGCTATGACCGCCGCAAACCTTGGCGACCGCAAAACAGCATCGAGCAGCCGAGAGCCGCGCGATCGATCTCGGCCAACCAAGATATTTGGTGCGTGGAGCTTGGATTTTCGAATTTTGAAACACAACATATTATGTTCGTGTTTTTCCTCCACAATCGAAACTAGCTGCATGTGTACGGTACGAGTACGTACATAGCTAGTGGACTACGAAGTACATACCCTAACCTATTCATAAGTAGTAGACTGCGACGTAGTGTAGATAGTCTCCTACCAGGAGCGGACGCGATAAGAACCAGGCGTTAAGCTATGATTAATTCTAAAGTGCCGCCATTATCATCTAGTAGTATTTGTCTACTATTATTTGGACATCCAAGCGGGCAGCGTACGTCCGCGCCCTCGGCCGCGGCCAGCAGCGCTCTCCACGCTACTAAAACTAAACTCGGTTGCTCCTCGGTCTACTGCGGCAGCAGCTGGAGCACCAAAGACAAATTGATTTCCGTCAATCCCGGGAGCAGTTTCGGGTGCCTCCTCTTGCTCATTCTCTCGGTTGTCCACGTCGAAAAAATCGTCCAACAACGCGGCCGCCAACACCGAAGCCGATTCCAAAGCAGCCGAGTTTTGGCCGACCGCCTTGTCGCATACCCCTTCCAAGCGGTCTACTCCAGCAAGACTTTCAAAAGTAACACGGCTATCAACAAAGCTTCGCAGTATTCGATCGCACACTTGCAAGGACGCCAAGACGGCGTCCATGTCGGATCGACCCAGTAAGTCAATGCAGGCTTGCATAAATTCGTCTACCGTAGTTGCAGTAGTCCACACGTGGTCCTGCAGTATTTGGCGCAATAGCATTTCATTGTCATGGTCTGACGATGATATTCCACCGGGTGGTTCGCTAATAGCGTTCCATAAAGCACAGACAGCGTCTCGTTTCCAGTTTAATGACGCCGACTCGGATGACACAATGGCCACCAATGGCGGGAGAAACGCCGGAACGGCTATTTGTGTGGATGAATGCAACGGGATTCCTGCGTCGCAAAGAAAGCAGCCGGCAACCCAAACGGCGTCCAGCTGTGTACCCTGCTCCAACAAGTGAACCAAGGTTTGTACAAAGACGGTATCGGATAAAAGGAGATGCACGTGACGTCCTTCGCAAGAGGTCGCAATGTTCCCGATGGCCTGGAGTGCTGGTGTCAGCAAATTCGTCTTGGCCTGAACCGTTGCCTCGTGCAGCTGGTGTACAAGAGCGCCAAACAGGTTGCCATCCGACAGGATACAGTCGACAGCGGCGTCTTCCCGTCGAGTCAGCGATTCCAGAATCCACGCCGCTTCTACGCATGTGCGGTCGTGCTGCAAGAGCTGCGCAATGTGATGGGTCGTGAGACTTTGCAAAAAGTCCATTCCAAAGCTGGTAGCATCCTGTCTCACGACTGCCGCGCAAGCATAAACCGTATTGGGCAAGTTGGCCACCAGAACAGGCCAGAACGAGCGCACTGCTGCGACAGCTTGCGGCGACTCTTGCACCAGATTCCCAATAATATAAGTGGCAGATTCGATGCAATCAGCACTCGACAAGCAAGCACTCAAGGTGGTCATTAAGGAAGGCTCATCAATCAAGAGATCGGACCACTTGGCAGGAGTCAGGCCGTAGTAGTCCTGCGGTCCGAGCAGTTGGGAAGGGACCGACGAGAGTTCAAGTAAAACGGCAAGCGCTGCAAGTCTAATCGTTTCGTCTTGGTCTTGTGCGTGTCGTGTGGCGTGAGACACGACGTCCTTGGCTTTCCAGAGATCGTCATGAATGAATCCTTGCAAAACGGCTGCCGTCTCGCCATTGCTACTGGAAGAGCCCGACGCGAGTTTCCTTTCAAGTCGTACGAGATTTTCGCTGTTGGCAAGCTTGATATAGTGATCTATTGCTGCAGGTAAAGATGTGGCGTCTCCCGCGTTCGACTGTTGTGTGGCTGTCGTTTGCGTGTTGGGCGACAACATTTGCCGCTTTCGTCGAAAGAGCTCCTCCTTTTTCGACTTGCGAATCTGAAGCGCCGAAGCTTGTCGCTGTTGATTCATGGCTCTTCGCTGATCTTGCGACGAAGCAGCTTTGCCGAATCTGCGACTACTACTGGCGGGTGGTTCGGACATGGTTGCAGATCAACATGGTGGAGAGGAGACGATGAGACAAGAAACGAGCAGAAACGAAAAATGTTTATGCAGGCTGCGTACTTTTTCAAACTACATTAATAAAATCAATAAGTAGTGACACCAACGAATGACGTCAGCATGACGACGAGGTCTAAGATCCCGTTATAGAAATATTTGGCTTACAATTTATTGAGTGGAAACGGTGCTGACGTTTCCTGGTCCCTGGCGGGGAAGGCTGGAACTGGAACAGGTAGGATGCC
>Ga0307981_1003187_pt1 | contig 12496 bp, 9 predicted proteins | sample OrgLakmetagen987_FD_201849 | JGI IMG/M metagenome (GOLD analysis project Ga0307981, IMG submission 201849) | Saline water microbial communities from Organic Lake, Antarctica - #987 | ecosystem: Environmental > Aquatic > Non-marine Saline and Alkaline > Saline | place: Antarctica: Organic Lake... | reverse complement strand
AGTTTATTGAATGCATCTTCTGGCAAGCGTCGTCCTGCGAGTAGAGCAGCCCGGCCCAGGTATGCACCGTCTTCACTTGCCATATCGGGTGCGCTTCCGACACTTTCGAGTGCGATCATGGGCGACTCCAGCAAATAAATCAATGTTGCCCTTAACCATCATGAACAGAAAAGTGTTATTGTCTGGAATAGTATGCAACGCCCGACCAAACAACGGTGCACGCAAAGTACCCTGCGTCTTTTTCACCGCAACGATGCGAGACTGAAGCTCGTTCATCTCCAATCGGGGTATGATTTCGTCTCGCCAGATGGTTTCGTCGTACTCAGCATCTCTCATATGAATATGCTTCACGACAGTGTTCACCTTCAGCATCTCCACGAGACACTGCGTACGGTGGGTCTTTCTTGTTTCAGACATGTTCAGCAGGCCCCTATACCCCCAACTGCCTGCATCATGAGAGGACGTATCACACAGGCTGAGATGTTGTAATGCTGGATGCGTTGCAAGCGACTGGCACATTATACACCAGCCTTCATCGGTGATGGTAGTATGATCGATATCCAAATCCTCAATGCCGAGATTTTCGGCGAGAGCCTGCAGCAGAAAGTGAAGCTCTTCTTCACTTATTTGGTGAGAAAAATACAATCCGAATTCCTTGGTACGAGTGTTTCCACGGAGAGCCTCCGCGAGGGGGCGAGTGTTAAAGTGGCACCACTTGAGGGAGGACAGCACGAGATCACGCCGAATGCCATCAAAAAAGATTGGTTCTCCTTCCGTTGTCAGGCCACACCTTTGCAATTCGATATCAAAAATTTCGCGGAGATCTGCCGCTGCCATGATCGCCCGGCAGTGGACATGGTTAAACTCAAAGTGTCGGAAACAGAGTTTTGGCGTATGGCTTTGTGTCAAGGATCGTGATAAAGCTGGACCGGAAAATGGACAGGGAGTCAATCCGAGATTATAGCCAGGCAAGAGAATGACACGAGAGATTTTTTGCATGTGGTCAAACCTTGAAGCAAAAGGTCGCAAGCAGCGGTTTGGGCCGCTTGAGTCGTCTCAGGTGACGCCATAATTGAAAGGTGTGTAGAAATACCGTCGTCATGACATGATACTAGTATTTTCAGAATGAGATTATAGACGATCGTGCCTCCAAAGGTATTGCCTTGAGTAGTGTAAATGAAAACCCCTTCTCCCAGCCAAGCTATCTTGCCTAGAAGGAAGGAGATAAAGGCCGTCCATGTCCATGTACCATTTGCGAAGATCTCTTGCCCCTGTGCGGTGAGCTCAAATTCGCCCTAAAAAAAAACCAAGGACCAACAACGACGATAAGCTACTTCGCCGATAAGAAATCGCAAGCGAGAAGATCGCACAAAATGGTCGTCCATAGCTGGTACTCCTGTTTGAGGAGAAGATGCAGACGCTCGGGATACGGCCGCCATGGTTGTGAGTGCTCCTGGTGTCATAGTTCGTCGTGTGGAGCGTCCACGATTCGCCAAAGCCAATAAAGTGGCCTTCGAGCAACTTTGGCGCGCTTTTCTGCCAATCAGCACAAACAACTATACCGCGGCACTTACTACTCTATGATCTTGGAATTCACGTTTTAGCAAATGCCCACGAGGGACCGCGCGTACGATAAATACGGCTACTGTCGTGTCTCCATCATGCGTATATGTATTACCAAGCCCCACGCCCCTTACGCAGTATACTCTATTCGATCATGGTACCGCACCGGTGATTGACTCTATTATACTCTACTCTACTCGACCCGCCGTTTGGGTTTGCAATGATCACAATGGACCCTCCACTTGCGAAACCAAAGGTTCTCCCCACGTCCCGCGACTGACTCCCCCTTTCGAAAGTCGAAAAAGGTGAGCTTACACCCGCAACATGCATCTTCGTCCTCCGGTTTTGGCTTTTCAATAGGAAAGGCTAGATGGGTATCTGGTGAATAGGATGGTTCTTTGCGACAGGCATACAAATAAATTCGGTCTGGCTCGCCCTCTGCACCTTCCAGATCTCCTCGATGCAACTTTGTTGGGTCCAGCACGACCCTGTCCACGCAAGAAAAGCCAGCATAGTCTCGGACTGTTTTGAGCTTGTGACGCGGAGAGAGGATAACGTAGACGCCCGATTCACTCAACCACGATTGTAGATTGTCAATCACAGTTCGCACTAGCTGTCCGTACGGTTTGGTTCCTCCTCCGCGCTGGCGACTGCGAAACAAGAATGTATCCAAACATCCTTTGTCGAGTATCAAATCGAAAGAGTTCTTCATATCGGGGTATTGTTGTGTGATATCAAGCACTCGATACTCGACTCCCTGTAGCCCTGCGTCGCGCTCTTGATTCTGGCGAATGCACACTTCACTCACGTCCGTCGCCAGGAGATGGACACTGCCCACCTGGTTTCCTTGGTTCCGATACGATTGTTGAATGTAATGGCGCATTTCTCTTCCTAGTGCCGACGTGCCGCATCCTATTTCCAGAATGCGGCAGCTGCCTTTCGTGTCCATGCATTTCTGCAAGAGTTCGAGCAACGGTGGTGACGGCTGCAAGATCCATTCCTTGTCGGTGCAGGCTTCTTGCGACTCGTAAAAGTCGTCCCAGAACTGGAGCGTTCGTTCATTCTGCATTCGTACTTTTGATTTTGTTGTTTCTCGTATACGCAGTTTGTGTGCGCTACGGAAAGGAAACTAAAGCAAACCAAGGCTACCATCACCATTGTCGGCAAACCGTTTCTTCAAAAATCCAAAAGTCCCGAGTCCATAGGTCATGAGGATGTACTTTGTTAGGCTCATTTTTTAGAAACGGAAAGATCTCACTTTTTTGGTTGTTCGACAATGGCAAGCTGTCTACTGCCGTTCATCATCATGCCCCTTATTTAGCTCCATTCACTCCTGGAAGCAATATCTGGCATACTGTAGACTGTAGCAGAGCTACGTACCATGGATCATTTACGCAACGACCAAGAACGTCGCAACCAATGGTACTCCAAGGCGGTGCCACGATACGTCCCCGTTGAACCGGCCCAATACCCCTCCAATCTACGGAACCCACCCGTCCATGGAGTCTACCAGAAATCATACAGTGTACCCTTTACATGGCTATCGAACAGCGAGTCAGTGTCGCTGCCAAACAACTTGCTCGCGACAGTCTTGGATACCCACGGTTTTGTCGTGGTGTCGGGCGTTCTCAAGCCGTCCGAGTGCAACGAGGCGCTGGAACGTGCGTGGGACTGGATCGAGGCTGCCAGTGTCAGTGAGCTTGTCGAGCAGACCAAACTACCTGCCAACGAGGTTTCGACCGTGATATTACCACCGCCGCCTGTAATCCGCCAAGATCCTTCGACCGTCTCGTCCGTTTACTTTCCACGCGCTGTGGAAGGGGGCATGATGCCATTTTACGGCTCGGGCCACTCGACCTTGGCGTGGACGGTCCGATCGAATCCAAAAATAAAACAAGTCTTTGCGGCATTGCACGGCACAACGGATCTCATTTCCTCCTTGGACGGGATTGTCTTGTGGCGCGCAGGGTGCCAACACGCCACCGACAAGGGTTGGTTTCATTTGGACCAAAACCCGAGGCAAAAGCCAGGCCGCGCATGTGTGCAGGGCTTGATCAATCTCATGGATGCGTCTCCCGCAACGGGCGGAAATGTGCTGGTGCCCCAATCGCACCGATTGTTTCCACAGCACTATCTGCAAGACAGCAACGACACGAATAATGGTTCAACAGTCGCCGACTATTACCGAACCCGACTCGACGAAATTGGGGGAGACGACTGGATGGAAATTAATCCCAACGATGAGGTAGTACTGGATCCGCAGCGCATTATTACGCTCCTGCTGCAAGCTGGGGACCTTTTGCTTTGGGACTCGCGTACCGTACACTGTTCCCATCCTGCAACTGAGGACGTGACGGATATCGCAATTGGAGCAGGTAACGGCTTGATCCGAGCAGCAACCGCCGTCTGCATGCTACCCACCCAATCTGCATCCGAGGCTGTGCTCTTGGAACGCAAGCAAGCCGTACATTGCAGCAGAACCCTAACGCACTGGGCCAACAAGGTGGCACCCCTCGGTAACGAACGACCGGAGCATGTTGCGTTGGAGAGTGCTTGCGTCAATACCATGAAACAGTGGCAAGCGTCTCGATCGTCCAAGGTGCTGTTGGATTATGAGGACCTTACCCTTGAGCAGAAGCGTCTAGTTGTTGGCAATGCACTGGCCCACTGAATCTAAATAGTGTACCGAGCCTTTTTGAAATAACTATATTGCTGTTTTAATTGACCTTGAAGTTCCACCCGTACTTGTCTTCCTCTTCACCATTTTGGATCGCTCGCACGCGATTGTACAGCTTCCGCGTCGTGGGTCCAATGGTATCCTTGGACCCAAACTGGTACTTTTTCATTTCACCCGCGTCGACATTCAATCGCGTAATGCTGCCCACGGGCGTCACCACAACGGCCGTCCCGACGGCCAAGACTTCGTCAAACGACTCTAGTTCCTCGACGGGAATGGGCCGTTCTTCAACAACCAACCCTTCATCGGCAGCAATCTGCATGAGACTCTTGTTGGTAATGGAGGGCAAGACCGAAGGCGACTTTGGTGTCACGTACTTGTTGGCCGCGTTGTCAATGCCCACAAAGTTACTGGTACTAAACTCTTCGACAAACGACTGCGTCTGCGCGTCCAAGTACAATCCGACGGGAAATCCCTTTTTCTTGCTGAGCATGTTTGGCAGCAGATCCGCCGCGTAATTCCCCGCCACCTTTACGCTTCCCACGCCCCGCGGTGCGGCGCGATCAAAGTCTTCAATGAGCAAGGCATTGACCGGGCTCGACAAACCTCCCTTGTAGTAGTCGCCGACCGGAATGACCAGTATCAAAAAAGTGTATTCGGCAGCCGGCTGCACGCCAATGCGAGGACCGGATCCAAACAATAGGGGACGAATGTATAGCGCGCCGCCGGAACCGTAGGGCGGCACGTATTCCATATTATCCTGCACGACGGTCTGGACGGCCTGTACAAACTTGTCCGTGGGTAGTTGCGGCATCATGATGCGATCGCAACTGTTTTGCATGCGCTTTGCGTTTTCGTCTGGTCTAAAGACGTTGACGGAGCCGTCGGCGTGACAAAATGCCTTGAGTCCTTCGAAACAGGCTTGTCCGTAGTGCAATGCCGTGGCTCCAATGTGCAAGTTAATGTAGGGCTCCTGGACAAGTTCCGGTTCGCCCCAGCCCTCGTTTTCTTTATAAGTCATGCGAACGTGACTGTTGGTCGGGCGAAACTCGAATCCGAGCTCTTCCCACGGCACGTCCATGACGGCGGTACCGGGCTGCTTTTGTTGCAAGGCCGTCATGGGCAGTTGCGTCGTCGACGGCGACGGTCGTGTTGCCGAGTTGCGATGGATCCATCCCGTCTGCAGTTGAAACGATTGGACCAACAAAGGAAAGAGCGTCGCTGCCAGGACGGCAGATGCTGCCGAGGATTGGAACAATCTCATGGTTCTTTCGGGTGTGATGATGATGATGATGATGATGATGTGTGATGGTAATGAGATATGAGACAGAAAGTCTCTTTTGAAATCTTTGAAACGGACGGAAGGCGAACACGTTTGGATTGATTGGGTTATCGGCTCTCGGCGGAGGATTGAAAATCACACGAGTTACTTATTAGTCTTCCGGTACCGCTAGTCTAGTTGAAGTGGCGTCCATGAGCGTATCATCCATCATCACATCATTACATCAACTTGGTTCGACACTGTACGAACTCTAGTCTACTGTTCTACTGTACTACTGTAGGGTCTTATAAGAGTCATGGTTCGACTTTCCCTCCTCTTGACCTTGCTCGCGAGCACGGGACTACAGCTCCCAGTGACGGCCTTTGCCTCGTCGACACCGACACTATCATCGGCATCCTCTTTGCGATCCCTTCGACAGCACAAGAATGATCGCTACACTGCTCTACCTGCGTCAAAGTCCTTGCGTCGCGACTCGAGACTCCACGCCACCCTCGCATTTCCCCGTGGAGGTGCCGTGGCGGCGGCGGTGGCGCTCAACAAGGAACGCTCCTTATCTTCCCCAGCCGCCACGCTGCTGGCCAACTTGTCGCAGTGGAACCAGAATCCCCACGCCCTCTTCAACTCGACCCTGCTCGCACTCGCTCTGCTCATTTCGTTGGCCAAGATTCTACCGCGTCTCGTGGCAGCCGTATCCAAAAGCAACAGCAACGACACCACTGCCACCACGGAACCAGAAACCAAAAAACCAGCCGCCATTCAATCCCTCCAGCGACGCTTTCTCGCCGTCTTTTGGTTGCTGCGCTGCTCGGATTGGTTGCAGGGACCCTACTTTTACGAAGTGTACGCTTCCAAAATCCTTAGAGGTGGCGCCCAAGCCTCCATGAGTTTGGTATCCAAACTATTTCTCACGGGCTTTGCCTCGACAGCCCTGTTTGGACCCTCCATTGGTCGCGCGGCCGACGCGTACGGCAGAAAAAAAGCAACCATGGCATTCTCTGTCATTTACGCGCTCGGAGCGCTGTCCACCAAGAGTCTCTTGCTGCAAGTGCTCTTTCTCGGACGCATTCTCTCGGGGATCGGCACGAGTTTGCTGTTTTCGGCGCCAGAATCGTGGTTGGTGGGAGCCGTGCAAAAGTCGGGGGAGGATCCCACGGGCAAGTACTTGGGAGAAACGTTTGGATTGGCCTACGCGGGAGACTCGCTAGTGGCTATTACGGCGGGGCAGCTGGCAGCCGCCGCTGCTACTCGGCGTGGACCGACCGGGCCTTTTGAACTTTCCACTGTCTTTTTGGCGTTGGGTGGATTGCTGGCAGCCTTCTTGTGGAAGGAAAATGTCGCGGAAATGAAGGATGACGAAAAGCCGTCCATCAAGGAAGCTATCGAAGTCATTAAGAAGGATCCAAAAATTATGTTGGTCGGGGGAGTCCAGAGTCTCTTTGAAGCTGCCATGTACATATTTGTGCTACAATGGCCGCCAGCAGTATCGGCAGCCATTGCCAAGGCGTTTGGGGACGGAGCTGCTGCAACGCCGTATGGAACCGTATTTTCGTGTTTCATGGCGTGCTGTCTACTGGGATCGACCTTGTTTAGTAATTTGGCCAAAAAGGGAGTTCCCACCGAGTCTTCGGCCGCCGGAATGTTGACAGTGGCCACGCTTGCCATGACGGCAGCGACTCTGACTGTTTCTAGAAGCATGAACCTGGCAGGTATCGTGGCATCCTTTTTTGCTTTCGAGGCTTGCGTCGGCATGTACTTTCCTTCGATTGGAACGTTGCGAAGCAAATACGTGCCCGACTCTCATCGATCCGTGATTATGAATCTCTTTGGTATCCCGCTGAATGTTCTAGTTGTGAGCGTGTTTCTGTCCATCCAAAAGCTTGGTGTCAAGGGAGCGTTGTCGGTATCTTCGGGGGCGCTGGGTGTTGCCACATTATGCATGTTCACGCTAAAGCGCATGATTGCCAAGGAGGCCAAGGAAGCTTTGGCATAGTCTAATGAAAACAGTCACCGCATGCCCGCCCGCCACAAGCAAAAAATTTTTAAAAGCTATAGCTAAAATGGCAACTATTTGCTCGACTCTCCTTCTCTCTCTCTCTACAGTAGCTGCTAGTAGTCTAGTCTTAGTAGGAGCGTGCTAGCATTTCCGCAACTCCTCGGCTCGATGTATCGCACCTCCATCGTACAACACTTCCAACGCGTTCTTGGCGGATCGAAAAAAGGCAAACGAGAGACCCGTCGAAATGGTCGTCTTGAGCACGGACGGCACCACGCCCCGATAAAAGCTGTGCAGGCCCTCTTTGCGTGCAATGGTTCGCACGCAGTCCAGCATTCCATCGTACCGATGACTGGAATCGTAAAAGGCTTGCGCCTGCAGTCGCCTCTTGACAGTGTCAACTGGATAAATGACAATTTTGCTAATGGCTCCGCTCAGGGATCCTGCACAGGCCGAGAGACCCACGCGTCGGTCCCCCGCCGTGAGCCAATCATAAATAGCAAAGTTAATGCCCATGTAGGGGATAATCTGAATAATGGCGGGTCCACAACCGGCATAAAAGCCTCGGACGCCCTTTTTCTTGTAGAGTTGCGCCACAAAGTCGGTCAAGGTCCTTGGGGGAGCTCGTGTTGATGCTGCCAATGGTGATGCTGCTGATGGTGAATGTGCGGTAGTAGTTACAGCTTGAGTAGCTGTTGGTGGTGGTGGAGGTGGGTTCAAGTGTGTATTGTAGTGGGGTTCCACCAGAGACGAAAAGGGAACATTGGTTCGCTGTGGTATTGGTGCTAATGCTAATGTTGCTGACGCTGTTGCTGACGCTGTTGCTGGTGCTAATTCCAATCCTCGAGCCGCAAAGGTTGTTCGACACACATCAAAGGGATAAGTGGCAACTGTGGCAAACAAGCCTGCCGTGGCGCCTGCCAAGAATGCTATCGTGGTTGGATAGAGCTTATCCGGATCCTTCTCGTGCAGAAATTCCTTGGTGCGATTGTAGAGGGAAAACTGCACCGCTGCGTAACCCACCCACAAGTAAACAGCCGGCACATTGCCTCTGAAAAGAGCCGCGACGCCACCTTCGGTTTGGACAATGTTTCGCCAGCTCTGCAGCACGCTCTCGTGCGGGTATTGCATGGGCGGCGTCAGTTGGCGTCGGATGCGAATCAGATCCAGTGGCGCCGTGATCATGCGCGCTCCAGCACCCGCTGCTCCTCCAGCAATAGCATTGTGCCATGCTGGATACGTAGCTTGTGACGACGATAGTGTCGACGTGGAGTCGCCAGCATTGTCGCTCTCGTCGGTCGTCATGCTTTGTTGAGTACTACTACCGTACGGTATAGTTCTTCTAAGAGTGAACTAATCGGCTTTGATCTTTCTAGTCACGCCACACAAGTTCGATAGCAACACTAGAATAACAACAACAATAACAATGGGAACGAGGATCAGGAACCGCTCGAGATGGCTTTGAGTGTCTGAATCATCGGACCCGGTATCCACCATGGGCCACTTTCTTTTACTGTATATTGCTTGTTGCTTGGCGTTCGCTGGTTGTCTTTTTTTGTTCGTTGTCGCTCGAAAAGAAAAGGCGACGCGAAAGGATCACGACATTCAACAGAAACCTTTCGGCTCTTTTCAACGCCAACTGCATGCTCGCGCGCGAGGCTGGATTTGTGTCATTGACTCGACTCACTCGACTCATCGACGACCATTCGCGCGTTCGCATGCACACCATTGTGCATGATAGTCGTTTTATTAATTGTACACACACACAAAATTACTTATAAAAAAAGATACAAAATCAACGCCACGAGACAAGAGAGAGACTCCTCTATCGACGAGTCCATCCGACCACAGCCTAGAGTTGTACTAGTCTAGCAGTCTAGGAACAGTAATAGTAATAGTAAAAGTCGAGTGGAAGCGAAAACATGTTGAAGCAAGAGCGCGACCAAGACGACGATACGCCGAACGCTGCTGCGGCAGCTGCAGCGACGGATCCCAAGCCTCCGCTGGCTGCTGCGCACAGTACTGCCAACGGTGGGGAATCCTCCGTCCGGGAGAACAAGAACAACGTAACGCTGCTAGAGTCTTCGGTAGTCGCGCGCAATACCGACGAAAAGCTGCTTAGCGCCAACAGGGGACCAGCCGGGCACATGGAGGAGGAGGAGGAAGAAGGCAATATCGCTGCTACTACTACTACTACTAATACCGGCATGAAAAAAGAGGAATCGTCGGAAACGATGGGGTCTTACAAGAGCAAGCACATGACGTCGGTGGCTGGGACTGCCAACGAGGCGACATCCGAGCGTCGCAAGGACAAACCACCAACGTACTCGCATCCCGTATTTGGAACGCCTCTCGAGGTGGAAACGTCGGGGAACTTTCCTACCGTTGGGTCCACTCTGGGACACTACTTTTGCTTGGGTCGCTTGGGAAAGGGTACCTTTAGCAGTATTCACAGGTGTGTCAACATGAGTTTTTTTCATCAGAACGATACTACCAAACGTCGTCTCGCAGCAGCCAAGGTGGAGCTCAGCACGTTTCAGCAGTCGGGTGTCTTGGAGGCCGAAGCCACGATTCTAGCCTTTCTCCATGATTCCTTGCAGCCAGGTACAGTTCCCGTTTACATGGGACACTATCGGAGTGGCGACTATGCAGCAATTCTAATGGAGTATCTACCGGGAGAAGATATGCATCACTTGCGAGAAAAGGTGATTGCTGGTACCATGTCGCGAAGAATGAGCGTCAAGGATGCCGTTTACTTGACGGCAGATGTCATGCTGCCGCTCTTGCAGCGCATGCATGAGGTTGGAATTCTGCACAGAGATGTTAAACCGTCAAACTTGGTGCGATCAGGAGGGCCCTTGAACAAGGACTTTTGCATTGTCGATTTCGGTTTGAGCAAGAGCGTTGTCGTGCCTTCGGACTCGCCGTGGGCTGATCTCGATCATTCGTGGAATGGCGACACTTGGCTCAAGCCGCAAGGTTATTCAGGCAAGGGTTCGTTTCGAAATGAGCGAGAAAAGGCTGACTTTCGAGGTACGAGCATGTATGCATCGCTTCGCGTACATCAGCTTAAAGACTACTGTCCGCGCGACGACATGTGGAGTCTCTTGTATGTATTCTGTGATCTAGTGAGTGGCGGGCTTCCGTGGATGTCGCATGCCGCGAACCGCGACAGAGAAATGTGCCACAAGCTGAAAGAAAAGGTGCTCGGGGATGCGAATGGAAACGACGACATGGATCAACTGCTAATGGGTGATGCATACCATGTCACCTTGTTCAAGCGAGCAAAGCAAGAAGATTCCGGGGAAAAAGAAAGACTGTCGACTGTTCCCGATCCTCTTGCGATGCACAAAGATCAAGTCAAGGTTGCAGCCTTGAGAAAAGCTTTCAAACATCTAGCAGGGCTCCAGTTCTGGGAAAAGCCCGATTACGAGTTGATTCGAGACTGCATACACGAGTTTTTGAAGGATTATGTGGATGATCCTCTCGTGAACCCAGTCGATTGGACGGGAAGGCCAGAGTCTCCTACCGTTAATCCACTTTCGCCGTTTAAGCGTAACGCCTCTGGTGGAACAATACCGGGCTGGCACATTGAAACCGATCTTGATCCCTTGCAAGACGACGCGTTTGAAGAAGCTGAAGCTGACTTGAAGGCTGAGCCTCCCGAGCCGCCGACAGAAAGTAGTGACAAAGCCTACATGATTCGTCTCCCTGTGATCCTTCGCTTTAAAGTACAGCAAATGGAATACAATGAGAAGAATCGCGAAGATATTGCTCCCCATCTTGCATTAAGAGATTGGATGAGTGTCGCGATTCCTCTTTTATACGAGAAATGGGATTCTCGCAAATTCGAGGGCGGCCATCGAACGTCAACAGACGGCTATCGTCGGGAGAACTACCTCGATCTTTTGAAGACGTGCCAGCAGAGTGCGGGTGCGTTCAAAGACAAGTTTCGTTCGCAGGAATCTTTTTACCATTACGAGACGAACGGCGCCAGTGGCGGTGACATTAGTAGTCTAGATCACGATGCCGCTTCCGCTCCGCCCACGAAGAAGCGCAAGCAACGAAGAATTGTTTCGGACGCTGCTTCAGCTTCTTCCTCTTCTAACTTTGCTACTTTGTCCCGGGTGTTAGTCGGTCTGCGCTTTGCAATCAAAGCGGAGTTGACCAAGAAGTCCCCCCCTCCAATGAGTATTTCGTTTGGATTCTAGAGCTGTATGGGACGTGAAAATCTCTTTAAATCGTAGTGACGCCAAGTTTGACTTTCAACTCTCATGGCCTTCGAACCGTCGTTTGCTTGGTCATCATGTGTCACTTGTCGCCGCACGTACGGTCCTCTGCGTCGTGGCATGGCGTGTCGAAGGGAGAGCTCGAGACGGCTTCCTGACGCCAAGCGGACGAAAGTTCAATATGTAACATCAGCAAAGACTGGAGTTTGCCGGTCAGTCGTCCCATGGTTGATGCTATACGAGTACTACCAACGCAAAACAACAACAACAATCAAATACATTCTTAGATATGGTCGTGATGTACTGTGCTAAAGGTTACATACAGGTCCAAGTACACAGAATCAAGAAGCTTTGGCGAAGCTGACTTTCGTGGTATTTTCCTTGGGAGATGACTCTTTTTCGTCGGGCTTGATGGGTTTGGAAGCTGAGTTCACTTGGCGTCTCCGGAGAAGCGACGACCCAAGCATGACAGCTAGCAGAGTAGCTAAGAAGGCTTCCGTATAAATGACTGTAGCCTTCGGGTTTGAATTGGCATGGCGCGTGATGGAAATGACAGCGTTTGGTGCTTCTTCCAGCACGAGATAGGCCAAGAGAGTTTCCAAAGACAGTCTTAGTCCCTGCATCAAGATCTCTTGGATCGATTCAAGCCATCGTGAGGCCTGTGCATGCTTTGTCGAAGCGTACTTCATAGCCGGAATTGCAACTTCTTCCACGTTCAACGCTACAGCTGTACGAAAGGGTGCACTATTGGC
>Ga0307981_1003185_pt1 | contig 12499 bp, 13 predicted proteins | sample OrgLakmetagen987_FD_201849 | JGI IMG/M metagenome (GOLD analysis project Ga0307981, IMG submission 201849) | Saline water microbial communities from Organic Lake, Antarctica - #987 | ecosystem: Environmental > Aquatic > Non-marine Saline and Alkaline > Saline | place: Antarctica: Organic Lake... | reverse complement strand
TGATTATACCACCATTTACGTGCACATTCCCGGCAACGCTGGACGTGTCTCTGAAGTGGCATTTTATCATCGCCACACAACCACGCTAATTGCGACGGATGCCGTTGCATTTATCCCAGACGGGCCCGCACCTGACATTTTCACCACCTACTTTGCAGCAGACACTGTCCTTGCGGATCCCACCTTTTGGCCGCGCACCATCTTGCAGAGCATCTTTCTACCACTCCGAACGTGCTCAGATGGTGGGTATCCCGGCCTTGATGCCGTCAGCAATTGACTCATTCGGGCGCCAATTCTGCGAGGGTTCACTGACGCCAGGGCACCGGCCGAAAGCAGGGCGTGGATCGACCGTATCTGCCAGTGGAACTACGATTGAATCATTACCAGTCATTTTGGCTCTCCAATTTCAGCAACAGTCACCAACGTGCGGGATACCTTTTCCTTTCTGAACGAGGGACCGATCATTTCGCCAAGTGAGTTGGGAAATTCTGAATGGCTTGAACGACGTTATTGTACAAAACAAGCTCGGAGCTCCCGCCGTTTTCGATTATACCAAAGGATGTGTGGAAGAATAGGAAGATGGTTCATGTCAGCAATAGTATACTCGTCGGCTGTAATATGTAGTAGTTCATAAGCTAGACTATCATAGGAATCCGTCTGGTATTGATCCTCCGGGTTACTCTGGAATCGTTCTTTTGTCTTCTCGTTTCTCGCTTGACGAGAAGAGCCGACGCGCCGATGAGCTTCCAAACCATCGACTTTCATATTATTGCATCGACCATGACGAAACCCTCGAGTACTTCGTTGCTGCATGAGGCCGTCGGAGGCCTCTCGGCTGGAATAATTGGCACGGTGATTGGATTTCCGCGTAAGTTTCCCAAACGACTGAAAGAACAAAAGCGGCCCATATTGGCGTTTCATACCGTCCAAACTCACATCGCGTTCTTGTTGCCTCTTTCTTGGCAGTTGATACCATCAAAACCAGAATGCAGACACGAGCCGTCGGTGGCACCGGGGGTATCCTCGCCACAGGACTGTCGATAGTTCAAAAGGAAAGTTTTTTGGCAATGTACAAAGGAATAATTCCTCCACTAATATCCCTCTCGATCCTCAATACCGCGACATTCACCGGTTATTCGTACTTTCAGTCCGCCTTGAACGCCCAACGAGGTTGGGACATCCGAAATGGGTTCGCGGGTGCGTGTTGTGGAATGGGAGCTGGTACCGTTTCGACTGTAGAGAACTTGATCAAGACGCAAATGCAACTTGACAACGTTGGCAAGAAGCAGTTTCAAGGATCTTGGCACTGTGTAAGGCAACTGACTAGTATGCACGGTGGGAGCGTCGTATATACGGGGCATGCGGTCAATACGCTACGAGAACTATCTTTTTTATCAATATATTTTTTCGCATACGAAGGCTTTCGGGAGCAGTTGATGGGAGCTACTGGAACATCAGGTGATCGTAAATGGGCTATTCCAGTTGCAGGAGGCTTGGCGGGGGCCATTGCATGGGGAATAAGTTTCCCACTGGATTGTGTACGCGCAGGTGTTCAAGGACAAGACCTATCGACTCCTGAACGCAAGGGAGCTATGCGGGTCTTTGGCGATCTCATGCGTGAAAAGGGAGTGCGTGGCTTGTACGCTGGGGTGGCCCCGAGCTTGACGAGAGCCTTCTTGGTCTCGGGAAGTCGCTTTAGCGCCTATGAAGGCGCATTATGGCTTCTACGAGGCGGGAGAGATTTACAGTGATGTATTGCGACGAGACACATCACGGTACATAAATGGCATTTTGCATTTTGTAGGGACACCCTGGACTGTTGGGTCGTTTGCAGAATGCGCGAAAAACGCGCGAATAGTATTTTGTCACAGCGACATCATTATTTTATTTAAAGAAAAAAATGGTTAAAGTACTGAAAACTTAGGACAATTCTTCTAAAAATGTCCCTGGAGACATTTTTGCTTAAGACTAGTTTTTTAAATTTAGGAGTAGATTTTTATATATACAACTATTTGATTATTAGTAGATTATATCTAGGAGTATTAAATTGGAGTACTTAGGAGTATTTAGGATTACTTAGGAGTAGATTTTTGTGGTATTATTGAGCGCTGTGCAGTTTGCGTTGCAAGAGAGCCTCAACTTGAGTGACACAGATACTTCGGACACTCTTCTCAAGATTACTTGTTCTTGCTGTTTGCTTACCAACCAATCCGCAGAGGAATTTGAGCCGCAAGCGCAAACCTATAGTGAGAATCGGTCTTGTTTGCGTTTTCTCGCCCCGTGCGTGTGACGTTCGCCGTGTCCGTTTCTGAAAAATGAAATGAAACCAGTCCCGAATTCAGAGCTTCACACGATGAGACAAGAAATTCATAGCGAATAAGCTGCACCATGGTGAATGCCCTCTTTTGCTCTCTCCTTTCCGCCTTTGGTGGGGTCCTATTGCTCGCTACGTCAGTAACCCATGCTTCCTCTGTGCTTGAAAAAGATCGAGGACCCTTTGGAGTCGTTCTCATGCGACAATACCACCACCACCAGTAGTAGTACTACTAGTCTCTACTAGTAGCTAGTACCTAGTACGGCAGAACAGTGGCAAAAAAAGAACAGTCGTCGCGTCTTGCAATCGTTTCCCTTGCAAGACTTTTGCGATATTGTTGAGGCTTCTGGACCCTACGATTGCGGGTGTAATGTGACTACTCTGACAGGACTGTGCGATTCCAGTCAAGTATGTAACCGCGATACGTGCGCAAGATTTCACGTGGTCAACACGTTCAATAGCGCCTTGCAGCTGGTGGCCGTTGAAACCTGCACCAAGTACTCAGTCCAGACGGCAGATTATCGAGACGGCTACTCGAGGTTCACCTTGGTTCAAGGCCAAGTCTTTGACAGTTGTCAACTCAGTTTTGTGAATGACAATGACTATGGTTCGGGGGACGATCTTACGGCTTGCAACGACTGCCGCATTTGTGACGGTACCATTTCAGCTCTTTTGTTCGAGATCGACTGTTCCAACATCAAAGACGTAGCATCCACCGATGGATGTACTGTTATTGAGGCAGAAACTGATGCGTTTCCAGCATTCGAGTCCGAGTTGTCCTCTGCAAGTGGCGGTCCGACCATGAGCTTACTGGGGTTTGTTGGGGCTGCGTCGGTTCTCTTCTCTATAGCATGTTCACAGTAGCCAGCATGGCCTAGATTAAGCGAGTGATGAATCTTCCAGCAATATTTTTCCTTCATAACAGCCACGCGTGAACATTCTAGTATCGGTAGTTTTACGAACGACACTTCGCGAGGGATCCATATTTCCGCTCGCGTAGTGGCACCTTAGCTATAAAATGTTCATATCTTATATACAGTCTACATGAATAACCCTGTCCTTCGAGACTCAGGGATACGCGTCCAGTTGTGGTATCTTTTGTTTGGTGATCAGCGAATCGCAGTGCCCGCTGTGGGTTGCTAGTAGGGGTAATCAAAAGGAGGTCGCTGTATGAGCAAGTTGACACGAAACGAACACATCAATCCCCACTGATGAAATAAATTTCGTACGCTTTGCTGATTGTCGCTGTCGCAGGTCTCTTTGTTGAGGCCAACGATCATGATACCATTGTATCGAAGTCATGGTAGCTAGTATCCTCGCTGCAGGTCGCTTCTACTAGTAGCAGCCTAATCCGAAAGGTGGGGGGTTATCGTATCCTTCAGCTTCAGGAGTGCGATGATTTTCCATCCTTCTATGTCGATGGGACCCTATACTTGTGATTGTGAACGATTAATGGCCTAATTACTCAACGCCTATGGTGACTTCGGATCTGCAACAAAGATAAAGGTTGCAGCAGCACCGAATAGTCGGAAGTGAAAGATGTCGATCCCATCAAACCTTTCCATTGATCCTAAAGTAGAATGGTTACACTATTGTGGTCTTCTCGCTAGAACCCCATTTGCTCTGCCTAGTCCTTCAGTCTGCGGGGTTACGCGCAGCAGCTGCATGTGCTCACTTGTCGGTAGGTCCTCGCCATGCGGTACTTCCAAAGCGCACTGTATCCTCCCTGCGTGTAGATACGACTTTCGGTGGCCTCTTCAGCCTTGTGTCCAAGCCAACCCATCTCTCCGTTTCTGTAGTATGCTGGTTGAATTTATATGCGATGAACGGAACAAGAAAGAAGCAACGTGAGCGTGCTGCTGGGACTGTTCTTCTTGGTGCTGGGGCGCTTGTTCTGCGCCGAGATACGCTTCCCTCCCATCCTCTTTCCTTTGTCATTCCCGGTACCACCAACAAAGCCTTACCTCTTTGTCTTCAAATAGATCGACTTCGCCGATTATGATCGTATCGACGAACCAAAGCAAACGATCCGTTTCCACTACGGTGAAGGTAGAAAGTTGTAGGAAATGCGATTGTGGGTTATTTTGAATCGCCGAAGAACTAAATTTCTCGCCAAAGGTATCTTTCGTCCTCCTCCGTTTCTCGAGAGGGAAGTGCGGTTAGATAGATTGAGTCACAGGGAAGATAACGAGGATACTACAGTATGCTACACTTGTCTAGTCTACTTTAGCTTCAGCTTTGACCACCGAATATTCGAGTACATCATCATGTGACGTTTCAAGTAGTTTAAAGATACACAGGGTAAACATGCGCTTATCATTCTCTCTTTTCATCCACTGGTCCAGTGTTTGGCAGTCGATGAAACTCAACCACGAATTCCAGGTCGCTTGTCAAAGCTTTGACTTGATGCAAGACAGTGGGCTCAATGATACCTGGTGGAACGTCGGGTGATAATTCATACTCTCTGACATACGGAGCGTTGATTTGATAAGACAGTTTTCCGGTCGAGACTCGTATCACACCCCAGGTTCCCTTTTTCGTAGTGTGCTCCTTGAGCAAACCCTTTGGAATCTTTTCAGTGGTAAATAATCCTGTTCGCGGTACTTGGCTGTACTTGACCACATTGGGAGGTAATACGGGCATACCCTTTGGTGACAGAGTCCGGTCACTCGACATGGTCATCGTTCGGCGCAGGAATGCAAACGCTGGCTTCCCAGCTCGGGCGCCAGCAAAAGAAAGCATAACGACAAGTACCAGTAGTGCGAGTAGAGATGTCAAAGGTATCTTTGTCATATCAGAGAGTTGTGAGAGTGTGAGATCCGATAGCGTGTCTACGAACGATGGATCCATAGCAAACATAGCTGGTCCTTTATTGTTCTCTTAATGAGACGGACGAGGGGAGAGGGGAGGGAGCTTCTTGAACTCGTGACCGCTGCTGGAAGCTGCTGGAAGCGGTAAGATGTATCCCGAACTTTACAGTAATGAGCTTGGTGAATTCAACGCGGTCCATTTATCTTGGCAGGTTTGTTCCGATAGGTTGTGGGTGGGCGTGGGCCCTCTACCTCTATAATCGTAGCTATGATACCTGGTAGTATAGTATGCTCTACAACTGCGCTGTTGTACACGAGAAAGCATGCGGTGGAAAAAATCTAGCCGACTATGATTTCTGCAGTGCTGAGAATTAGATAGGGGAACGAAAATGTCGACTTCCAGTTCCTTTCGGAGAAGAATATTGCTGGTTTACTAAAATGAGTCTGGTATATGTGCGGTATATAGACTACGGTAGCAATTGAAATGTGTTCGTGACGGTGTTGGACGAGACGCGCTTCTGTAATCCCTGCGTTCGGTTCTAACGCAAGCAATCCGCGTCCTCGCACGGGTTGAACTGTGTGAGTCATGGCACGGCCATTGATCCACGAAAAAGTATTGGTTTCCGCCGTAACTGCAGCGTAGCAGCAGTCGCTGGAACAAATCATCGACTGGCGACGCGTGATTTGGAATGATTCGTTTGGTCCTTGCATCCTGCGTATTTATTATTGTCGAATGAAATCGAAGCGAATCGATAGACGCACGCTGGGTCCACTCGCCCATTGTCTTGAAAGCGCACGCCTTCGTCCCGCAGCATTTGTCGCTTTTTATTAATCTTGGCCCCTACCGTTGTACCCGAAAAGCCACCGATTCCTCCAGACGCTGCCAAGACGCGATGGCACGGCACGTCCGGTGCCATTGGATTCCGTCGCAGAGCTTGTCCGACGGCTTGACTGCTCTTGCAGCCAATGTGCGTGCCAATGTCCTTGTAGGTGGTGACGCTTCCCGCAGGAACCTGGCATAGCGCCAGGTAAACGCGTAATTGAAAGGGTGTCGCAGGAGTGGCGTTGGTGTGTGTTCGGACCGCGGCCGCGAGAATCTTGCGGGCAGTCGCCGCAGTAGTACCGGTAGTGCCTGGCATTTGCAGATCCTTCTTTTTGGTGGTGGGACGTTCCAGTGGTTTGGTTATTCCCATGTGGCGGGATTATTACAGGTATGAAGCAAGTTGCGAGGCGATTGGAATCAATATTGGAGTCGTAGTCTATGTATACCGTACGGTTCACGCCAAGATTGGGAGCGCAGCGGTTACTGTACCGGTATCGTCTCGAAGTAAGCTGTCTTTAATGTTGACAAAAAAATGTGGCACGCACGCGAGGTACTTACGTCATTCGTTTCGCCCCAAACTGACATTTTCTTTCGAAACGGCCCATGCACCACGGAAATCGACGTGGACGATGGATGTTCGTAATAAGGCCATCAGCCATCACAATCACACAATATAGTCGTAGACTACGTCTCACAATAGTCTACCAATAATATCCGTCTACGAGGTCGTCTGCTCATCATCATCATCATCATCATCATGTGGATCACCCGTGCCGCCTTTGTTACCTTGGCGCTTTTGGGCTGCTCGGTCACCGAAGCCTTTGCCGCCACCGTCAATCGGTCTCCTTCGCCGTTGCATCCGCCTCTGACGGATAACAATGGCCGCATGATGTGGAAGCGAAAGAGAAAGCCATCGGCCTTTCTCCTCGGCCGGAAAAAGAGCCAAGAACAACTTTCTTCGCAAGGAACTGAACGATACAATTCCGCGGCAGCTGATAGTGCCTTGGAGGAGGGTCCAACGATGCAAAATGGCAGCGACGAAACAGTCGCTGATTCCGACACTGACAGTGGTGGCAGCAGTGTGGCGGCAGCCACCTTTGGTCTCGTCAAGTGCATGGTAGGATCCGGCATGTTGGCACTCCCTGGTGGCCTGGCGGCCGTGTCCAACTATCGCGGCGCACTGTGGCCAGCCAATGTACTCTTGCTCGTCTTGGGAACGCTGTCGGCGTATACCTTTTCCTTGTACGGACGTCTCGTGGATCAGACGCAAGCCAAGAGTCTCGGAGACCTTTGGAAAAAGGTGCAAAAGACGAATGACAGCTTTATCGTGTCCATGAGCTCTTTTCTCTACTGTTTCGGATGTTTAGTCACTTTTGGACTGGTGATTGGGGACGCCATGAGCAGTTTGGCAGTGGCGGGAGGCTTGACGGGGTGGATGGCGAGCCGTCACGCGGCTATCTTGGCCGTGACAGCCGGCGCTCTGTATCCTCTCTGCAACCTTTCGTCGCTGGCTGCCTTGGCACCAGTCTCTGTGGTGGGCGTCTTGGGAACTCTAGTCACGACTGGCTTTGTGGCGCTCCGGTGTCCGGCGGTTGTGGCCAGCAGTCCGTACGCTGCGGCGGGTCTCTTTTCCACATTCAGTCGCACGCGGTCTCCAGCGCCCTTGATTATGGTGGCCATGGGCTGTACTTCCCTCATGGCGCACTTTTCGACACCCGACTTTTACCATTCCTTGGTGGACAAGCCGTCGGTAATTACTGCGGATGATACTGCAATCGATGCAGTCGATGCAACGTTGCCGCAAACTGATAAGGGTGCGACGCTGAAAAAGTTTACCACCGTGACAGTTGGCTCTTTTATTGCAGTCACTCTTTTGAACATGTTGACCATGTCGTTTGGATTCTTGACGTTTGGAGGAAACTCGGCAGGAATCATCTTGAACAATTACTCGGCCAGGGACATTGGAGCAGTGCTTTCGAGATTCCTGGTGGCAGTGTCGGTCATTGGGGGTTATCCCTTTCTCATGACAGCGTGCCGGTCCGAGGCCCTCGAGCTCTTTCGGAAAGGCAAGCCTATCACCAAGGCTGTGGAAAGAAAAACAACGAGCATACTCTTGGTCGTCTTGACGGCACTGTGTATGGTCGTCAAGGACGCTGGCTTTGTGGTTAGCTTTAACGGAGCCTTGATGGGAACCGCCCTCATATACATCTTTCCGACCTTGATGTTTTTGAAGCAGACGTCGCAAGGAACATCCACCCGCAGCGTCCGCCTGGAACGCGCCTTTTGTAAGTTCCTGGTGGGCTTTGGGTGTGTTTCGAGTTTGATTGGCGCCGCCACGTCGGTCCTTAACAGCTACTTTCCGCACTTGCTGCAATAGGAAGAGAGTGAGAGAATAGTCTAATAATATTTAAAAAGCGCTATGCAAGACTACGTCGTAGACTACTGCACTGTATTGTACTGGCCAGTATACCGATAGAGGCTATCGTTTTTATAAGGAGAATACGCAGCTCTCTTGCTTTTCTACTTTTTCTTTTTGAGTTTGGCTTGAATCTTGGCAAACTCGGCGTCGTCCAAGGGATCCTCGTCGTCATCTTGCATGGACACACCGTAGCGTGCCCCCAGGCTCGCTAGAACGCTGGCACCGCCACCACCTCGCTTTTTGTTTTGAATCTGGGCAATCAAGTCGTCCATCGAGCCACTTGCAGCAGCAGCCTTTTTGGATGTTTTCCCCTTGGTTTGCGTCGGCTTGGCCTTTTTAGGTGGTGTTTTCTTGGACTCGCGTATGACTGGTGATCTAGTCTTCTTTTTGGGGTTGAGCTCTTCCTCCTCTTCCGACTCTGTCTCGGTCCCTTGATCATTCTCCTCGTCGTTGGCTTCATCTTTGTCTCGTTTTTCAACCTTCTTTTGACATTGCTTCAAGGAAGTCTCCATGGTACTTGTATACTTTGTATCGAGTTCTCCCTTTTCTAACGCTGGTCGCAGGTAGTCTTCCACCCATCGCACACAATCCCTGGGTTCGGACAGAATGACAAAAGCCAGCATAGTGACGAGGTTGCCTTTTCGAGCCTTGAATTCCTTCAAAACGTCTCGACACTCTTCGTCCGAGCACTTGTACTTGGACGAAAAGGCGTCAATATCCGATGTGGTGACTTTGCCAAAGATCTGGTCAAAGTACTGCTTCCAGACCTCCATGCCCTGTTCCATGTCATCTTCGTCGGCCGGTCCGTCCGCTGGAATATGGCCTGTCTCATCGTACTCGGAACGGCCGTGAGGGTCTTGCAAGATCTGGTACGCCAAGGATACAGCTTGAAACTTTAAGCTTGCACTGGAAGCATCATCTCCTTGTTGTTGTTGCTGCTGCTGCTTGTCAGGGTGGTGCTTGAGTGCAGCTCTATAGTAAGCCTTTCGCAGCTGCGCCTTGTCGGCGTCGCGTGCGCAGCCTAAAACATCGTCGTAGAGACTGCAGTCCTTGCCAAAGGCTTCTTCAATCACGTGCATATTTTCTGTAAGAAGATATATACGTAAGATAACGACGAGTGACGCTAGCTAGGATGGCCGTGCTCTGTTGTACTGCAGGGGTGCAGTCTCTCCTTGGAATGTACAGCAAACAGCAATGCTATAGTGTGGTGTTACTTATTGCGTGGGATGGTGCCGTCGTAGTCGTAGTGCCGTCGTCGATAGTAGACAAAAAGGCGAGCGACAAAGGCGACCAAGGCGATAAAAACGACTTTGAGAAACAAAAAGGGAAACAGAAAAAGGAATCTGAAGTGCGGCATTCGTCATTCTATTCATTCGGGTGCAATTTCAGTCGCGCGCGAAAAAACGAGCCGGTCGGTACCGCCCAGGAGTGGGGTGAAGTCCGGAGTCGGTCTGCTATCCGCGGAACGCGGAGAGATAGCCGCCGTTTTCAAACAAGCCACTACAGTACTGTACAGCTACTTGTACAGTGCGCGTGTTGTTGTTGTTGTTGTGTGCGTATGTGTGTATAAAGGTGGCGAGTGAGAGAGGCCAACCAATAAAGCAATGGTTTCCTCCGATACGTTGAATGAGTTATGAGTAGATTTATAGAACCAAGACTGTAACACGAATAGTCTACAATGCGGACATGTCGATTCGAAGTGTCGTTCAGTGCGAAGGTGGCGTCGTCATTGTGATTTATACCGCACAGATACAGGCAGGACCAGCATGTCTGCATTATCTAGTCACTCGTGAGTTAGGAGGACGCTGACGGATCTTCTGCAGTAGCTCATCTTACCATGGAGCAAAGCGCACTCTACTAGTATGGTACGAGTATACGCACAATGACACAACAATGACGATATTAACCATGTGGCTAGAGAGATGGCTCACTACTACCTTAACAGATAATCGCGCTGTTGCAAGTACGATCTGTAGCGAGTGCGCGTCATCCAATCGCGCAAGATTAAGTCTAAGCGACCACAGTGTCTATCTACTAGATGGCGTGATACGGCATGGTGGTCATGAATTCGCGACCCTGATCGTCGCTCCATCGCTGGTGTTTGAAATAATACGAGTCGGCATCGAACCTGTACGTGTCGGAACCATCCAACCAGTCGGGAATATATTCTCGTTCCACTAGCGTTTCCAACTGCGCTCGGCGCTTTTCTGGATCCTTGGAAAGAATTTTGATCTTGTCGCGTACATCCTTGGTCAGCAACGGTTTGACCAAGGATAAAAGCAGCTCACCCGTCCTGGAAATATTCACCATGAAGACTGTTCCAAGTCGATTGGGAAAGTGATCTTGTAGCATACCGACAGCTTGTTTAATAAACTTGACGCCTGGTGCCTTTGTCCACTCAAAGCCAGCTCCGTCCACCAAGACATTGAACTGTCCAACGCGGCCACCCGAATCCTGGAGAGACAGTCCCACGGCTCGATCCACGCTGTGCAAGATGCAGCGAAAGAACATGAGAGGGTCGACGGTACCGTGAATACCGGGCCGGGTCCAAACGAGGGCGTGGCGGCCGTAGTGCGGGTCTTGTCGCGCCGGCGGTGAAAAGCCTCGCGCATAGACCCACCCGTCTCGGTTCTCAGTCATCATGGACGGCGTTGCCATCCACGGTTGAAACTTGCTCCGCCATTCCAGCGTGTGATCAATGGAAACTTCGGCCGGGCAGCCGTCCTTGCAGAGACGAAAGGGAAATCGAATCTTCAAATCGGCCGGCCACTTCATAATTTGCAAGTGCGAGTGCAGGAGATACCCCCCGTCCATGGTGTCCAAACTAGCGTGTTTGTAATGGTGTGCATGCTCGAGGCTGGGATTCCACCAGGCGGCGGTTGCGGCACTGCCGGAATTGGGACCGCCCCACGGAACCTGCCCCGCCAGCTGGTGAATATCGGGAATGCGCTCGTAGACGGCCCGACTCATAGTTTGTATCAATATTCGCTGTGAGGCCGTCAAGTGCGGATTGACTGAAAAGGCACTCGGATACTCGGCTGAAAGATCGGGGCCTGTTGTTGTGGGAGACTCGAGTCTAGTAGCTGCTGTAGTGGGCGCTACACTGCTGCTGGTTTGAACTACCGGTACTGCTGATGTTGCAGTGACGGCCTTGTTATTGTTCACGGCAAAATGACCAGAAATAGGACAAGAGGCTCGCAGTCCCTCAATCAAACTAGTCTTGGCATTCTTCCAGAAACGCCTCGGCCGGTTCGGTCGCGACACTTTCCCATTGTCGACAATGATGTTGTCAAACGACGCTGTTGTTTCCAGCGAGCGATCGTGCTGGCGATTGGCGCGTTGGACGCGTTGTTGCTGCTGCTGCTGCCCCCTTGGTACCGTCACGTTTTGGCTCGTCCCCTCGTCGAATGGAACTTGATGGAGTCGATTCATGACGCGGTCGCGACCAATCCCAATGGCCATGGATACCACCACAACGACAACGACAATGACAATCAAGCTGGCGGTCGACCCAGTGAATTGCCGCTTTCCCCTCCGTCGAGAAATACTACTAGTATTACTAGTACTAGTACTAGTACTACTACCACGGCCGTCCGACGAATACGAATCTGCGGCTGGACTAATAGTACTCTGTGCGGCGCCATTCTTTCGGTTGCGAAAGTTACTGGTTCGTTTCGGTCCCATGACGGCGGTTGAATAATCGCTGTGTAGGATAGTGTAACTACAGTAGTCTAGTCTAGCGTTGGATTTGCTCTTGCTATGTACAGTAGCTACGCTAGCAGATGCAACGAAATGGTAACTGCGCCAGTGAATAGTGAATATATATGAATGGATCCGTATATCGTAGGCAACGACCCTAATTAACGACGCACGACGCACGGTGCATCATCTGCGAACCTCTCCAAGAGCTCGAAAGGATAATTAAAGGCGCGAAATATAAATGGCGCGAACCTGCCGTTCTTCTTATTGATGAAACGATGTTAAGGATGAACTACTTAGTTTATGGGTGTACTGGCGTGGGTCCTTGAGGGTGTCCGAGTTCAAGCAGTGTGATGCGGAAAGGCGCTGCATCTTTTGCGTTGTGAAAAAGGGCGCCGGTTTCGGCTTCAGTGGCCGAGGACAGAACAGATCTC
>Ga0307981_1003184_pt1 | contig 12501 bp, 6 predicted proteins | sample OrgLakmetagen987_FD_201849 | JGI IMG/M metagenome (GOLD analysis project Ga0307981, IMG submission 201849) | Saline water microbial communities from Organic Lake, Antarctica - #987 | ecosystem: Environmental > Aquatic > Non-marine Saline and Alkaline > Saline | place: Antarctica: Organic Lake... | reverse complement strand
GGGGTCGTAGATCGTAATCTAAAAGCTCACTTATTTTGTTTACTGTTGTTATTCAACTTATTGGTCTTTTACGCTTATCAAGGTTCATCATGGTTATCATTCATCCCTTTCATCGCATTTCGGAGGATGCTCGTCATTGCTCCGCTCTTTCTTATCGGCAAGTTGCCGATCGTGACTATCGAGTCCCAGAAGTGATCGATCGTCATTCTTTCAGATACTATACTGTACATAGGTCTTACCTAAAAATAGAACTCCAATCACAATACCGCACGACTATACCACCTTACTGTACAAAGCACGCATCAATGATCACCGCCACGTACGCAACGTATTTAGTTCTGTGGTACGTACATAATGTAGACTAAACGTCTGTCATCGTTCTACATAGACCCATGCCATGTCACTGTCGACCGCCACACACCACAAACCGTAATCCACAATCCACAAAAAAACACGATACGATCCGGCACCATGAGCGACGAGAACGGCAACGGCAACGGCAAACGCACCAGAGCCGAGGAGGCGGAAGACGCTGACGTTGATGCTGACGCTGATGCTGACGCTGATGCTGATGCTGACGCTAGCGATCACCGTCCCACCAAGTCCAACAAGTCGGAATCAACGTCGGAGAACGACGACTCCAACGCGGCCGATGCGAATGCGGCGGGCGTCGTGGATGCCACCACGCCAGGAACAGCGCCGGAACCTGTAGAGAAGGAGGAGGCCGCTGTGACAAATTCAGGTGCAGGGATTGAAAAACCTGCAGATGTCGCTGTGCCAGCCCCAGAGACAGCAGAACCGGACGCTGTGCCAGTAGCAGAAAAAGTGGAGATTGTGGTGGATCGCACTGGAGTCCAAGATACGACTGCGACGGACGCGCCACCCGCAGCTTCCCCTGCACCCGCGACAACGACAACGACAGCGACTCCTGCACCTACTCCAGTCGCACCTGTAGACCCAAACGCCGAGATTGAAGAACAGGGCCAAGTGCCGGCCATGTACATTGGCCGGGTGATTGGCAAGGGTGGAGAAATGATTCGCGATTTGCAGGCTAGATCGGGCGCCCGCATGGATGTCGAGCAAACGACGGCGGCGCCTGGTCAACCTCGCATTATTATCTACAAAGGTACGCGTCAAACCATTGACTTTGCCAAGCACCTTGTGGCCATGTTGTGTCAAGAGGGCGTCAGTGAAGAGCAGCTGCCGCTGGGCTCGGCCATGCGCGAGTTGTTGATTATTCCAGCAAAATCCGTCGGTAAGGTGATTGGGCGCGGTGGAGAAATGATTCGCGAGTTGCAGGGTCGTTCGCAAGCCAAGATTCAAGTGGACCACGCGGGTCAGAGTGGCATGCCACAGGAACAAAAGCAAGTAACCATTACTGGAACGAACCAGGCGGTCGCAAAGGCCAAGGAAATGATCATGTTTTTGGTCGCCAATCCAATGATGGATGCCATGCAGTCGATTCAAATGTTGAACGAAACCAAGTTGCAGGGCGGAAATTGGGGGAGTGGACCACCGTATCCCATGTTGCCGAATCAGGGTATGGATATGCAACCGCACTCTCTTCCACAGTCTGGAGGATATGGCGGTGGCGGCGGTAGTGGATATGGTGGTGGCGGCGGAGGAGGATATGGTGGTGGAGGCGGTGGTGGCGGAGGATACCAGCAGCAGCCTCCTGGAGGATACTCTCCGTACCAAGCGCAGCAGCCTGCTTACGGCGGCCAGTACGGCGGCGGCGGCCCTGGTCCTGGTGGTGGTGGTGGTGGCCAAGCTGGATCCGAAAGCGATGTCACGTACGTGGCCAGGAGCTACATGGGCCGCATTATTGGGCAAAAGGGAGTTACGATCAATGACTTGCAGAAACGATCCGGAGCTGATATCCAGATTAACCAGGATGTCGCGCCCGGACAAGATTGCGACATTACGATTCGTGGAAATCGTCAAGGCGTTGATATGGTCAAGCAAATGATTCGAGAAATTGTTGAAATTGGCCCAGGCCATCCTTATGCCGGAGGAGCCGAGCAAGGAGGAGGTGGCTACGGCGGAGGTGGTGGAGTTGGCGGCGGTGGATACCAGCAGTCGGGGCCCGGTTACGGTCAGCAGCAACCTCCTGCTCAGCAGTATGGCTTCCAGGGTGGCTATGGACAACCTGGCTACGATCAGCCTCCGGCCGCTTATGGACAACAGGCAGCGTACGGGCAGCAGGCTCCTCCGCAACAGTACGGCGGCTACGGGCAGCAGCATCAGCAACCGCAACATCAGTACCCTTATTATGCACCACCTCCCGTCGCGGCTCCGCAATGGAAGTCTGCTACATCCGCGGACGGCCAAGTCTACTACTACAACGAAACAACAGGTGCGACGCAGTGGGAAAAGCCAGCAGGAATGCCGTAAGAATGCTTGGTGTTTTGCATTGGTTGCTGTGACTTGTTGAAATTGTTGTGTCATGTTTACAATGATGAATGCGCTGTGCGAAGCATGTTTGCAGTGAATGTGCGTTGCAAGAAATATTGTTGGATTTGGTGTATGCTCGAAACGCATGTGTTGGCGTCCAACGCGTCTCTTTGCTTGGTTATGGCTGCTGCTGCAGCTGGTTGTTATTTTTGTCGTCAGTCTATGTATGCACATGTTGCGCTGTCTTGTTTCGTCACGAACGACTGCTGTTGGCGATGCGATGCGAGGCTATGATGTGCTATCTTTATGTTTGATGATTAATTTGCTTGTTATGCGCGTTATTGATTAAGATGTACTGTACTGTATTTGGTATCAATAGTGATACGACCCCGCCTCCATCTTTTTCCTTCTCTGCCTTTCTCCAAGAAATTCCAGCAACAATGCTGGATGACAAAAAGCGAGATACTCACAACCGCACATGGTCTTGGGACGGTACGCGAAGCTCTCTAATAGCTACAGTAGTAGTACGTAGCTATGATAGCAACAGTAACATACAATTATTCATCTCTTTCGTCTCTTACTCTGTAGCTCCTGCGCTCCATTCGCACTTTCATTGGTTATCCTTTTTAGATTCTTGGCGGCCCGCTGCCTCATTTCCTCCGTCGGTGGCAAAATCGTGGCCAAAATGGAACCATCCGCCGTTGTTTCGAGTGGCGGCACGGTATGTGCCAATAGCAATCGATACGCCACTGCAAAGGCTCGCTGCACCATGCCAATTCTAAAGGACGGCTTGCCCACGTCCGCAGTCGGATCGAGAGGATTTTCCATGGCCATGGCAAACGGTCTACTGGGCTGCCAAAATACTTGCTTGCGATCGTCGGCCCCCTTGGGAAAGAAAAAGCCATCGTGGCGGACCGAAATTCCCGTGGTGCAATAATTAAATTGGAGGCCGAACAGTTCCAAGAATTCCAGCAGCATGCACCCCAGATTGTTCACGGCCGGTCGTCGGTAATTGACCGCATCTCGTTCGCGCTGTTGCAAAAAGCCCACCAGCATTAATTGGAGCATAAAGGATCCGACTCCCCCCGAATACGGCTCGTTCAATCCCCGCGCCGCCAAGAAATACTTGAGAACAAACGTGAGCGGCCGAAGCGGTGGTAACGCCGTCAAGTACGTCTTCATGAGCGCCGCAGCCGGTGGGCCCGTCCCTTGATCAAAGCAAACGTCGACTTGAATGCCGTCGACGCAAAACTTGACGAGCGGGACGCGGGTATTGGCAATAACTTCCAAATAGGACAGTTTGGCAATCCACCGTTCCCGGAGCGCCGTGGCGAGTCGTTCCAGCGGCGTTCCCGAGGGAACGTTCCAATCTTTTTCCAAGTCGTCCACTACTTCTGCTTCTTTATTCTCTGCTGGCGAACCATTTTTATTCGTCTTGGTAGCGTCTCCAGCAGCAGCAGCAGCAGCTCCCGTCTGTACCACCAAGTCAATGTCGGAAGTGGGCAAAAAGAGACCAGTGGCTTGCGAACCAAAAACTTGTACTTGGTACGCTTCTCCAACAAAGGTTTCGTGCACCAATGCCTCCACCGCCCGCACCAAGGCGGCGCGTTGGGCAATTTCGTGCGGCCGCGGTTGCATGAGCTGGGTAAAGCCCACAATTTCATTGTGCAAGACAGTCACGGGATGAAATCGTCGACTGTCCACGGCGGGCATGGTTCCGACCCACGGGGGTTGTGATGGTAGCAGTGGTGGTGGTGGCGGTGGTAGTGTTGGTGATTGAGCGGAAGGTCCCGAGCGACGACCGGCCCGGAGTGCCGTGCCGACGGCCGTCGCGGCGGTCGATTCCTGCGCCTTTTTGCTACTGCTACTATCAGACGTTGCTGCTGTTGCTGCTTTGGCTTCTTTCCCTTTATCATCGCTCATGTCCAACGAGAGAAAGTCATCATCCTTCCATACCTCCTCGTCTTTGCTGGAAGGAGCGTTCGTCGGCGCCGCCATGGTGTAATATTATTGTACAGTACATCGTTAACCATCAGCAAGCCCCGCAAGCCGCAAGAAATGAAAATGATTGGACGGTCCGTTTCTCGAGTCAGTCCAGTCAGAATAGTTCCGTTTCACTTTTACTGTACTACCGACAGTACACTCTTTGAGATATTGTTCCATTTCCACCACCCCATTATTTATTGCAGTATCAGGTACCATACGCACGTACATTCCAGACCGACCGATCAAAATCAAACGTACTGTACTCATTTCGTACCGGAACTGTTCGGTTTGTACTGCAGGATTCACCATGACGGAGCAGCGCCAGAAGCGGCGAGCATGGAAAGGTTCCTTTCCTTACGAGACGGACTATAACGATCATTTCGAGACTCCTGTTGTAGCTTATCAAGACTTGACTGTCTTTTTGGACTGGCTTCAGTTGCAGCAGAACCAGCAAGAATCGACAAGAACGACTGCAACGACACCGCAAAAGAAGACAAACCCCAGCACAAGTACTGCGCGAAGTGACTTGGTGCTCTATGATCCGTACTACTGCGAGGGTCGTACGGCGGAGATTCTCCACACGCTGGGATATACCAATGTGGTTCACGAAAAGCGAGACTTTTATCGCGACATCGAGTTGCAACAAGTGCCGGCCCACAACGTCTTGGTGACCAATCCTCCCTACTCGGACGATCACAAGAAACAATGCCTCGACTATTGTTGGAAGCAGTTGAACGAACACCACAGACCTTTCTGCTTACTCTTACCAGCCTACGTTGCGGCCAAGCTATATTACCGAGCAATATCAGATGAAGTAGAGAAATCTTACGACTCTGCCAACAGCAGCCACATTCACAGCCACATTCACAGCCACAGCCAGCTCATCTACTTGGTACCGAACCAAGCTTACCAATACGACCATCCGGAGGGAACCGGCAAGGCAGAATCGCCGTTTGATAGTCTATGGTTTTGCGGTATTCACAGTCCTTCGGGCAGCGACCGCAGTCGTTGGCAAGACTTGCTGGTTGCCGCGGCCAGCAAATCGGGTCGATTTCGAGTGGTGCGCTCGCTTGTCGCGTTAAAGGCCTTGGGCATTGTTTCGGCGCAAACGCGGCCCAATCCCCGGCAGCGGCGCAAACGCAATCGCCAAAAGGGCGTCACGGGTCAAGAAGGAGAACCGATTGGCCAAGCTGCTAATACTGCAAGAGCAGGACGACCCGCGATGGGTTCCGGTCCAGCAACTCGCCAGGAGACAGCATCCGCATCCGCCAACAGTACCGATGTTGGCAAACCAAGTTCCAGTAGCAAATACCGAGACCCGAGTAGTGGCAAGCGAAGCAGGAAGCGATTTTAGCACTGACCAACATATCTAATAAAATGTCAGAGTAGTAAGACAACAGCTAACCTCTTTATCGTCTAGTCTTGGACTTGGGCATCTTTTTCGCCGCAGCATCTTCAACGTCACTTTCTTGATAGTAGTGAGGAGCAATCTCCACCAACCACGATGGCTGAATGGGCGCCACTTGTCGCATGAATTCCTTGGTAGTAAAGGCCAGTTCGAAAAAGACGAGCCACGCTGGCGGTTCGTCTTCCTTGGCCAAAACACTGCTCGGATGAATGTAAACAGTCTTGTGCTGCTTGACCGTTTGGTACTCTCCCGTTCGTCCGAGCTTGGCAACATTGTAGAAAAACCCAGCAGTAATGGCCTTCAAGGTGGCGTCCGTGTCGTCCATGTTGGAGACGGTATGGTCAATCTCCACGCGCTCGCACAGACCCTGCAATTGTTCGCGAATGTCCCGGGCTTTTTTCATGTTGCGGATTTGCACAAAGTTTTCAAAGCACCACGTTGTACTGAAATCCGTTGCGGCCCACTCACTGTAGCATCGCAAGAGCGCAATGTGATCGCCACCGCCACCCCGCGCAAAGTTGAGACGCGCCGTATCGGCGTGTACCGCCTTTTCCTTGGGACGGTAAAAGACCGAGGCGCCCAGCGAAAGCATGGCTACAGTCGATAAGACTTCGGACACGCACTTGTACTGCTCCGACGCAATCACTGTCTTGCTCAACATGGGGTCAAGCGGAAACTCGGCCATGCGACGACCGAGTTTGGTGAGTTCGCCTCGGTCGTTGAGAGCACCGAGCGCGTAGAGCTGCTCCAATGCCCGAATCAATGCATCTGCGGGAGGCCGATCCATAAAGTCAAAGTGCAGCAAATCGTTGATGCCAAGACTCTTGAGCATGAGGACCACGTTGCCCATGTTGGTTCGTAGAATTTCGGGCACCGTGTTGGGCTCGAGTTCGTGCTGAAAGGACCACGCCGTAAAGAGACGAAAGCACTTGCCGGGTTGCGTTCTTCCGGCTCGACCTGCCCTTTGATTGGCGGCGGCTTGGGAGACAGGTGTAACTTGCAGTGATTCCATTCCTGATTTTGCGTTGAAGGACTTTTGTTTGTTGAAACCAGTATCAATAACATAGCAGATACCGTCAATCGTCAGACTGGTTTCGGCAATATTGGTTGCGAGGACGACTTTCCGTGCGCCCTTGGGCGTCTTCTCAAAAATTTTCGCCTGTTGCTCCGATGGAAGAGCAGCATAGATGGGGCAGATCATGAGTTCCGGGATGCGAGAACCGAGATTGCGACAACGTTGCGTTAGGATCTCTGCCGCTGTCTCAATCTCCTCCTGACCAGTGAGAAAGACGAGAACATCGCCATTGAGCGGTTGCGATACGTGAATCTGTAAGACAGTAACCACGGCAGCATCGACATAATCTGCCTCTGGCGACTTGGTGTAAAATACGTCAACTGGAAACATTCGACCGGGAATCATGAATATAGAGGCCTGGTCGAAGTAAGCCGAGAACTTGGCTGCGTCCAGTGTTGCAGAGGAAATGATGAGGCGCATGTCGCTTCGAAAGCGAACAATATCCTTCACCAGCCCAAAGAGGATATCCGTGTGAAGCGTACGCTCGTGGGCTTCATCAATGACCATGCATGAGTAGCTTGCCAGGTCTGGCTCTGTCAGAATCTCGCGGAGCAGCATGCCATCCGTCATGTACTGGATGATGGTCTTATTACTGGTACAGTTCTCAAAGCGAATTGAATACCCCACTTCTTGGCCAATTTTGACATTCATTTCCGTGGCAACACGTGCCGCGACACTCATAGCTGCCACTCGCCGGGGCTGCGTACAACCGATTTTACCCAACTCGCTGTAGCCAACTTCGTGAAGGAACTGCGGGATCTGGGTCGTCTTCCCCGAGCCAGTTTCGCCCACCAAAATAAGAATTTGGTGATCCTTGACGGCAGCCAAAAACTCCTCACGGTAGGTAAAGACTGGAAGGTTTTTGCGGCCGGCCAGCAACTTTTCGTGAGCCGTGGCCGGCCCAGGCTCGCATGGATCTTGTTTCAGCCGGTCATCTTGTTCCTCCTTGACCCGATGCTTCTTGTCACGACGATCGTAGCCCGTCTTGGACTCTTGCATTACAAAATCAATCTGATCGTCAAAGACCAGCTCGTACTCATCGGCCTTGGAAGGTTTCTTCTTTCGTGTCCCCATTCCGGTTGCTTTTTTGGTCTGCGACTCTTCCCAAAGCTCTTGCTCTGACTTTTCCTTGATCGTTTCGGTATATCGCGAGCTTAAAAGAGCCTTATCTTGATTTGCCTTGGTATCCTTTTCGTCAAACTCATCGGGCAGTCGATAAAAGCCATCGTTCTTGTCTTCCTTGTCCTCTTCCCGACCCCCCACCATGCTAAGAATTTGTTTCCCCAAGGCAATGCGCTTTTTTTCAGCATCCGTCAACTTGGCGTCTCGAAAGTACTCATCTTCATCTTGCAGTTCCTGTTTGAGCAACGTGAGTTGTCGCTCTTCACGCTTCTTCAAGTAAACTCGACGACTCTCTTCTCGCAACCTGTCCACACTCAGCTCTTGACCCGTGGCTTCGTCCACGACCGTTTCCCCCCGTGCCAGCTTGTCTTCGGCCTGCAGTCGCATCTGCTCTTCGGATGGAGATTCGTCTTGTTCAGCACCCTGTTGTTTGGTGGTTTTGGATTGGTCTCGGTTCCGCATGCGCTGAACGAGTTCGTCGCGCTCCTTCAAGTCGTTTTCGCGTTCCAGTGCGGTGCGCTCCTCTTGCGTCTGATTTTTGGTGCTGCTGCTACTGGACTCCTTGTCGTTACCGTATTTTTCTTGGCGTCGCCGTTCCCGACGTTCGTCGGCCCGGGCGCGAATGCGATCAACGCCACCAGTGCCGTCTGGGTCATTATCGTCATCATCATCGTCGCTGCTACTATCGGCAGTAGTCCGGGTGCGCCGCTCGCTGCGATACGGACGCTTTTTCGACAAACCGTCGTCGTCGTTGGATCGTTGTTGCTTGTTGGAGGCTGCTCGTTCTTGCTTGCGTTGTTTCTTCTTTTCCTCCCGTGCCGCCGAACGAGACGCCTTTTTGTCGGCCTTGTCTTGCTGGTGTTCATCATCATCATCGTCTGCTAGTAGCGTATACGATTTCGCCGCTTGCATCCAATCGGCTCGAGTACTGGCTGCGGCAGCCTTGACCGAGCCACTGTTACCACTATTGCTGGCACCACTACTTTTACTACTGTGACTGCGCCGAAACAGTTCCTCGGCAAAGGCTCGCTGCTTGCCGAACAATGATTCGGACGAATCCTTGGAATCCGCCTGCTGCAAGACGTTCAGGATTTCGGAAACGGACTTGGAACGAGCCACGTGCAGCAGATACGACGCCAAGGCCGCGTCGGTAAAGCCCAGCAGATCATGCAAGGCGTCGGAACACCAGTTCTGGAGCTCTTTTTTTTGGGACATGATGCTGTTGCTGTTGCTAACGCTGTAGACTCTAGTCTAGCTGATGGGCCTATTCGTATCATGTACTAGACTGATGTGTACGAGTATCATGTATCATCCTACCTCATGGTGTGCGCGTGTCTATCTGGCGTCTGGTGTCTGCGCTCGTTTTGTTGTGGATGTTTCGGACGGACAGACGGTTCGATTCGTTCGATAGTTCGCGCCAAATTTAAATTAAAAACGTACATGGACAATGGCACTATACACGGTTTATGGAATATGAGAATGATGGATGGACCGTCACATTCACTCATTCACCATACACCTAGACTAGTAGAACTACCGGTAGTCTACTAGTAGTCCGTAAGCCAAGCTACAGCAGTAGAAGACAGCAGGAAGCACGCGTTTACCAAGAATGCCCGTCTATTACTGCTGCTGGATCCTCGCACTACTGGCAGGAGTCTTTGCAACTACCGATGCTTCTTCGGCAGCTGCTCCCTGGCAAGACACCACGACGGCAGCGGCCAGTCTCGGCGGAGGCATGGACCAAATGCCGGATCTACCTCCAACGCTATTCTCTCCCACGGGAAGACTTCCGGCTGTTGAGCGTGTCTTGCAACAGGCTGTGGGCAGTAGTAGTAGTAGTAGTGCTGCTGCTGACGCATCCTCCCAGTCGACCCTCGTGTTTGCCTTGCAGTGTGCCAATGGAATTGCCGTCGTGACCACTGTGCCACAAAGTCCCTACCTTCACGTGCCTACGCCCAAATCCAAATCCAAATCCAACACCAACACTACCATCTCTTGTAGTAGCGCCACCAATACCACGGGCAATAACACCACCAACACCACCACCAACACTACAGACAGCAAGCTGTCAGAAACAGAGACGCAAACAACGAGCTTGCTGCTACTACTGGACAACCAGTCGGTTCCAGCAGCTCCATTTACCCAACTCACGGCCAACACCTGGGGCGTCACGGGCGGTCACAGCGTGCAAGCCCGAGTGGTGCAGCGCTACTGGCACGATTTGGCGTCCGATCTGCGACGTCAGCAGCAGCAGCAAGCCACTACTGCTCGCGGAACAACTGCGGCCGTCCTGGCCCGTCGCTGGGCCGACGTGGTGCAACAGTAAGTTACGCTAGCTAGCTACATAGCTACATAGCTATTCCTTCAACAACAACGATACTGCCGTGCACGACAGTATCAACGAGACTCACGCGAAACGTTGCACCTTGTTCGTTTCTTCTCCTTTTTCGCTTTCACCAACTCACTACTAATTATATACAGCGCCACACAACACTTGCCAGGTTCCAACTCGTACGGATTGTTGGCGGTGCAAGGTATTTTCTTTTCTTCGTCTTCCTTGAGGAATGCAAATGACAAGGTACTTTGGCGCGTTGATCCGTCGGGACAATTCTTTCGCTGCACGGCTGCCGTGGTAGGATGGGGATCGCAGTCGATCGAACAGCACTTTTTGACGGAGCTGCTGGCAAGCACTGCGAAAGGAGCGGAGGACACGGCAGTGTCCAACGAACCAACCGCCAAAAAGCTTTCCGCAGCAAGCGTTCGGGAGATATTGTCCAAGTGGACCGTGGAACAAGCTCTGGGGGTGGCGGCAGACTGCATCCGCGCGGCACAAGCCAAGAAACAGCGCCCCCAAGGAATCTCGTCGTCTGATTCTACCCGACCAATGTTACAGCTACAAGGCATGTCTCTGGTGGACAATAAAGTGACATGGTACAACGCCACGCAGCTTGAAGCACTCGGGGAAACGGCAGACTGGTCCTGACTTAAAAAAAACAAATCAAACCAAACCAGGCACCCTATAGACTAACGCCGCGTACCCAAGCGAAACTACAAACCATTTTTCAATCCACGTGTATTGCGCTTTACGCTAGTGAAGTTTTACTGTAGCCAATCAGCCTTTCCCCCGTTTGTCGAGATTGTCGAGAACTTTTCCATACCGGTACAGATATTAGTTACAAAGCTCACCCTTTAGAACAACTTTAGCTTTCGCTTTGCCTTGGTCTGCTTCCACTTTGGCATGTCGGTAAAGTTGTCCTTGGAAAACTTGAACAAGCGCTGGAATTCTTGAGGCGACAAGTATTTTTCGCGGTTGGGGTAATCCAATCCAGGAATGGCACGCCTTTGTAGCTGGTCTGCCGTGTAGAAGGTAGTGACTACTTCGCTCGTAGCGGTAGACACTACTGTCGTGGCTACTGCTGATGTTGCTGTCGCTGATGTTGCTGCTGCTGCAGGAGCAGATGCCGAGGCGGGTACCGTGACATTTTTTGTGGCGGCGGCTGTCACGGCTGCCAGCTTTTCTTGCGCCTCTCGGAGTCTCGCTTCCAATCCAGCTCGCTCCTTTTCCTGTTCTGTTTCTTTGAGCGCAATGCGTTCCGCTTTCTTGGCGGCTCTCTTGCGAGTCTCTTCTTCTTGCTCCTGCTGACGATCCGGTATGGCTAGCTCCTCTTGAGCCGCTTTGAGTCTGGCCTCCAACTGGGCTTTCTGGTCTGCCTGTTTCTCCTCGTCTGCCAACTTTTCCTTGGCCTCTCGGAGCCTCGCTTCGAGCTGAGCCTTTTCGTCGACCTCCGCTTCCTCCTCTGCCAAAGCCGCAAACTCCGAGGCCGCTTGGAGCGCTCGCTGCTTTTCTCTTTCCAACATTTCTTTCGCCCTGGTCAGCTTGTCCCGGATAGGTTGCTCTTCTTGAGCCCTCATGAGATCTTTTCTCTGACGCTCCTTGTCCTCTCGCTCGGTAGCTGCATCGTCTTCATCCTTTTTCATTTGAGCCAGCTTTTCCTTGGCCTCGATCTTGCGAGCCTTAATTTTCGCCTTGAGCGCCATTTTCTTTTCCGACTCTTTGCTGAGAGCCATTTCCTTGTTCAATCGAGCAACTTCCAACTCGGCCTCGACTCGCTTGATCTCTTCTGCCATTCTCAACTTTTCTTGCTTGGCGGCCGCCAAGGCTTCTTCAGCCGCATCTCTGCGCATCCTTTCTTCATCTTCAGCCTCTCTAGCAGCCGTCTCAGCGGCAGCTCTGTGCGCACTTTCTTCTTCCGTGCACCTTAGTACCTCCAGCTCTTGCAGCTTGATGCGATCTTCTTCATTCTCGGCCGCTATCCGAGCCGCCGCTTCCTCGGCCGCAATGCGGCTGACCCGCACCTCTTCTTCCCGACGGAGGCGTTCCTTGTCGGCCAGGATGCGTGCGCCCATGGCTTCTTGGGCTCGTATCTTTTGCTCATCGATATCAGTACGCTTACCAAAGGACTTTTGACGCGCCAACACGTAAGTGTGGTTTAGCAAAGCCTCGTCTTCTTCAACA
>Ga0307981_1003183_pt1 | contig 12506 bp, 9 predicted proteins | sample OrgLakmetagen987_FD_201849 | JGI IMG/M metagenome (GOLD analysis project Ga0307981, IMG submission 201849) | Saline water microbial communities from Organic Lake, Antarctica - #987 | ecosystem: Environmental > Aquatic > Non-marine Saline and Alkaline > Saline | place: Antarctica: Organic Lake... | reverse complement strand
ACGTACCGCGGTCCAGATTTTGTAATCCCCCAAACCAAAGAGCTGGAGCCGTACCACGAATGGTACGACCACGTGATGAATCTAGACAGCGTCAAGAGGACGTTACCCGACAAAGACCGATACTTGGAGCACATTAAAAAGTATGCAGACGGAAGCGCGAGAAGTAAGGTTGCCAATGCTGTGCGTCGAGGTGTAACGGCGCACGAGATTGATGACGACAAGGATGACTATTAATAAAACAAGCTTGACTATCGTTTCAAAGAAGTGCTTGGTGCTCTTTATGTAGCAGAATTCGCCGCTTGTACCGACCATCTAAAAGCCGATTGTTTTCGTGTGAGACTGCCACGCGGGTGATGGTACAGGTGCGTCTCCTTCCCTACTTTCTAAAATCCTGTATTTATGGCTTGAGCTCGGCGTGTCATATCTGAAGCGTTGCCAAGGGTGGCTCCATGCCAACATTTTCTTGCTCCACTAGCGGCTCCACAGTACTTGATTTGGTGGATGCTACAGCTGCCGTTGCCGCAGCCGTCCAAGTCTGTTGCAACGATGACACGCACGCCTGAACCGCTGCTTCCTTTCCCTGTTGGTCCGACAGAATCAACTTGTCAGTACCATTATCAGTAGCTACAGCAGTCACTGGCATGACCAGAACTGGCGGCGACGGCGGACGCGATTTATTGCGAAACGACGAGAATGATGGCGAACGCGTACACTTTGACTTGATGAATTTGCTACACAAGCCGCGACCCGCCTCTTCCACTCGTTCACAGCACTTTGGCGTTCGATAGGGAAGTCCCTTGTCAAACATGATGAGTTCCCCGCGTCGGAATTCCGTCCAGCCCGCTTCTTCCGTCAAGGGTTTGGTGGTAATGACCGCGACTCGGTCGGTAGCATCCGTCACGGCCGAGAAATCAATGGTGTAATCCACATCCAACAGTTTGGCCGTGGAAAAGGGAGGCTCTCGAACAATGTAGTGCAGGCCGTTCCAGACTTTGGATCCGGGTCGTTTGCCCGGCCAGCTGTAAGCAAAGAGCGTGTATTGACCGCAACCGAGCAAAAAGTTGAAAATGGTTTCCGTGGGATGGTCGGCACTGATTTCCTCGCAAACGCAAGTGAGAAACTCGTGCAAGACTGATAGCGTGGGTAGCCCTTCCGGGAATTCTGCCTTCAAGGCGTTGAGAACAGCACAAAAAGCGGCTTCGGAATCGGTCTCTCCAACCGGGTGGAAACAAATACTTTCCGGCGTTGTCTGGCCGAGCAAAGGAGTGTTTTCCGGCGTGAAATTTGAAAATTTGGGGCAATCTCCGTTGTGAGCAAAGCACCACTGGATTCCCCAGAGCTCTCGTGAAAAAGGGTGCACGTTTTCCAGTGCTACTTCTCCCTGGGTTGCCTGTAGAGCGATAGAGTGATAGAAAGGTTTCGGGTGAGTCGAGTGTTGAGTGTCGAGTACCTCGTGATTAGTGGTATGCGGTATGCGTTGTTTACGTCTCCAGTCAAGAATTTTTCACACAAAGAGCTAGTAACATGGAAATCATTCCGATGCAATCTACTTACGTATCGAATATGAGCCATCATGTTCTGTAACGAGAAAGCGAGTAAAGAGAGAGCAACGTGAGAACCCGAAACATCCAAACGTGTCTATCAATCAACACCATCATCGTCAATCGTCACCACCATCTTGATCGCCGCCAAGAACTAAACTTACGTAGGTTCGCAGAGGGAACTTTTGTATCATTTCGGCAATGGGCGAAGTGCAAGCTGGCTGGGTATCGTGAAAGCTCCGCAGACCCCTGCCCTCGTAAAGACAGAGACCCCACCCGTGCGCGTGAACGTCACTTCCACCGCCACGACGGCAAAAGCCCTTTAAAGAGAATGAAAAGTCAGTCGGAGCCGCGCAGTTCATACCCAATAGCTGACACATCCTACGGATCACCAACGTTTGTCTGCTGGCTGAGGCTCTTGATGTACAGTATTGTAGTAGACTATTGTGAGCGGCGAGCGTAGCCTTCTTTCGCTCTTGTTCTTTCCGCAGCTGGCAGTTGGCAGTGATCAGTGATGTGACCAATATATATGATGCGGTCTTGCCGCTTTTGGGTCGAAAGCCGAAGCCGTTTTTCGCCGGCTGCCGATCGATGTTCGACGACTACTGTACTCCTTTCAGTACAAGACATTTCGCGAAGTCATTTTAAGACTAAGTAAATATGTCCGAGAGATACCACTGATATTTTAATTCCACGCGGCGATTGATGATTCATTCGATGATGCATGACTGATTCATTCATTCCGATCAAGACGAACTGATTTGATTGACTCGACTCGACTCCAACAACCAACAGACAAGCAAGCTTGTGTGCGTCGCCGATATCTTCAGGACCAAAGATTATGCGACAAAGGGCCTGCTTCATTCTATGCAGTATCGCGTGTTGCGTCGATTACGATGTATGCTTCGTCTCCTAGTAGTATCTTGTCCCGAACACTTGGCGCAATAGCGGCGGGGGCTGCAATGTGAACAACCAAAAGGCAGTGTTACGACTATACTAGACACGTACGTCTAGTAAGTAGTACAGTACCTAGGCAGTTCCTCTTTTGCGGACTACTGGGCAACGACGCGATCCACTGATACATTTCAAACTGCTTCGGGGAAAGCTGCCTGCATGCGCTGGCTGGCTGCCGCCGGGGGACTGTGTAGTAAACAACAAACAAAACGCGCGGGGACATTTCGGCTCATTATTCAATTATTCCCGCATCTTCGTGACCACGCCCTCTTTCATTTGTAGCAATATCCTGGAATAGGAGCTTACTTTGTGGTACGGTAGACTTGCACATGGATGGCCCTCGCTTTCTATCTCGGGCATTTCCCCCTCCTCTACTTAATACATAGTTTTTGCGCGTGGATATGATTCCGCTTCACTTTTTTTTGGCGGGAAATTTCTCAAAATCAGTTGAGCGAGAATAATCAATCGGACATCGGACATCGGACGAGAGGAGAGAGGAGCACCACAGGAGTCCATAAACCGCAAGCTGCTTGCACCATGATCTGTAGCGTATGCTAGCTAGGATACTGACTACTACGAAGAGCATCTTGATTCTATCGTTCAACTGCCGTCCAGCGTCCGACACTAAGCACTAATCTCTGATAACTGCTGGACGGAGCGATCCCTAGCGGGTATCCCCACGATATGGAACGCCCTCCCATTCCAGGCGGTGGTGGCAGCAACAAGCCCAGCAACAACAGCAGACGTCGCAACCAGAACAACAAGCGCCGCAAGGAACGAAAGCCGGCGGGTACCAAAGGTCCACCACCCACACCCCAAGTCAAGGTGGTGATTCGCAACATTCAAAGCGCCGAAACGTATGGTACCGCCAAGCAGATCATCGAGGGAATCTTGACGGCCTTGGTGGAACGCGCCAACGATAAATTGACGGCAAAGCTGGTGTTGGACGCAACCAACCTGAACCAGCTACTACAGGACGAACACACCGTGTTGATAGCTAGGCAGGAGTGGGAAGAGGGGCTTTTGCAGAGTAGCAACAATGATGATGATGATGACGACGATGAAGACGACGAAGAAACTAAAGCTGCAGACGACGATGCGGCACAAGGCGAGGGCAAGACGGACGAGAAGGAGCAGGAGCAGGGCGATACACCAATAGAAGCGGAACCTTTGGTAAAGACAATGGCCCAAGTTCTCATTCCTGCTATTCAGAACCTAAAAATTTCCGACAGCAGCGTCCCGGGTATTGCGACGACTGTCTTGTACGTGGTTCCTCCCAAAAAGACTCGCCGCCGTGGTGAAAAGCCTGGCTGTGTCTATATGCTCTTGACGGCACCTGTACTCGATATTCAAGCACCAGCTGTCGTAGCAGCGACAGCAGCAGACACTGGATTCGAGACGATGGCTCCTATTCCGGCACCTGCTATTGATTACACGCAGCAAGTGACACACCGGCGAAACCTTTTGCTGACGGCCGTGGAAGCCATGACACAGCTGGCGGCCCAAGATGCCAAGGGCAAACAAGAGTGGGCTGCTTGTGTAGTGGAAGAATCGCTCAACAGCAAGGCATGGAAGACCAACTTGGACACCACTCGCATGCCTGGGACCGTGGAAGAGACATCCGACTACCAGCAGTTTTTGCTCGACGACAAAAAGACCAAGGAGGAGCGCTTGGCTCGGCCCAAGCCGGCGCCGGGTGGTGGTTTAGCATTGGCTTTGGCAGCAGCAGAGAATGGACAGCCCATGGCGGCACTTGTGCTGCACTTGCGTGCCAAGCACGAAGAAGAAAACAAACGCAAAAAGGCCAAGCGCAAAGTGACCGGCAAGCAGAAGTTGAAAGGAGGAGGGGCAAAAGACCAGGACGGAGGTGGTGCAAAGCAACAGGATGGATCAAAAAAGAAAAAGAAGAGTAGGAACCGGCTGACAAATAAGGGCGGTAAGGGCACCAAGGCATCTGGTGCGCCCGCCGCGACATCTGCTTGGGGCAAGGGATAGGGTAAAGCTTTCAAAGACAAAGACGAGATATGGTTTCGGTGGATAGTCGACTGTTTTGCGGGACAGTCGATGCGGAAAGGATTGATCCGTATGGCGTGAGTGTGCCTTTTTTAGGTATATAAACGCGGAACGAAACGATCACCGTCCAGCACTATGCTGATCGTTTTGGAGCGGAGAGCGACCAGCTTATTCATTTATCCGTTGCGACCCAGTACTTTCATTCGAATGATTCTCCTACCCTCTAGGTAGAGTAGGGGGGCATGGCCGATTGAGTGCAGCAAAGTAACAATATGAAACTAGTGACACCGTTGCTTATTCCCCATCTACTGTATAGACATTTATTATCCTTTTGGCGTTGGCAACAAGTTAGACTACTGCATTCGGATGTCGTTCAGTCCTCCTTCTTTAACTGCTTGAGTTCGTTGTTAGCTTGGACTTTCTCAATACCACGCATCTTACGCCGAATCTTTTTAATGATCTTGTAGAACCAAAAGGCATTGAGCGAGTGAAAGACCATCCCGAAACCAAAGGCCACCGGCATGAAATAGGAAGGAAAGCAACTCGTGTACGCATCTGTGGAGCCCTGTTCCACCATGGTCAGGATCAGCTTGCCCCAGATCAACGGAACCATTACAACTCGAAAAATGAGAAAGAAGATGGCAAAGGACGCTTGAATCGAAGCCGTGACTGTTTCTGATACAAAATCGGCTCGAACAATCGTCAGAGGAATCGTCGAGACTTCCATGAGCAGCATGGGCGCAATAATGTGAGGCGCATTGTGCTCGCAGAAAAATGCCATGACAGAAAAAGTGGCGGCCCCATGTAGAGCAAAGTCTACCGATATAGTCATTCCATCCAATATATCAAACATGCTATAACCCATGGTAATGGCGGGCAATATGCGATGCAAGCTCGTGAGAGGTCCTTGGCATTGAATTGAACGCAGGGGCTCGGTAGTTCCTGTCAGTGCTTCCGAGGCAAAGTAATCTAAATAGACACATGCAATACTTCCCAAGCCGGACACCAGAGCGTGCAAGAGAGCGTACCAGTCGATCCCACGCTTCTTCTGGAGCAAAGAGCGCACAACAGCCAGTGTCAGGACAGTGGCGAGGCCAACGAGTCGAAGATTCCAAGTCTGAGCGCCATAGCCATCCAAGATGGCAATCAACGACAAGATGGCCTTGGAGATGGGTTCCAGCCCTGGATGCTGGGCAAGTTCGGCCGACATCAAGGCCATTTTCTGTAGTGCCTCTAGACGCCGTAGAGGGGCAACAGCAGACGACTCGGCAACAGCACGAGTGGGAGTGGTGCAAGATAGAATGCAAAGAAGACGAACGAAAGGCAAAAAGACACGGTGTGAGTTTTTGATGATGACAGCAGCAGCTTAACTTTTCGGTTTTCGATTCCGAGATTCATTTCGAGACTCAAAAGCAGTCACGCGCCACGAAAATGGCGAACCCAAGCTAAGCCGCACCACCTCTCTACGTCGTAAGCTGCCAGTCTCCCAGCAGAAGGTAAGCAACTGTCTATGTTGACTAGCCCTAGAGAAATCACTACATAGGTTGTCGAGAAATTATCAGGGCTGCGGATGCAGCAGCCCGACGGGGGCTTTACCGGCGCAGGCAGGTTAAATGCTGACGACTGTGAGTATTGAAGAGATGATGCCTCTCCAAAATAAAGGCACCATAGTTATGAAGATAAATGACAAAATCGTAGCATGCACATCGTTGAGTACCTAAATTATTTGCCAGCCATCTAGAGGAGCTGAAAAACGCTTAGGTAGTTTCCGACGAAGCTGCTCTATTGCACTACCAAGCGACGATTTCTTGAGCAAAGAAGTGAAAACGGTGGGGTGATACTTTGTTATTAGCGTTTAGCGTTGCTTTCGCCGCCTGCCGCTTAACACAACTTGGCTCACAACGGAGAACGATAAGTAAAGAATACGATGCTGGATTCGAGTCAGTCCCGCCCCTAAGCGGTTTTGTAAAAGACGCGTTTTGGGTCATTAATGACCAACTTTTTCAACACGCATGCGCACGATATAAGCCAAAGTGTAGTTTCGCCTCTTCCCACCACCATAATGTGCTCTCGTTGCATACAAGTCAACAGACTTCCATCAATAATCCCCGCAAGTCAAGAGAAACCCAACCATGGTTCAGTTTGAGTTTGGTGCGGCCTCGCCTGCTAGCGATCACTCGTTTGACGATGACTCGTTGAATGGTGACACCTCCAATGGATCTGTCGGCGTGACCGACCAGGCCAACGAAATGAACACGACTCAGGAAGCCCAGATCAAGGAGGTCCAAGAAATGGCCAAGAGGGAGACGAGGATCATGTTGTGGTGGAAATTGGTGGTAGTCGTCACCATTCTGGCTACTGCGGCCACAGTGTCGACTGGGGCCTACATCTTTCTCAAGGACGACCAAGAATCGAACTACAAAGAGAGCGTACGTGGCTAATGTTCTTGGACTGTCGTGTGCTGTGATATGAACAGAGTATTCATCTAATTTGCATCACTTCTCTTGTTGTTCTGCTGCAGTTCAACTCCTTTGCTAATACGATCACAGCCGCAGTGGAGGTTCACAAAATCAATTTGTATTCAGGATTGAAAAGCGGCGCAAACGTTATTAGCGGGACGGCCCTATCTTTTCCAAACAGCGAGTTTCCCATGATTACCGTACCTGCATTCGAGATTCTTGGAGGAAGTGTCCGGAAGCAAACAGGGGCTGAACTGCTGGTCTATGCGCCGAAAGTGGAAGAAGAGGAGGTGGCAGCCTTTAATTTGCACACCGCCGCTTATGGAGGCTGGTATGAAGAAAGTAAAGCTTTGATTCTAGCCTCAGGGGAGGGCACCTATGCCACCTCCGATTATGCTCCTGGGATCATTCTACCGTTCATTTATGATGCAGAATTTGATGAGGATGGCGATTTGGCGCCCCAGCCTCCACAAAATGCTCCGTACTATCCTTTCTGGCAAATGTCTCCACCCCCTTTCTCAGCTTTTGTCATCAAAGCTAATATCAAGAGGAATCCACTGTTCGCAATCGGCATCGATGCGGTGCTCTCAGCTCGAGAGGCTCTCGCTAGCACAGTTTTGGACTTTCGACAGGATACTTCGGTCCAGCTCGCCGTAGGAAGAGAAGATCACGACGCCTTTCACGCGCAATTTGCCTCAGCAGACTTTGACAATGCATTTGGGCGTCCTCACTCAATTTTTGTTCAACCTGTGTTTCGCGAGACCTTCAACACCACATCTGATATTGTCGGCATACTCGCCGCTGTGGTTGGTTGGGATGTGTACTTTGCGAATCTCTTGCCGGAGGGCGTCAAGGGTATCACGGGAGTTCTCGAAAACACATGTGGGCAGGCTTTTTCGTACTACATCGAAGGGGAAAAAGTAAGTGCTGAGAAAGGGCACTCTCTTTCGGACGTTTGTCCGTGGCTTGCGCACCGAACTAACATCGTGTCTCTCCTCCTATAGGCTGTATATGCTGGCCAGGGCGACTTGCATGACAAGGCATACGACAACATGAGAGTTGAGATACCCTTTAGCAGTTTCATTGACGAAAGTAGGAACTTTGATGTGCCTGGTAGCTGCGTCTACACAATAGTGCTCTACGCAACGAAGGAGTTCGAGGAGGAATATAACTCCAACCTTCCGCTCGTAATGACAATCGTCGTCGCGGCCACCTTCTTTTTCATGATCGTCACATTCCAAATGTACGACTGGTTCGTCCAACGTCGTAATAATACGGTTGTTGGTGCTGCTGCTCGAGCGAACGGTATTTTGTCGTCCATGTTTCCCAAGAATGTGCGTGATCGCCTCTTTGCTGAAAAGGAACAGGAGGATGCCGAGACATCAGCCCAGAAAGTGCCTTTGGTCGATGCACATGGCAAGACCCGACTCAAGACTTTCATGAACAGTGAGTCGCGTAGAACACTGATGATTGACCGGGGTCCGGATGAAGACGACGACGACTTCATGTACAAAACGAAGCCGATCGCAGACTTCTTCCCAGAAACGACGATTATGTTTGCCGATATCTCTGGATTCACAGCATGGAGTTCCGCCCGAGAGCCCGCTCAGGTCTTCACTCTTCTCGAGACGATCTACAAGGCCTTTGACGATATTGCCAAACGCCGCCGCGTCTTTAAGGTTGAGACCATTGGCGACTGCTATGTTGCTGTGACTGGCCTCCCTGATCCTCGAAAGGACCACGCCGTCGCCATGACCCGTTTTGCGCGGGACTGTATGCACCGGATGCACCAGCTGGTTCGGAAGCTCGAGATAGTGCTGGGTCCGGATACTGCTGATCTGTCGATGCGCTTTGGCCTACATAGTGGTCCAGTCACAGCCGGTGTGCTTCGCGGCGAAAGGTCTCGCTTCCAGCTCTTTGGAGATACAATGAATACTGCATCGAGAATGGAGAGCACTGGTATTCGCGACAGGATCCAGATCTCGCAGGAGACAGCTGACTTGCTGATTGAGGCCGGAAAGTCGGGTTGGATCACGCCTCGCGAAGAGAAGATAGTCGCCAAAGGAAAGGGCGAGATGCAGACCTATTGGGTTGCGATCGGTACTTCCAAATCAGGAAGTAGCAGAGGCGGCATGGATCACAGCGGTAGCGATGGTAGTGGATGCGAGGGCTGCATCACGGCTACAACGTCCAACGGCGAGTCGAACCAACAAGAGTTTGTACCGATGTCTGCAAAGACAGAGCGATTAATCAAGTGGAATGCTGATATCCTGGCGAACCTTCTGAAACAGGTACAGGCGCGACGACAGGAAGACGAAGACGGCGGAACAGGCGAGTCAAAAATTGTAGATTTACAGGAACCGCGTTCAGAAGACCACACAGTGCTAGAGGAAGTGAAGGAAATAATTCATCTTCCAACGTACAAGGGCGAAGTGTCAATTAATCCTGACTCTATCGAGTTGGGCAATGATGTTATGCAAGAGCTCCACGAGTATGTGGCGGCTATTGCTTCCATGTATGGCGAGAACCCTTTCCATAACTTCGAACATGCTTCTCACGTGACTATGTCCGTCGTCAAGCTGCTCTCGCGAATTGTCGTCCCCGATCTCCAAAAGACTCTCAACGAAGATATGGCGTCAACGCTTCACGATCATACATATGGTATTACGTCTGATCCCTTGACGCAGTTTGCTTGTGTATTTTCGGCTCTCGTCCACGATGTCGACCACAGTGGTGTCCCAAACACCCAGCTTATCAAGGAGAACTCGGCACTTGCAACAGTTTACAAAAACAAGAGCGTTGCCGAACAAAACTCGGTGGACTTGTCGTGGGATCTCTTGATGAATAGCAGTTTTGATACTCTTCGAGCCGCTATCTACAGTACAGATGCCGAGAAAAAGCGCTTTCGTCAGTTGGTCGTAAACTCCGTGATGGCCACTGATATTATGGACAAGGACCTCAAGACTCTCCGTAACAATCGCTGGGAAAATGCTTTCTCCGAAGGGGCGCAAGAGCGAGTAGAAGGGTCCAAGGACGATATCGTGGACCGCAAGGCGACGGTTGTGATTGAGCATTTGATTCAGGCGTCCGACATTTCGCACACGATGCAGCACTGGCACATTTACCAGCGATGGAACGTTCGTCTATTCGAGGAGATGTATAAGGCGTATGTCGATGGCCGCTCGGACAGCGACCCATCAAAGTTCTGGTACCAAGGCGAGATTGGCTTCTTCGACTTTTACATTATTCCACTGGCGAAGAAGCTCAAGGACTGTGGTGTCTTTGGTGTTTCCAGTGACGAGTACTTGAACTACGCCATGCAGAATCGCAAGGAATGGGAAGAGAGAGGGCACCAACTTGTCGCCGAGCTTGTAGAAGCGACCAGATCCAAGCTCGCCCTCGAGGCCAATAAACGAGGCACTATCCTCAACACAACTTCCCCACGAAAGTAAAAGGGTCGGTGGGGTATCATAGCGTCGACTGGGTAAGCAATAGTGCTGGGAGCTACAGTACAGAACGTCGGGATATATATATATATATAAATATATATTTCATTACTAAACTATCCAATATTCATACAGTACTATCTGTATGAAATCAGCCAGGTTTCACCCAACCAAGAGGATTCTCTGCAACACAGAGTCGCCGATGAGCATACCACGAAACGCACTGCATCAACGAAAACCAAAGCGTTCGTTGTTCCCAGCCGACATTTGGGCATTGGTCTCTTCCCGGGTCGGCGGTGGATAGTAAAAGGCCGTGGTGCCATCAACTTGTTCCAGCAAGGACTTGACTCGTTCGCAACATCCTTAGTCGTCGATGCCAATCTGGAGGGGACGCTTTCTCATCTTTCTACTCATTGAAACCAAGCCTTTTAAAATGTCCAATGCGGTAGGTACCAATGCCGAACATTTGAACTGACCCAAGGGATTGGCACCAGCTAGGACGATTCCTACATGCATAGGGTTTTCCGCTTCCGTGTATCCAAACCTTCGAAAGACCCAGTAACCATCAGGCGCACCGCCAAAAGCTTCTTGGTTCGCTGGACTCTTGGGGATCGCGGCAAGCTTGTCCAAGAGTGCTTGCTCTTGGTTCGTAGGCGGCCCCAAGTGAGCGACAGAAGCCGGCGATTCGTTCTTCTTGACCAAGTCGTGCAAGCCCATCACGAGCCACCCTCGACCTCCAACTGAGCCAGTCTGGAAATGACACGGCCTTCGATCTTTGCTTTGGCGACGGTCTCTTTCAGCGACGCCTCCAGCTCCGAACCCGCCACGGGAGGGACGGGGAGGCCATGGGGAGGGACCAAGACTCCGTCGTATACCAATCTTCCGTACCCTGGAATCATGGTGAGGGTCATTTGAATGAGTCCGGGGTGCTTACCCGCGACCATGGGCCATATTGAGTCCTTCATGCCGACACACTTGTAGACCATGCCGTGGTTCGATTCGGGAACTTCAAGCGTATCATACAAGAGGAAATGTGTGTGTGAGTTACTAGCTAGACAATCAACATCCATAAGTGCAGCATAGAGTCCACCCACTTACCGAGTATGGTTCCATCTGCGTCTCCCTCGACAATCCAGAAATCGCCGTGCACACGCACATTCCAGCTCTTGGTGGTAGTCTGATCATCCAAAGCTTTTAAAGCCTTTTGATAGCAAGGGTTTCCCACGTTTTCTGAGCTACTTTCCGTCATCAGCTGGACCAATAACTTGTACACCCCCTTTCCGTCAGTACCGGCATACCCCGTCCCATCGCTCCACATACTCCAGTAGAAGTCAACCGCATAAGTGTCATGAAACCCGCCTGAGAACTTCTCAAATTTTCAATACCTCTCACGGTTTTAATCTTGTCAGGACCCGACCAAACACTTGCCCGACTACGTATCGCATAGTATCCATAACGCAGTTCAACGCCATGCCCTCAGGCATCACCAAGCTGCCTCCAGCCACGTTGGCTCTCGCTTCCTCGGCGGCCTCGAAAATGTTCGGCTCCTTTTTGACATGTGCAGGGGCTACCGAAACAAGAGAACTGTAATCGGGGGGGGGGGCAAGAGGTCCAAGTCGACTATCAGTCGATCCCCAGCCTCGCCATCATTGTCGACCAAAACTGACACCACACTGCCGTGTTGACAGGCCCATAATTCCTTTTGATTTTGCGTTTGCTTACACACTGCCTTGTGGGTTTTCCAATCGTTCTTTTGATTCTCCTAACCACAGTACCCAGCTTGTCGACAGCGGGAGCACTTGAGGGGCGCCGGGGATCGACACACGCGACAAAGTTTGCTGGATTCGGCGACCGCCACGGCAATGGTCGAATCCTCGTCCACGTTCAAGATGACGCGATCTCCAACTTGAAAGGACGACGCCATGTTACCGTAAGAGGGTTCCTTTCTTACGATAAATGTTTGTAGAAAGAAGAGGAGGGTTAGAGAGAGGGGGAGTAAGGGATTGCGGGTAGGCGGAGAGTCTGACACTTTTGAGGAGAAGCAAGTAAGTGCCATCGTGGACGTACCTTATTGTAAGGCAGCGCGCTTTCTC
>Ga0307981_1003181_pt1 | contig 12514 bp, 6 predicted proteins | sample OrgLakmetagen987_FD_201849 | JGI IMG/M metagenome (GOLD analysis project Ga0307981, IMG submission 201849) | Saline water microbial communities from Organic Lake, Antarctica - #987 | ecosystem: Environmental > Aquatic > Non-marine Saline and Alkaline > Saline | place: Antarctica: Organic Lake... | reverse complement strand
CATGGCGACGGAAACGGCCACGGTCAGCCCGAACTCCGATCCCACCTCGACGTCGAGTCCTTCGACCGGCGACATCCCATCCTCGACGGCGCCGGCCACCTCGGTCGTTCCAACGGTCGGCGGCGGGGTGCCCATCCCCGACAGCGATCTCGCCTTCCGGTCGTGCGGGCAGATCGAATGCGCCACGGTCGACGTGCCGATCGATCCCGATCAACCGGATCTGGGCACTCTCGAGATCGCGATCAACGTGGTGCGCAGTCCCGATCCCGGCACTCGGCGTGGCTACCTGTTCGTGAATCCCGGCGGGCCGGGTGCGTCAGGGAAACAATTCGCAGAGGTGATCCCGTTCATCTTTCCGCGCGCCCTGCTCGACGCATTCGACATCGTCGGATTCGATCCCCGCGGCGTCGCCGAATCCGAGCCCGATCTCGGCTGCGGTGGACGCGAAGCACTCCGCGAGCAGACCGACCAGGTGACGGGTGAACCCGACACGGTGGACGAAGTCCGTGCGATGGAGACGGCGGTGGCTCGGTGTGTCGAGGCGACCGGACCGGCAGCGCCATATCTCGGTACGGAATTCGTCGCCCACGACATGGACGCCATCCGTCGTGCGCTCGGAGCCGAGCAGATCTCGTACTACGGCGCCTCCTACGGTTCCGAGGTCGGTGTCTGGTTCGCGACGCTCTACCCCGAGACCGTGAGGGCGATGGTGGTCGACGGCGCCGACAACCCGATCGACGAACTCGGGACCCAGGAGGACCGGATCGACGCACAACTCGAACAGATCCGTGCATTCGAAGAGCTGCTGGGGTTCGCCCTCGAATCGTGCGACAGCGCAGCCTGCCCGATCTTCGACGGAGGCGACCCGACCGGGTACTACCTCGAGGCGATGGCCAAGATCGGCCTCGTCGACGAGGCGCGCCCGAACCTCGACGACGCCGGACTCTTCGGTGTCATCTCGACTCTTTACGACGAGGCATCGTGGCCATCGCTGCACCAGGGTCTGTTCGAACTGCTCGAGTTCGACGACCCGACGATCCTCGCTCGTTCGTCGGACTTCCAGGCATCGCCGTCGGATGTCCGAGAGATCGAGTGGATCAGCTGCCTCGACTCGTGGTCGTTGGCGCCAGCACTCGATCGCCAGACCCAACTGACCGATGCGTCGGCAGCGAACGAGGTGTTCGAAGCCGAGTTCCCGCTGCTCGCTGCCGCATCGATCGAAGAGGACTCGATCGGTCTGTGTCCGTTCCTGGATGTGATCGTTCCCGATCCGCTCGACGTCGCACTCGACGGGGGTGACGTCCCGATCCTGGTCGTCGGAAATCCGTCGGACCCCGCAACGCCGTTCACCGAGTCGGTCGAGCTCGTCGACGACACGCTGACGAACGGCTACCTGCTGGAGGCCGACAACCCCGAACACGTCGTCTACGCACGCGGCAACGAGTGTGTCGACGACATCGTGAACCGCGTCTTGATCGACATCGACTTCCCGGACGACCGTCGCGTCGTGTGTGCCCGCCGCTGATCCGCCACAGCGCCATCACGAACCGGTGGTGATGCTCCAGCCGGCAGCGTTCTCACGGATCTGCCAGAACTCCGAATAGGGGCCGTGGGCGGCGATCAGTTCGTCGTGGGTTCCGGATTCCACGATGCGCCCACCATCCACGAAGTGGATGAGGTCAGCGTTGCGGATCGTTTCGAGTCGGTGCGCGACCACAAGGGTGGTGCGGTGTGCCGCGAGGTTTGCCAGTGCCTCGCGCAGGAGCCGTTCGTTCGTCGGGTCGAGCGCAGAGCTCGCCTCGTCGAGCAGGAGAACGGGGGCGTCCTTGCAGAGGGCCCGAGCGATCGCCAGCCGTTGACGTTCTCCACCCGACAGCCCGCGTGCGCTTTCACCGATGACCGTGTCATAGCCATCTGGGAGTTCCAGGATCCGGTCGTGGATGCGTGCAGCGACCGCGCACCGTTCGATGATCTCGGGAGTCGCCTCAGGGGAGAGGGATCCAATGATGGTGCTCACCGTTCCGCTCATGACCCCGACGTCCTGGAACACTGCGGTGACCAGATCGGCGGACTGCTGCAACGGCATCGATGCGATGTCGGCTCCCCCGATGTGGACTTCTCCGGACGACGGCTCCAACAATCCAGCAACGAGCCGCAGCAGCGTGGTCTTGCCGGCACCAGATGGTCCGACCAGTGCGGTGACCGAGCCGGGTTCCACGTCGAGATCGACCTCGCTGATCACCGGCTCGCCGGGCCGGTATGCGGCACTCGCCGAACGAAGCTCGACGCGCAGCGAACCCGATGGGTCCCCGTCGATGGCAACGAGCTCGCGTGGTGGCACGATCGGGAGCTCGCTCCACTGTTCGACGCGCACGAGGCAGGCAGCGAGTTCGGGCAGGTGGAGCGCTCGGGCCCCGACGTCGAGCTGGGGTCGGAACAGCACGGTGGTGAGCACGATCGCTGCGACGAGCGAGGTGTTGTCCGTGCTGCCGGTCGCCACGAGAATTCCGACGACGGCAACGATGGCGGCGGTCCCGCCATCGATGAGCGCCTGGAATGCGGAGTAGGCGGGGGTGAGGCGGTCGACGCTGGCGATGTCGGCGCGGCGGATTCCTTCGATCGAATCGGCGAAGGTCTGCTGACGTTCGGCAGCGATGTCGTGAGCGCGGATCACTTCGATCCCTCGCACGTACTCCAGCATCCGCTCGCTCGCTTCTCCTTGGAGGCGGCGGCGCTCCTCCCACACCGCCATCACCCGACCGAGTCCGAAGCGGAGGACCGGAATGGCGAGCAACGCGATCAGGAGCGCTGCGACGGCGGCGAACGGAACGACGAAGGCGAACACGATCGTGACGACGATCGGGACGACGATGCCGCTGAGCAGAACGGGAAATTCCCAGGAGATGAATCCGGCGATCTTGCCGGCGTCGAAGGTCACGACGGTGAGCGCTTTCCCGGCCTGATCGCCCGACAGCGACGACGGCGGTGCGGCGCGCATCCGGTCGAGAAGTTCGTTGCGGATCCGGCCGGTGGCGCGGTACGACTCGGTCCACAGGATGCCATTCGCGTACCGAGCTGCTGCGTAACGCAGAGAGAGCGAGCCGAATGCAACCGAGGCGATCCACCAGACGTCGCCGGTACCGAATGCGTCGGCGTCGCCGAGACGGACGACCACTGCGATTGCGAGAACAGCGGGGATCACCCCGAGCAGCGAAGCGATCGTCATCGCGACGAAACCACGTCGTAGCGCAGGCTGCTCGGGTCCGCAGAGCCGCCAGAGTCGGGAGACGGCAGCGATCATCAGGCCACCCCCTCGCCGTCCTCGTGCGACGAGTCCGATCCGGTCAGCACGACCTGTTCGGCGAACTGCATGTCGTCCCACATGGCGCTGTATCGGCCTCCGGCATCGACGAGTACGTCGTGGGTGCCGAGTTCGACGATGCGGCCTTCGTCGACGACGACGATCTGATCGGCACCGGTGATGGTGCGGAGTCGGTGTGCGACGACGAGGAGTGTTCGTCCTGCGACCAGCGCGCCGATCGCCTGCTGAATCGCTGCTTCGTTGTCGGGATCAGCCATCGCAGTGGCTTCGTCGAGCACGACGATCGGAGCGTCACGCAGCATTGCGCGAGCGATCGTGACCCGCTGTCGTTCGCCACCCGACAGACCGGCAGCATCGCCGCCCAGGTCGGTGTCGTAACCATCGGGGAGCGCGGCGATGACATCGTGGATACGTGCGGCGCGACAGGCGTCGATCAGTTCGGCGTCCGTGGCGTCGGCCCGACCCACTCGAAGGTTGGCAGCGACGGTGTCGGCGAACAGGAACGATTCCTGGAACACCAAGGCCTGCCGACCGAGCAGGTCGTCGACCGCCATGTCTCTGACATCGACGCCGCCGATCAGGATCGCTCCGTCGTCGACGTCCCAGAATCGTGCGAGGAGCCGGACGAGGGTCGATTTCCCCGCTCCCGACGGTCCGACCAACGCAGTGACCGTTCCGGGTTCGATCGAGAGATCGACGTCGACGAGCGTGGGACGCTCTGGCTCGTGTGCGAAGGACACACTGCGGAATTCGATTCGATTCGATGTCGGTGACTGCGGCGACGCCGGTTCGGGCAGCGACGTGGCGTGGAGCATGTCGTCGACCACTGCGCCCCCGTAGCTGACCCATGAGAGTCGGAAACCCAGCCGGTAGGCGCGTTCGAGGGGTTGGTGGATGCCAGCTCCGAGCAGCAGCACAAGGAGGAACGTGGTCACCTCGGTGCGCCCTTCGGCGAGGAGCCACACACCGACGGGCAGCACCGCCACGAAGTCGGCGGTGACCAGGACTCGAAACGCAGTGCCGAGCGTGGCGTACCGAGTCGACCATCGCACCTCGGCGGCGGTGTGGGCGTCAGCTGCAGCGCGGGTCGGCGCGGTGACTGCTCCGTGCGCATCGAACAACCGCATCACATCGGGGTTGCGGAGTAGCTCGGCAGCATTCGCATGGAGGTCGTCGGAGGCTGCGGTGCTCCGGCGTACGTCATCGGAGGCGTCGCGTACGCCGAGCCAGAGGACGAAGAACGCAATCGGTGCAGCGATGAGGGCGGCGGCGGCGAGCAACGGGTCCACGACCACGAGGACGACGGCGACACCGATCCAGAAACACACCGCCGACACGAGTTCGGGGATGGCGTGGGCGAGGAGCACCTCGAGACGCTGAACGTCTTCGGTGAGGGTCCGTTGCACCTGACCGCTGCGCCGTTTCGAGAACCATCCGAGGGGCAGTGTCGCGAGTTTGCGTGCCACGTCGAGGCGAAGGTCGCGGACGATGTCGAACGCCGCTACATGAGAGACGTGGAGCGCTCGGCCCCACACGACGAACCTCGCGATCGATGCAGTCGCCGCAACGATTGCGAGCACTGCGAATCCCGAGCCGTCGGAGGTGCCGTCGACGAGCCAGCTCAGTGCGATGTAGAGGACCACGAACGGAACGATCTCGAAGAGGGTCGCAACGACGGCGAGCACGCTCGAGACGAGCATCACGTTGCGAGCAGGTCGACAAAGTCGGGCCACGATGCGTAGACCAGCGGAGAAGGCGGGACGGTCGGGAAGGTCAGACACTCGGGAGTCCTCCGGGGGTTGTGTCGGCGAGCGGGGCGGTGTGCGACTCGCGGTCGGACAGTTCGAACAGCCTTGTGGTGGCCGGGTGCCGGGGCGATGCGGCGATGCGGTTCGCGTCTCCGTGTTCGACGACGCGACCGGCATCGAGCACCACGATCCGATCGCAGATCGATGCCGCTTCGGCGAGGTCGTGGGTGATCAGGACGGCGCCGAGGTTCACACGGTCGCGGATGTCCAAGAGGATCTGTGCGATGCCGGCGCGGACCGACGCGTCGAGCATCGACATCGGTTCGTCGAGCACCATCAGCACCGGGTCCGAGACAAGGCCGCGAGCGATCGCGACCCGCTGCCGCTGTCCGCCCGACAGCTGTCCAGCCCGGCGACTCAGTAGTTCGGCGCTCGGGTCGAGCCCGACCAGTTCGAGAGCGGAGGCGGCGGCCGCACGTCGCTCGGTCGACGAGAGGCCGGTGATCGTGAGTGGTTCGGCGACGAGATCGACCACGGACATCGCAGGATGAAGCGATGCGTAGGGATCTTGGTGGACCATCGCCAGTCGGCGTCGCAGCGCTCGGAGTCGCTTCCTCGACAAGCCGACGATCTCGTCGCCGTCCACGAGCATGCTGCCCGACGTCGGTGCGACCAGGCCGAACATGGTGCGTGCAAGTGTCGACTTCCCGGATCCGCTCACGCCGACGAGGCCGACGATCTCGCCACGGCGAACCTCGACGTCCACTTCGACGAGTGCCTCGGTGTCGGTGGACGTCAACCAGCGTCGTGATGTGAACACCTTCGTGACGCCACGGGCGACCACGATCGGTGCACCGATCTCGGCGGCGTCCCGCCGACCGACCGTCGGGAAGTTCGTCGTCACCGGGATGACCGCGTCGCCCGACGTATCGGACCGGTCATACAGGTGGCACTCCACCAGGCGTTCCCCGAGCACCACCGGTTCGGGTTCGGTGGTGCAGCGGTCGTCGGAGTGCGGGCACCGCGACGCAAATGCGCAGCCCGGCGGAGCGTCGGAGAGGTCGGGTGCCGTGCCCGGGATGACCGACCACCCCCCACCGTGCAGTGAGGGTGACGCAGCGAGCAGTCCGCTCGAATAGGGATGCAGCGGTTCGGACGACAGCTGGCGGGTCGGGGCCGATTCGACGAGTCGACCGGCATAGGCGACGAGCAAGCGATCGGTCGCGGAGCGCACCGTGGCGAGGTCGTGTGACACGATCAGCAGGCCGAACCCGTCACGCTGCTGTCGCTCGACGAGGAGCTCGACGAAGCGGGCGGCCACGACCACGTCGAGTCCAACCGTCGGCTCGTCGGCGATCAGGACGTCGGGCTCGCTCGCGAGCGCGGCCGCCAGCGCGACGCGTTGGCGCATTCCGCCGGACAACTCGTGCGGGTAGGCGTGCACAGCACGCTCGTCGAGCCCGACCTCGTACAGCAGTGAGCGCGCTCTGGTGATCGCTGCTGCACCCTTCGTGGCGGTGTGGACCGACACGACCTCGGCGACGGCGTCGTCCACCCGGTGTGTCGGATGCAGCCCCGACATCGCACCTTGGGGCACAGCGGCGATCCGTCGACCACGCGCCCGCCGCCATGCTTTCTCGTCGATGGTGCCGTCGGCGATGACAGCGGCTGCACCTGTGTCGGCACCGGCCTGGACGTCGTCACCTGCGTGGGAGTGGTCACCGACCGCCAGGGAACCGTGGACGACAGCGTCGCTCGGAAGCATCCCCACCAACGCTGCGACGATCGTGGTCTTGCCCGATCCCGACTCACCGACGAGACCGACCCGTTCGCCCGGGGAGACGTCGAGATCGACGCCGCGCACGGCGTGGAGCAGACCCGATCCCGTGCGATACGACACGTGGAGGTCACGGACCGACAGCGACACGTCAGCGCTCCACCGACGACGGATTGAGGCGACGTTCGATGGCGACGCCGAGCAGCCCGAACGACACCACGAGTGCGGAGATGGCCACGCCCGGGGGAACCACCCACCACCGCCACGCATCGGTGAGGAATGCGCTGCGGACGTTGGCCCAGTAGAGCGTGGTGCCCCACGATGCACGCGACGGGTCGCCGAGCCCGAGGAACGACAACGATGCTTCCAGCAGGATTGCACCCATCGCCGCACGCAGGAAGAGGGGGATGAGCAGCGGCGCGGCACCCACCGAGAGGTGGCGCCACAGCAGACGCCACCGGGTGGCGCCCATTCCCTCGGCGACTTCGACGTGACCACGCGTGCGGGCTTCGAGCGTGGCCGAACGGATCAGTCGGGCCGGGCGGGCCCACGTGAGCGCGGCGATCAACACGACCTGCGTGGCGACCGCTCGCCCGGCGAACGTGGACGCGACGATCAGCAACGGCAGGAACGGGAGCGCCAGCACGATGTCGACCAGGCGCATCAGCAACGTGTCGGTCCACCCGCGCACCAGTCCGGCGGTGGAACCGACCGCAGCGCCGACGCCGATCGCCAGCAACGCCGTCGCAATGCCGATCACGAGCGACGTGCGCGTGCCGTGCAACAGCAGCGACCACAGATCCTTGCCGACGTCGTCCGTGCCGAGCAGGTGCGTCGACGACGGTCGGTCGAACGGTGTGCCCGAGCGCTCCGATGGCCCGAACGGTGCCACCCACGGAGCGAACACGGCGGCGGCCACGAAGATCGAGAGAAGCACGGCGCCGACGCTGCCGACGCCACCCAGACCGAGGCGACGCATCCGTCGGCGACCCGTGCGTGGAGGGGCCTGCAGCATCGTCACGAGGACACCCTCGTACGCGGGTCGATCAGTGGGTACGTGAGGTCGGCGAGCAGGTTCGCACCGATCACCGTGACCGTGAGCAACAGGAACGAGCCCTGCAGGAGGGGATAGTCGCGCGCCTCCACCGCTTCGAAGACGAGCCGACCGAGGCCCGGATACGCGAACACCGTCTCGACCACCACGGCACCGCTGATCAACCAGCCCACCTCGAGGAGCACGAGGGTGTGGATCGGCAGTGCGGCGGCGCGCAGCGTGTGCCCGTAGCGGAGCCGACGCTCGGGGATCCCTCGGACGCGTGCGTGGGCGATGTGCGTCGACCCCATCACAGCGATCAGTGACGAGCGAGTGACGAGGTAGGTCTGGCCGAGGCCCGTGAGGATCAGCGTGGAGGCAGGAAGCACGAGATGCTTCGCGATGTCGACCACTCCACCGCCGCCGACCAGGGCGGTGGCGCCGAACGTCGGCAGCCATCCGAGTGTCACGCCGAAGAGGAGGATGAACATCATCCCGACCCAGAACGGCGGGAGCGCATCGAATGCGATGCTCGTGGTCATCCCACCGGTGTCGACGTTGCGGCGACGACTGGTGGTGAACGCTGTGGCCAGGAACACGCCCACGACGGTCGTGACGAGGAGCGCGGTGCCGACCAGCAGCAATGTCCACCCGATGCGCTCACCGATGTGGGTCGATACCGGCCGGCCGTCGCCGAGCGACGTCCCGAGGTCCCCACGCACGAGTCCGGTCAGATAGTCACGGAACTGGACCCACAGCGAGTCGTTCAGGCCGTATCTGTCGAGCAGCGCATTGCGCTGAGCGGTGGTGAGTTCGCCGACGTCCCCGCCACCGGCGATCGCCCGGATGGGCGACCCCGGCATGAGGCGTGGAATCACGAAGTTCAACGCGACTGCCATCAGCAACACGCCGAGAGTGAGCCCGGCGCGGCGCAGGGTGGTGGTCACGATGTTCGATCAGGGTTCGTTCGTCGACCGGTCAGTTCGAGACGAGTGACAGCTTGCCGAGCGGCCCCTGCCCGTTCTGGAAGACCCAGCCGTCGAAGGTCGACGCTCGGTAGGCGTAGGCGCCGTCCTGGTAGAAGAGCACCACGAACGGGCGCACCTCGGCGACACGCTCCTCGATCGAACCGATCAGTTCGTCTCGTTCTTCGGGGGTCTGCGCAGCGAGCATCTCGTCGAGCAGAGCGTCCATGTCGGGGTCGACGAGCCCGGTCACGTTGAGGGTGCCGATGGCAGGATCGGAGTGGAACAGCGCAGCGTAGCGACTGGCGTCGAGCTGGGCGGAGGGACTCCAGCCCCACATCGCGATGTCGTAGTCCCGGCCTTCGTTGACGTCGAAGCCCGGCCACACCTGGGCGTCGAGTGCTGCTGGTTCGAGCGACGTGATGCTGGTCGAGATGCCGACGGCGTCGAGCTGTTCGCTGACGATCTCGGCGGACCGGATGCGGGTCGGGTTGTCGGCGTAGACGAGCAGGTCGAAGCTCATCGGCTCACCGTCGAGGATGCGAACCCCGTCGTCGCCGAGTTCGGCACCGAGTTCGTCGAGGAGGGCATTCGCTGCATCGACGTCGAACTCGTGGGTGACGACGCCTTGGCTCAAGGGGCCGTCAGGGTGGAGGAAACCCGGGTTCGGTGACGTCCCGGTTCCGAGCAGGACCGAATCGATGAGTTCCTGGGGGTCGAGGGCGAGCCCGATCGCTCGGCGCACTTCGGGGTCGTCGAACGGTGCCCGTTCGTTGTTGAAGTTCACCTGTGTGCTCCCGAAACCGGGGCCGGTCTGGACGGCGAGGTCGGCGTCGGACTCGAACTCGGCGACGAGCTGTGGCTCGACGATGCTCGACACCATGTCGACCTCGCCGGTCCGCAACGCAGCGAACGCAGTGGACGGTTCGGGGATCACGGCGAGCAGCACGGTGTCGGCGACCGGCGTACCGAGCGCGTAGTCGGTGTTGGCGTCGAGAGCGTAGGACTGGCCGGTGTCGTAGGAGGCGATCGAGTACGGGCCGGTTCCGATCGACACGTCGACACCGGAGTTCTCGGGGTCGGTCACCCCGGACCACACGTGTTCGGGAAGGATCGGCATGCTGGCCAACGGTCGCACGGCGAAGTCGACGCTGGGTTCGGTGAGGGTGATGTCGACGCTGGTCGGCGATGTGACCTCGAGCGACGCCACGCCGGCGACGCCGGGGGTCCAGTTGGACTGTGTGTTCTCGGCGACGTAGTCGAACGTGAAGGCCACGTCGTCGGCGTCGAATGCTTCACCGTCGTGCCAGACGACGTCGTCGCGCAGGTTCAGCGACCAGACGAGGTTGTCGTCGCTCACGGTCCAGTCGCTGGCGAGCGCCGGCTGGGGTTCGTTGTCGGCATCGAGCGCCAGCAGTCCGTCGAACACGAGGCCGAGCAGATTCAAGCCGGGATACCCCGTCACGTAGGTATACGGATTGAGGGTGCTCTCGTCACCGCTGATCGCGATCGTGAGCTGTTCGATGCTCGACCCTGTTTCAGGCGCGTCGGCACTCGCATCGGGGTCGCTCGCCGGTGGTGTGGCGGCCGTCCCGTCGGCGGTGCTGGGCTCTTCGGTGTCGGTTTCCCCGGTGTCGGCGGGTGCATCGGTTGCTTCGTCGGAGGCACACGACGTCGCAACGAGCGCAGCCGCCACGAACATGGTCGAAATGAGTCGGGATCGCTTCATCTGGCGGAACATAGGACAGAGTGCGTCCAGCTCGCAAAGCGTGACCCGGATTTTCACAGAGCGTGAACATGGCCGACTTGCGTGCGATCGTCGTCGACACGCTGATCTGTGCCCGTCGAGGGTCAGATACCACTGATCTCGATGGCAGCGCGCACCAGGAGGAAGATGCCGATGCTGAGGACCGCTCCCGCTGCAATGGGGACCACCCAGATGCGCGCCGCTCGGATCATCGAGTTTCCGTCCATTGCGCCGAACGCACGGTCACGCAGCGCCACCATGCCGAGTCCGACGCTGACGAGCGCGATCGCCATGCCGAGGCCGAACGTGAGGATCAGCAGCCCACCGAATGCGATCCGGTTGAGTTGGATCGCACCGAGGAGCACGATGATCGCCGAGGTCGACGGAACGAGTCCGCCCGACAGGCCGAGCGCTGCGAGCGTCTTCCAGCTGACCTTGCCCTCGAGGTCCATCTCGTCGAGATCGAAACGGTGGGTGTGCGGGAAGATCCCGTGGCGGTGCCAGCCAGCATCGTGATCGTGATCGTGATCGTGATCGTGATCGTGATCGTGATCGTGCCCTGAACCATGGTCGTGGTCGTGATCTGACCCGTGGTCGTGGTCGTGGTCGTGATCGTGATCGTGATCGTGATCTGACCCGTGGTCGTGGTCGTGGTCGTGATCGTGGTCATGCCCTGAACCGTGATCGTGATCTGACTTGTGGTCATGGTCGGACCCGTGGTCGTGATCGTGGCCTGATCCGTGGTCGTGGTCGTGGTCGTGCCCTGATCCATGGTCGTGGTCGTGTCCTGACCCGTGATCGACACCGGGTGCGCCGGCGAGAGAGAACGCAGGAGCGGCTGCGGCGTGGAAACTGTCGTGGGCGACCTTCGACGGACGCGTGGCAGTTCGCGCCCGGAACTCACTCACGGCGGTCCACACCAGCCAGACACCGATGCCGAAGACGATGACGGCGGACACGCCCTGCAACCACGGATAGACGCGCTCGGGTGCGAATGCAGCGCCCGCGGCATAGGTGATGATTCCCAGGATCAGGACTCCGAGCGTGTGCGACAGGGCAACGGCGATCGCCAGAACCAGCGCTTGGATCTTCGTTCCTCGGGTGCCGACCAGGTACGCGCCGATCACCGTCTTGCCGTGACCGGGAGCGAGTGCGTGCAGCGCGCCGAGGAAGGCAGCGAACGCAAGCGCCACGGCGATCGCACCGGCGCCACCGTCGGCGTTGGCGATCAGGTCGGAGAATGCATCTCCGCCCTCGTTGTCACCCGGTTCGTCATCGGGCAATGACTGGCTGGCAGCCGTGTCGTCGGCGGTGAAGCTCGCCAGGAAGCGACGTGTTTCGGGGTTCTCGTCAGGATCGGGGTAGTCGGTGAGCCGTTCGGTCAGCGTGTCGTCGGTGGCGTCGCTGTCGACCGACGTCTGGTCACCGACCACGATGATCTCGCGCCACCCGACACGACCGTCGTAGTTGGCATCGTCGATTTCGAGCGTGCGCTCTGCGTCGGTGGCGGTGATCGGCGTCGTCCAGTTGCAGATCACCCGCAGCGTGGTCAGACCGCCATCACCGTCTTCTCGGGTCGTGGTCGCGACCAGTCCAGCCGGGGCCAATGGTGCACTGTCGAGGGTGATCGTCATCTCGTCGAGCAACGAGTTGCAGAAGGCGTCGGCGTCGGCCTCGATGGAGTCGCCGTCGGCCTGGGTGGGGGTCTCGGCGAGCGATAGGACGTAGTCGATCTCGATCTCGTCGGGCGCGAGGCGGATCCCGGTGTACCGGTCGATCGCGAAGGGCCCGAACTCGTGCGCCGATGCGGTCGACGGACCGACGGCCACTGCGATCAGCGCTGCCACGATGACCGCCAGGACGCTGCGCCATCGACGGGGTCGGGGAAGGCGGTGCAGATCGTTCATTCGGAGCTCGATTCT
>Ga0307981_1003180_pt1 | contig 12515 bp, 38 predicted proteins | sample OrgLakmetagen987_FD_201849 | JGI IMG/M metagenome (GOLD analysis project Ga0307981, IMG submission 201849) | Saline water microbial communities from Organic Lake, Antarctica - #987 | ecosystem: Environmental > Aquatic > Non-marine Saline and Alkaline > Saline | place: Antarctica: Organic Lake... | reverse complement strand
ATAATAAAGATTAGGTCTAAAAGACTTAAGCAGTTACTGGGATCTTCTTAATTCTAATGTTTTGGTAGTTAATATATACTTTATGAAACATTTAATATTATTTGAAGATTATTCAAAATCAGAAAAACACACTTTAACTATAAATAATAAGGGTCTTTATGATTATAGATTTACAGTTGATGGTGTAGATATGGTCTGTTACATATATAGAAATCCTTATGAGAATAACTACTATGATATAGATTTTGGTATAGTAGAAGGTGGTAAGGTTGTTAATAAGCCAGATTTTAGAGTTGGTAAAACAATAATTTTTCTAAATAGTGTCTTGAAAACTGTTGCTGATTGTATGATTAGCTTCATAGAAAGTAAAGATAAAGTTAGAATATTAGCATACAGAGCAGAACCTTTGCGTGAAAAAGTGTATAACAGATTCTTCGATAACCATAAGTATTTTTCCGATTTTAAGAAGGGTAAAGTTGGACCATGGAATAAGATTTATGTTAGCAAAGACAACTAATATGTTAAGCATTAATATATAACTAAACTAAACGCAAATAATGAGTATTAATAGAAACATAGCAACCACTTTACTAGACTATATAAATGAGAGTAACACTACAACGAAGCTAACTCTATATCATGGTAGTTTTTCTAAGTTCGATACATTTGATATGACTAAGGTTAAAAAAGGTGGTAGTCAAACAACTTATGGTGTTGGTATCTATGCCACCGATAATATAGACTATGCCAAGTCATATGTTTCTGGTGAGAATGGAATTAGTGAAAACAATGATAGTGGTTATTTATATACTCTAGAAATAAACAATCCAAATTTTTTAGATTTTGGGAAAATTGTAAATAATAAAGTGAGTCATAATATTATAGATTCTGATAATCTAAAAAGAATAAGAAATAAAATCGAAGCTAGCGGTAAAAAATTGGATATCAGTGATACTGATATTGTTTGGTCTGTGTATAAAAAAATAGTAGATATGTATGCAAGCGACTTTACTATGAAACAGAAGTTTAATTACCCCGACTTTTATTCTAAAAAAGAAGCAAGTGAATTTCTATATGATATTGGTATAGATGGATTAAGGTATCCATTAGATTCATCATTTAAGATAAGTACTAGTTATGGGTACAGTGGTTATGGATATGTAATATATAATCCTAAGACAATCACAAATATTGAACGTGTGTCTATTTCTAAAAGCTAAGTTATTCTAATAAACTATTCAGAATAGTCTTATATTTTTGTGGGATTCTGTTATTTAATTCATCATACACATCTGGTAAATGATTCTTCAATAAATCTGGTGCAGTAAAATAGTGTTTAAAATTTTCAGCAAATACTTCATTGTTCTTAGCAATATGATAACGGCTTGATGCAAAGGTTATTTTTTTAGCAACTCCTTTATAACCATTGCTGTATACATGGTCAAAATAATGACCAATCTCATGTATCAAAGTATTTACATCTACCACTTCTGGTGTTGTAATTGTACCGATTAAATCAAAAGATGCATAGTTCCCAGAGCCACTATATTCTTTTATTTTTGTTTTGTAGCCTAATAAATTACCAATTCTTTTAACACTTGAATGCTTTACTGTTTTATCAATATCATATGGAAGCTCAATTTTTCTTAGACTAAATATTTTTTTTGCATACTTTATATAATTATCAAAATTTAGAAAATCATTTTTATCTTTGATGTCAGATAAATTAGCATCTTCTATAAAAATATCATCATTGTAATTGTCAAAAAAATCTATTCCATATTTAGATTTTAATAATTTTATATATTTACCATATTTTTCAGGAGACATAGAAATAATGTCAATTAGTTGTTGTATTTCTTCCTCTCTATCATTTAATGTATTCTCATTAATAAATTGACTAAACCTCTTAACTTTATAAATTATTTTTCTTATATCTTTACTAATAGTTTATATATAAATAATTAGTTTTATAAAAAGTAGATGCGATATAATTAATTATAAATAATATATAAAGGATATTAAGTCAATAATTTTTTATATCTTTGTAATATAGATTTATTATGAAACCTATACTAATTATTGATGAATATGGTACTAAACGATGGAAACTACATGGTAAGCTACATAGAGAAGACGGTCCTGCATTAGAATCAAATAATAATGTAAAGGCTTGGTATAAAAATGGTTATTACCACAGAGAGGATGGACCAGCAGTTGAATATAGTAATGGTGCTAGATTATGGTGCTTAGAAGGAGTTAAGTATACAGAAAGAAATTATAGACTTAAGATGAGGTCTATAAAGTTAAAAAAATTACTATGAAGTCTATAACACTCAAATACATTCATTGTTATATTTACAAAATATTCAATAGGGTCTCTAAATTAACGATTGACGAAAGGGGTACTAAGTGGTGGCAACTCCCCAATTGTTATTTAGATAGAGAAGATGGTCCAGCAATTGAATATAACAATGGTGATAAATTTTGGTTTATAAATGGTCAAAGACATAGGGAAGATGGTCCAGCCACTGAATGGAATGATGGTTTTAAATCTTGGTTTTTAAATGATGTAGAATATACTGAACAAGAATATAAATATGAGATGAGATCTAGGAATTTAAAAAAATTATTATGAAATCTATATTAAGTATTAATGAATATAGTGTTAGTCAGTGGAAGTTACCCAATGGTCAATTACACAGAGAAGATGGTCCTGCTTTTATGAATCATGCTAATACTAAAGCTTGGTACATAAATGGTCAATTACACAGAGAAGATGGTCCAGCAATCGAATATCTTGATGGTAACAAATATTGGTTTTTAAATGATGTAGAATATAATGAGAAAGAATATAAGTATGAGATAAGGTCTAGAAAATTAAAACAATTATTATGAAATCTGAATTAACTATTGACAGAGATGGTAATAAACACTGGAAGCTTCCCAATGGTAAAAGGCATAGAGAAGATGGACCAGCTATTGAATATTCTAATGAGACTAGGTGTTGGTATATAAATGGTAAATTACACAGAGAAGATGGACCAGCAATTGAATATGGGAACGGTGATAAAGAATGGTACTTAAATGGTACTAATTATGCCGAAAAAAAACACAAGCTTGTAATAAGAGAAAAAAGCTTAGACAACTACTAAAATAACACTATTCAGTGAACATTTATTTAATAATTATTGTTATATTTGTGGAGTTAAGAAATTATTAATCTAAAATATATAAGTTATGACCAAAGATGTATATAAACAAAGAATGGTACAAATACATAAAGAAGCAAGTGATAAGAAAGAAAAGCTTATTATGGAATATGCAATGTGTATAAATACACATGCTAAGGGTGATAAAATAACAGACCATATGGGAACTATTATTATTGAGAAAATAAGAGTCAAAGGTGGTAGCTCTGGTTATGAAATAATGCCTTCTTGTGTTTATTATGGCTTAGAGTTAAAGAAGAATGGTGAACCTAGGAAAGATAAAAGTAGAAGAGATATATATATCTCTAATGTTTTAAAAAATAACTAAATAATATGGTATATATGGTTGTATAATCTATGGATTCTAATTTAAATTCAATAGTAAAAATATAAGTGAAAAAAATTATGAATAAAAGACAAATTGAAAATAAGATAGAACAACATCGATTAATGGCAAATAAGATGCTTGCTAAATATGGTGGTATTACTGGTGATTTGAAATGTCTTGAACACATGAAAATAGCTGATGATTTAGAGGAAAAATTAAAGAGTTTATAGTCAATATATGAAAAAATGTATTTAAAATTAAATAAATAAAAGCAGTAACGATATGAAAGAACATTTGTCAATAATAAGCGATGACCTCAACCATGGCATCATAACAGAAAAAGAAGCACGAACCAAATTATTAAAGCTATTTGGTATTAGTGGTGAGGCATCCCAATTAGAAGAAGATGTTTTTAAGCTAGTGAATAGCTACTGTGATAATGGACTTAAAAAGTTTGAACTAGTCAAAAAAATGGAATGGATAACAAGTAATTGTAAAATTAGTTAATATAATAAACAAATAAAAACCTTATAAACATGGATTACAACGACAGAGTACTAATTAGCCTAAGAAGACAATATAGTGAAAATGAGACGGTAGCTGCACTATCCAAAAAAATAACAGACCTTGAAGTAGAAAATGGTAAGTTGATTTCAGAAATTCAACACTTAGAGTATCAAAATAAAGGTGTGTGTGAAAATACCAAACTATCCAAGAGGGATAAGCTAGAAAAGAAAAAAGAAGAAGCCATCCCCTCATTGAAGAATACCCAAAAGCTAAGAAAAGAAAATAAAAGCCTAAAACAACAAAGAAGCGATCTTATGTACCAGGTATTAATGCTAAAACAAAAATATGAAACACTATAAATATGAAATCTGAATTAACTATTGATGAAGATGGTACTAAAGAATGGAAACTTCCTAATAGTGACTATCATAGAGAAGATGGTCCAGCGATAGAATTTATTGATGGTGATAAATTTTGGTATATAAATGGATTAAGACATAGAGAAGATGGTCCAGCCATTGAATATATTAGTGGTAATAAAAGATGGTATATAAATGGTGTATTACATAGAGAAGATGGACCAGCAATTGAGTATAATGACGGTAGTAAGTATTGGTACTTAAAAGGCATTTTATATTCCGAGGAATTATTTATAAGTGAGATAAGGTCTATAAAGCTTAAACAATTACTACGAAGTCTAAACTAATTATTGACAGTCTTGGCACTAAACACTGGGAACTTTCTAATGGCAAAGCTCATAGAAGAAATGGTCCAGCAATTGAGACTGCTAATGGTGGTAAGGCTTGGTTTTTAAATGGCCAAAGGCATAGAGAAGATGGCCCAGCTATTGAATATAGTGATGGTAACAAAGAATGGTTTTTGAATGATTTAAAGTATAATGAAAACACATTTAGATGTGTGGTTAGGTCTAGAAAATTAAAACAATTACTATGAAATCTAAATTAATTATAGGCAAAGATGGTACTAAAAAATGGAAACTTCCTAATGGTTATTTACACAGAGAAGATGGTCTAGCTATTGTGTGGCATGATGGTGCTGAGTCTTGGTATTTAAACGATGTAGAATATACTGAACATAAACATAAACATAAGACAAGGTCTATAAAACTAAAGAAATTACTGTGGAGTCTGAATTAACTATTGATGAATATGGTACTAAATATTGGACATTACCTAATGGTGATTTCCATAGAGAAGATGGTCCAGCTATTGAATTGGGCAATGATAGTAAATATTGGTACTTAAATGGTGTACCTTATACTGAACAGCAATATAAAATTGAGACAAGGTCTATAAAATTAAAACTATTGCTATTAGATTTAATTTAACTATGAATAAGGATGGTGATATGTTTTATAGACTTCCTAATGGATTAAGACATAGAGAAGATGGTCCAGCAGTTGAATTAATTGGTGGGTACAAAGCTTGGTATATAAATGGATTAAGACATAGAGAAGATGGTCCAGCAGTTGAATGGGAGGATGGTGATAAAGTCTGGTATCTAGACGATATTCATTATACTGAAATAAATTATAAGCATGAGATGAGGTCTAGAAAGTTAAAACAATTGTTTAATTAAATTCATCAATATTTTATTTATTATCTTTACAAAAAATATACTATGAAATCTAAATTAATTATACATAATAATGGTACTAAAATATGGAAACTTCCTAATGATAAATGGCATAGAGAAGATGGTCCAGCATTCGAATTAATTGACGGGTACAAAGCTTGGTATATAGATGGTAAATTACACAGAGAAGATGGTCCAGCAATTGAATATAGTGGTGGTGACAAATCCTGGTATCTAAATGGTATTTTTCATACCAAGAATGAATACAAATTTGAAATGAGGTCTAAGAAATTGGAACAATTACTGAAATAAGGTCTATTAAAATAAAAAGTATGAAAAGTAAATTAACTATTGATGAAGACGGTACTAAACGTTGGAAACTCCCAAATGGTCAATTACATAGAAAAAATGGACCTGCGATTGAGCGTTCTAATGGTTATAAAGCTTGGTACTTAAACAGTCTATGTCATAGAAAAGATGGACCAGCAGTTGAATATATTGATGGTTCTAAATCTTGGCATCTAAATGGATTAAAGCATAGAGAGGATGGTCCAGCTATGGAATATAGTGATGGTGATAAAGTCTGGTATCTAAATGGTATACGAAATACTGAACAAGAATACAAACATAAGATAAGGTATATAAAATTAAAGCAATTACTATGAAATCTAAATTAATTATAGATGAAGATGGTAATAAATATTGGAAACTTCCTAATGGTGATTTACATAGGGAAGATGGTCCAGCGATAGAATATATTGATGGTGATAAATATTGGTACATAAATGGTCAAAGTCATAGAGAGGATGGTCCAGCAATTGAATTTAATAATAGTTATAAATCCTGGTATTTAAATAACATACGGTGTACCAAGAAGGAATATAAATATAAGATGAGATTTATCAAATTAAATAAATTACTAAAATAATCTCACATATACACTAGTATTTTAATTTATTAATTTTACTAAAATTATATTATGGAATCTATATTAACCATTGATGAATATGGACATAAAGAATGGAAACTACCCAATGGTGACTATCATAGGGAAGATGGCCCAGCAATTGAATTTGTTAATGGTTCTAAAGCTTGGTGGATAAATGGTAAACGACATCGTGAAGATGGTCCTGCAATTGACTATGTAAATATGTATGAAGAATGGTATCTAGACAATATTCAATATACTGAACAAGAATACAAAGGTGAGATGGGGTCTAGAAAATTAAAACAATTACTATGAAAAGTAAATTAACCATTGATAAATATGGCACTAAAGTATGGAACCTTCCTAATGGTGATTACCATAGAGAAAATGGACCTGCTATTGAATATGTGGGTGGTTCTAAACATTGGTATATAAATGGGGAAAGACATAGAGAAGATGGTCCAGCAATTGAAACTTCAAAAGGTATAAAGGGTTGGTATATAAATGGTAATATATATACTGAAAGAGGATACAAATATAAGATAAGGTCTATAAAGCTAAAGAAATTAATATGAAGTCTACACTAGTTGAGAATAAATATGATACTAAAACTTGGAGACTTCCCAATGGTGATTATCATAGGGAAGATGGTCCAGCTATTGAATTTAAGAGTGGTACTAGGTCATGGTGGATAAATAATAAAAAACATAGGGAAGATGGACCAGCAATTGAATATGCTAGTGGTTATAAAGAATGGTATCTAAATGGTAATATATATACTGAGAGTGGACATAAGTATAAGATAAGGTCTATTAAATTAAAAAAACTATTACAATAAAACCTAAAATTATCAATACTTTTATTATCTTTGCCAAAATTATATTATGGAATCTAAATTAACCATAAATGAATACGGTACTAAACGTTGGATTCTCCCCAATGGCAAATACCATAGAGAAGATGGTCCAGCTATTGAATGGATTGATGGTGATAAAGAATGGCATCGAAATGGTAAATTGCATAGAGAAGATGGTCCAGCAGTCGAATTTAATGATGGTTTCAAGGGTTTCAAGGGTTGGTATTTAAATGGTATTAACTATACTAAGAATGGATATAAAGTTGAAATGAGGAGTAGAAAACTAAAGAAATTACTATGAAATCTATATTAACTATTGATGAATATGGCACTAAAATATGGAAACTTCCTAATGGTCATTGTCATAGAGAAGATGGTCCAGCTATTGAATATAGTCATGGTACTAAATCTTGGTATATAAATGGTGAATTACATAGAGAAGATGGACCAGCCCTTGAAAGAAATGATGGGTATAAATATTGGTATCTGAAAGGCATAAGTTATAGTGAGAAAGAATATAAACAAGAAATTAGGTCTAGAAAATTAAAACAATTATTATGAAGCCTAAATTAACTATTGAGAATGATACTAAATATTGGGAACTTCCAAATGGTAAATTCCATAGAGAAGATGGTCCAGCACTCGAATATGCTAGTGGTACTAAACAATGGTGTATAAATGGGGATTACCATAGAGAAGATGGTCCAGCTATTGAATACTTTGATGGTGATAAATTTTGGTACTTAAACAATGTAGAATATACTGAAATGGGACATAAGCAAGAAATGAGGTCTAGAAAACTAGAAAAAATATTAAAATAATGCTAAATATAAATTAAAAATTATGAAAATTACAAGAAAAACACGTACTATAATAGATATAGTAATAAATTTAACAATTTACACATGTTTTATGATTGTTCTATATAGTTTCTTATTAGAAGATTTTGTATGGAATCACTTTATATTTTTGTTTACTTTTATAGTTATAATGTGGTATCAACACAGATTTTATGTAAGAACTGGTAAATAACTATTGAACGGCTTATTTATAATTCTGGTATTTGATTTTAAGAAGACATTAAAAGTATTATTATTTAAACAATTGTATATTTGCTGAATAAATGATTATTAATTTAAAAAATAAACTAGAATGAATTTGACTGAACTATCAACTGCTGAAATTTTAGCAGAATTGGAAAAAAGAAGTGTTGTAGTAAATAACAAAGATGCTGTCTTAGTTTTTGGAACTATTGGAATAGATGGGGATTCTAGTTTCATAGAGGTATTTAAAGAAATAAAGATAGCTGAGGATTTACACTTTATAACACAAGCTTCATTAAGAGCTAGGTTTAATTCACATAGATATTATCAAGGTTTTTATTTTAAAACTACCGATTTTGCTAAGCTAGAAAAAAACTTAAATAATGACAATGAGGCTTTTGCCAAATGGGTAAGAGAAACTAAGTCCATTAAGTTCATAGGACTTTAATATAGACTAACACACAACACTTCCCCTTTTAGTGTTGTGTGTTTTTTAAAATTTGTGCATATGGTACATAATACTGAAATAATACCAATTGTATAACTAATTTAAGTATCTTTGCCAAAATTATATACATGGAATCTAGAATGAGTATTGATATGTTTGGTGATATACATTGGGAACTTCCTAATGGGGTGCACCATAGAGAAGATGGTCCAGCAATTGAAGATACTAAAGGTTCTAAACGTTGGTTTTTAAATAATATAGAATATACTTAAAGAGAATATAATCAGAAGATGAGGTTTAAGAAATTAAACCAATTATTACACTAAAGACATTAATTATTACTATCTTTATCAAAATTAATACATATGAAACCTAAATTAACTATTGATGCAATTGGTACTAAAGTATGGAAACTAGCTAATGGCAAAAGACATAGAGAAGATGGTCCAGCATTTGAAGATACTGAAGGTTATAAGGCTTGGTGGGTAAATGATAAAAGACATAGAGAAGATGGGCCAGCTATTGAAGCTATTGATTATAAGGCTTGGTTTTTAGATGATGTAGAATATACTGAACAAGAACATAAGTCTAAGACAAGGTCTATTAAATTAAAACAATTACTGAAATAGTCTAAAAACTATACTCAATTTTAATTTACTATCTTTAACAAAATTATATTATGACACCAAAAATGACTATTGATAAATTTGGTACTAAACATTGGAAGCTTCCGAATGGTACATTACATAGGGAAGGTATTCCAACACTTATTTGGTATAATTGTGTAAGACACAGAGAAGATGATCCAGCTATTGAATGGAATAATGGTGAGAAATATTGGTATCTAAATGGTGTAGAATACTGAAAAGGAATATAGGTGTAAGATGAGGTCTATAAAATTAAAACTATTACTGAAATAAGCTTAACAATGGAATCTAAATTAACTATTGATGGAGATGGTACTAAGCGTTGGTTGCTTCCTAATGGCCTGGGTCATAGGGGAGATGGTCCAGCTATTGAATACACTAACGGTGATGAGATTTGGCTTATAAATGGAAAAAAACATAGAGAAGATGGTCCAGCAGTTGAACTTATTGATGGTAGAAAATATTGGTTTATAAACAATGTAGAGTATACTAAAATGGAATTTAAGCTTAAGGCAAGGATTATAAAGTTAAAAAAATTATTGAAATAACCTCAACAACGTATTTATTATCTTTATTAAAAACATGTATATGCAATCTAAATTAACTATTGATGAATACGGTACTAAACGTTGGAGACTTCCTAATTATAAATACCATAGAGAAGATGGTCCAGCTATTGAACATATTAGTGGTACTAAAAGTTTTTACCTAAATGGTATATCTTATACTAAGGAACAATATAAGCTTAATACAAGAGCTATAAAGTTAAAAAAATTATTGAAATAAATCTAACAATGTACTGTCTTTACTAAAATTATATTATGAAATCTACATTAAGTATTAATAGGGATGGTACTAAATACTGGAAGACATTAAATGGAAGTTTGCATATGGAAGATGGTCCAGCTATTGAATGGAATGGTGGTACTAAAGAATGGTGGGTAAATGGTATAAGACATAGAGAAGATGGCCCAGCATGTGAATATAGTGATGGTAGGAAATATTGGTATCTAAGTGGAATAGAGTATACTGAAAAAGAATATAAATATAGGATGAGGTCTAGAAAATTGAAACAACTACTATAAGGTTTAATATAATCAGTTATGCAATCTAAATTAACTATTGATAAACACGGTACTAAAAGGTGGAGACTTCCCAATGGTAATTTACATAGAGAAGATGGTTCAACAGTTGAATGGAAAGATGGTTCTAAAATGTGGCTCATAAATGGTGAATACCATAAGGAGAATGGTGCAGCAGTTCAATACTATGATGGTGAGAAAGAATGGTATCTAAATGGTATAAAATATACTGAACAAGAATATAAATACAAAATGAGGTTTATAAAATTAAAACAATTACTAAAATAAATTCTAGAAACATTATCCCAATATTTTTATTACTATCTTTGCCAAAATTATATAAATGGAATCCAAACTAACTATTAATGAACATGGTACTAAAGAATGGAAACTTCCTAATGGTAAATGGCATAGAGAAGATGGACCAGCTATTGAATGGGGCGATGGCAGTAAAGAATGGTACTTAAACGGATTCTGTCATAGAGAAGATGGTCCAGCTATTGAATATAGTGATGGTGATAAAAGTTGGTACATAAATGGTATATCTTATAATGAACAAGAATACAAATATGAGATAAGGTCTAGAAAATTAAAACAACTACTATGAAAAGTAAATTAAGTATTGACACAAGGGGTAGTAAACGTTGGAAACTTCCCAATGGTAATTTACATAGAGAAGATGGTCCAGCAATTGAATATGGTAGTGGTGATAAAGAATGGTGGGTAAATGGTAAATTACACAGAGAAAATGGACCAGCAATTGAAGATGATGATGAGAGTAAATACTGGTACATAAATGGTAAAAGACATAGAGAAGATGGTCCAGCAACCGAATATAGTGATGGTACTAAAATGTGGTATATAAATGGTATTAACTATACTGAACAAGAATATACGTCTGAGATAAGGTCTATAAAATTAAAACAATTACTATGAAGTCTGAACTAACTATTGACCAGTATGGCACTAAAGTATGGAAGCTTCCTAATGGCATATGGCATAGAGAAGATGGTCCAGCAGTTGTGTATCCTAATGGTTTTAAGTGTTGGTATATAAACGGATTAAGACATAGAGAAAATGGTCCAGCAATTGAATATGGCAACGGTATTAAGAAATGGTATCTAAGTGGAATAGAGTATACTGAACAAGAATATAAACAAGAAATGATGTCTAAGAAATTGAAACTATTATTGAAATAACCTCAACAATAAAAAATATGAAAAGTATTGATAAAAAAGGTAATATAGTATACAGAAATAGTGATGGGTTATTACATAGAGAAGATGGACCAGCATTTGAACATGTTCATGGGACTAAAGTATGGTATATAAACGGATTAAGACATAGAGAAAATGGTCCAGCAATTGAAAATGGCAACGGTATTAAGAAATGGTATATAAATGGTGTAAGTTATACTGAACAAGAATATAAATATAAGACAAGGTCTAGAAAATTAAAATTATTATTTCATACTCTATAATAATAGTTTTTATTTACTATCTTTACCAAAAATATTACTATGGAATCTAAATTAACTGTTTATGATAATGGTACTAAAAAGTGGAATCTTCCTAATGGTAAATTACATAGAGAAGATGGACCAGCATTTGAACATGTTCATGGGACTAAAGTATGGTATACAAATGGTAAAAGACATAGAGAAAATGGTCCAGCAATTGAATATGGCAACGGTATTAAGAGATGGTATATAAATGGTGTAAGTTATACTGAACAAGAATATAAACAAGAAATGATGTCTAAGAAATTGAAACTATTATTGAAATAACCTCAACAATAAAATATGAAAAGTATTGATAAAAAAGGTAATATAGTATACAGAAATAGTGATGGGTTATTACATAGAAAAA
>Ga0307981_1003177_pt1 | contig 12533 bp, 7 predicted proteins | sample OrgLakmetagen987_FD_201849 | JGI IMG/M metagenome (GOLD analysis project Ga0307981, IMG submission 201849) | Saline water microbial communities from Organic Lake, Antarctica - #987 | ecosystem: Environmental > Aquatic > Non-marine Saline and Alkaline > Saline | place: Antarctica: Organic Lake... | reverse complement strand
ACCATGCTCAGGAGGTCCTTTACCTGCGCTCGGCAGAGGACAAAAACTTACTGCGTAACCGTGAATTGAAAGCACCTTGGGTGGCGGAATATTTGGATCGGGGAAAGCCGGAATCTTTAATTCGACATTCACGTTCAAAGGCGCTTCGCGGCACGACCCCGATGGTCATTCGGCCCGATCTTTTGGTTACGGAGACAGGCTTTGCCATGACCGAGATTGATTCGGTTCCGGGAGGGATTGGGCTGACTGCATTCTTAAATCGGTTGTATGCCGACATTCATGGTGAAACTCTGATCGGTGGGGGCTCGGAAGATATGGTAGAGGCCTTTTATGTGGCCCTTGCATCGCTGGCTTCGGGCATGAATTCGCCGTATATCGCGATCGTAGTGAGTGATGAGGCCGCGACCTATCGACCAGAGATGGAATGGCTCGCCAAGGAGTTGCGCAAGCGGGGGCGCAGAATACATGTTTTTCGGCCAGAGGAGGTCATGCCATTGGGGGACGCTATCTGCGTGGGGATCGACGGAAATCCGCAGGAGGTTGATGTGATCTATCGTTTCTGGGAGCTCTTTGATTTGGCGAATGTATCGATCGCTGAGTTTTTATTAGCAGCACGGGAATCGACTCTCTTTGGCCTGACACCGCCGATGCGGCCTTTTCAAGAAGAGAAGCTGAATCTTGCGCTCTTTCATCACCATATTTTAGATGACTATTGGAAAGAGAGTTTATCCAAGCAGGCTTATAAACTATTGAAGCGCGTGATCCCTCAGTCGTGGGTAATGGATCCTGTTGAGTTGCCACCTAATGCAGTTCTGGACGCGCCGTTTATAGGCGGGAAGCCGATCACGAGCTGGTCGAAACTAGCGGATGCGAGCAAGAAAGAGCGTAATCTGATTATTAAGATCAGCGGCTTTCATGAAAGCGCCTGGGGTGCCCGTAGTGTGACCCTCGGGAGTGATTCTTCGCGTAATGACTGGGAAGAGGCGATTAAGCAATCAGCACTATTGGCTGAGACTTCCCTGCATATTTTGCAGACCTATGAAAAGCCGATGCGCCTACGTCATCCGGTCTATCGGGAGGACGGCAGTCTCTATTCGATGGAGGGCCGTATGCGCTTATGCCCGTATTATTTTGTCGATGAGAAAGCTCAAAAGGCAAATTTACATGGAGTGCTCGCTACGTTTTGTCCGGCGGATAAAAAAATCATTCATGGCATGAAGGACGCGGCTCTTTTGCCCTGCCGGGAGGTTGAATAAGTGAATCGCTCCGAGGGTTACCTGGCTGCTTCCAATCTGCAGGAACGCAGGCAGAATGTTACAATTATTCAATAATCTATGGCCAATCGGCTTCATAATTGCTATTTTGTAGCAATCACTTGATTTGCTGACACTAACTATTTCCAAGCTAGTGTGATCTCGAGACGAATCAGTGCCCACAAAAATAATTTAAATGACTAAAAAAGCTACTAAAACGACTAAAGCTCCTGTTAAAAAGAAGATTGCTGCTAAAAAGACAGCATCTTCGGCTAAAGGTGAGGTTCGATTCAAGATTGAGTCCACTCAAGCGGCAATGAAGGAGTCGATTTTAAACCATTTGCGTTACACGATTGCGCGCCATCCAGAGAGTGCATTGCCCGATGAGTGGTGGACGGCTACCTGTTTTGCGGTGCGCGACCGCTTACTAGATCGTTTCATGAAGACGCAGAAAGTGCATCACGAAAAGAAAGTGCGCCGTGCTTACTACTTGAGTCTTGAGTATTTAATGGGCCGTTTACTTGTGAATAATCTCCACAATGCAGGCCTTTTCAGCCAAACCAAGGCAGCACTTGAAGAGCTCGGTCAGGATTTTGACTCCGTGGTCGGAGAAGAAGCCGATATGGGCTTGGGCAATGGTGGATTGGGCCGTCTCGCGGCGTGTTTTCTTGATTCTCTGGCTACGCTAGATCTGCCCGCAATTGGGTATGGCATCCATTATGAATTTGGCCTATTTCGCCAAGAATTCAAGAACGGCTATCAAATGGAGTTTCCCGATGCCTGGCAGGTAAAAGGCTGCCCTTGGGAAGTGATGCGCCCGAACTACGCGCAAAACGTGAAGCTATTTGGCCGAGTGGAGCATCGCATGGATGATAAGGGTAAATTTCATCCGGAGTGGGTCGATTACAAGACCCTCCAGGGAATGCCTTTTGATGTGAGCATTGTGGGCTACGGTGGCGAAACGGTAAATTTTCTCCGTCTTTGGGAGTCGAGGGCATCAAGCGAATTCGACCTGAATATTTTCAATGAAGGCGGCTACGTCGAAGCGGTTCGCGAAAAGGCGATGGGTGAAAGCATTTCCAAGGTTTTGTATCCGAACGACAATACGGAGAGCGGTAAAGAGCTACGCCTCGTGCAGCAGTATTTCTTTGTGAGCTGCTCACTTCAGGACATTATTCGCCGCTTTTTCAACTCGCATAAATCCTGGGATGATTTTGCTGACTACAACGTAGTTCAATTAAACGATACACACCCGGCGGTCGCTGTTCCTGAATTGATGCGCCTCTTGATCGATGAATATCATCTAGACTGGGATGCCGCATGGAAGATCACCAGCAGCACCTTTAACTACACAAATCACACCTTACTACCTGAAGCGCTTGAAAAATGGAGTGTGCCTCTTTTCGAAAAGGTGCTGCCGCGTAATTTGGAAATTATCTACGAGATCAATCGTCGTTTCCTCGAAGGTGATGTAGAAGACAAATGGCCCGGAGATGGCGAAAAGAAGGCTGAGCTTTCGATCATTGAAGAGGGCCATCCTAAGATGGTGCGTATGGCATATCTATCGGTGGTTGCCGCCAACAAAGTGAATGGAGTGGCCGCGCTCCATACAAAGCTTCTGAAGCAAGATCTCTTTTCGAGCTTCCACGAACTGTATCCAAACAAGCTTATTAACATGACGAACGGCATCACGCCGCGTCGTTGGTTGCTCGCCTGTAATCCCGAGTTGAGCAAGTTGATTAGCTCGAAGGTGGGGGACGACTGGCCGAAAAATCTGGATAAGCTGCAGGCGATCTCAAAATTTGCTGATGACGCGAAATTCCAGAAAGAATTTATGGCGATCAAGCGGGCTAATAAAGTCGCCTTCGCCGAATTCGCTTTGGAATCCTGCGGAGTCGAGATCAACCCGGACGCACTCTTCGATGTGCAGATCAAGCGCTTGCACGAATACAAGCGCCAGCATCTTAATTTACTTCACATCCTCACGCTCTACCGACGCTTGTTGAATGATCCGGAATATGACATGTGCCCACGCGTATTTATCTTCGGAGCCAAAGCCGCACCTGGCTACGCGCTCGCGAAGTGCATCATCCGCGCAATTAACAAGGTAGGCGAAAAGGTCAACAGTGACCCTCGCGTCGGTGGTAAGATCAAAATCATCTTCCCCGAAAATTACCGGATATCGCTTGCTGAAAAAATGATACCCGCGTCTGACCTCTCAGAGCAAATTTCCACCGCTGGCAAGGAAGCTTCCGGCACAGGTAATATGAAGCTTGCCCTGAATGGTTCGCTTACGATTGGCACACTCGACGGCGCAAATATCGAAATAGGAGAAGAAGTCGGAGACGATAATATCTTCATTTTTGGTAACACGGTCGAAGAGGTGAATGCGCTCCGCGCTAAAGGCTATAACCCGTATGATTACTACAATAGTAATTGGGAGTTGAAGTCAGTTATTGACTGGTTGCGCTCCGATTTCTTTACGCCGGGTGAGCACGAAGCATTCGCTCCGATCTGTAGCAGTTTACTCGAAGGCGGAGATCCTTATCTCTGTCTTGCAGACTATGCAGACTACATCCGTGCTCAGGAAGACGTGGATACAGCTTTCCGCGACCAGAAACGCTGGGCGAAGATGGCAATTATGAATACTGCCCGCGTTGGTAAGTTCTCCTCGGACCGAACTATCAGCGAATATGCGGCTCAGATCTGGAATCTGAAACCAGTAAAAATTCCGATGTAATCTAGCGAACTGCTTTACAAAACGCCGCGCTCGAAAGGGTCGCGGCGTTTTTTTTTAGGTTTATCGTCAATTAGAGTGAACTCCAGAAGTTAACCGAAATAAGACAATTTTTTTGATTTAATCTGACTTGCTCATCAAACACAAAAAAGGGACAAGCTAAATATACTTGAGTCAAATGCGCACCGAAGATGTGTTGGATGCCTATCATGACCGATTGGTCGAAGCAGGCGCACAGCACTATCGGCAAGTGGAGCCCGTCAGTTTTCAGGTCGAGCCCTCCCCGAAACTCCGGCGTCAATCATGCCATGCACCGTAAGGTCGAAAAGTGGCTGGAGGCGGCGCAGTTGCAGGAAGTATAAATCGGCTTGCTTATCTTAACAGAATTTCGGCTGGATAGGAAATAACCACCCCGACCGGACAAGCTGGACAGGAAATAACCACCCCCACTTGGCAAGCAAGTGACCCCTCCTGAATCAGGAGGGGAGTTTTGAGGGCTTCCGTTGTTGAGATTCCCCTCCTTGGCTAAGGAGGGGTGGCTCGCGACTTGTCCGCCGTAGCCTTGGCGAAGGTGGAAGCGAGACGGGGTGGTTGGTCGTCTCGACTTGCTGGTTCGCCAATTTACAGTGTTTCGGCTGGACAGGAAATAACCACCCCCACTTGGCAAGCAAGTGACCCCTCCTAAATTAGGAGGGGAGTTTTGGTGGCTTCCGTTGTTGAGATTCCCCTCCTTGGCTAAGGAGGGGTGGCTCGCGACTTGTCCGCCGTAGCCTTGGCGAAGGTGGAAGCGAGACGGGGTGGTTTGTTTTGGTCGCTGGTATGTGCGAGCAAACCGTTCACGATTCAATCGCCTTGTTTTCGGAAACTCTCACGAATGCGTTGAAGTAAGGCTTCGGGCATGTTAAATACGACTTCGTTTTCAAAGCGAAGCACTCGTATGTTGAGTGAGTTCAGATAAGCGGTGCGTTCGGCGTCGTGTTTCGCGGCAATGGGTCCAGCGTGGCTTTCTCCGTCGAGTTCGACGGCTAGCCGCTCGCTGGGGCAATAGAAATCTAGAATATAGGTGCCGATGCCGTGTTGACGACGAAACTTCCGGCCATCGAGTTGATTCGATTTTAAATAAGTCCAGAGACGCGCCTCGGCAGGCGTTAGGTTGGCGCGCAACTTTTGACGACGGCCTTTCTGGGGATGCCGGTTATGGATGGGGTCGTCGGAGTTCATTGTTAAAATGCTAGTTGGCGCGTCGCATGGGGCGAGTCTGAACGGAACCACCCCCACCACCCCCACTTGGCAAGCCCTTCGGCTTCGCTCAGGAGAGCCAAGTGACCCCTCCTGAATCAGGAGGGGAGTTTTGAGGGCTGCCGTTGTTGAGATTCCCCTCCTTGGTTAAGGAGGGGTGGCTCGCGACTTGTCCGCCGTAGCCTTGGCGAAGGTGGAAGCGAGACGGGGTGGTTGGTCGTCTCGACTTGCTGGTTCGCCAATTTACAGTGTTTCGGCTGGACAGGAAATAACCACCCCCACTTGGCAAGCAAGTGACCCCTCCTGAATCAGGAGGGGAGTTTTGAGGGCTACCGTTGTTGAGATTCCCCTCCTTGGTTAAGGAGGGGAGTTTTTAAACCCTATTTGGTTTCGGAGATTCCACTTGAAAGATGTGTGTAAGGATATGCTTGGTAGGAGGGGTCGCTCTAGCGGTAGATCCGGGTGCAGGTGTATTTCACCGCGAGCGTAGAGTGCCCAGACGGCGCGTGAATTCGTTAACAACTGGTAGATGTGATTGCTCTCATTGCAGGTTCAATCGTCACTCCGTAGGTGGATTTTTGACGGCACCTTTTAAAACATTCGAATGCTCGCTGGTGAATGAAGTTGCAAAGGTTCCCGTGTAGGGTGCAATTAGCTTATGTTTTATGACGAGGTAAAAGCCAGCTTCAGTGCTGGAAAGGGAGGCGATGGCTGTTTTAGCTTTCGCCGTGCGAAGTATGAGCCCAAAGGTGGCCCGGACGGCGGAAGCGGCGGACGTGGTGGCAATGTCTATGTTGTCGGTGATACGAATGTGGCCGATTTGACGGATTTCCACTTTAAGCCTGGATGGAAGGCAAAGAACGGCGAGCCCGGTCGTGGTGCAGATCAGCACGGTGCAAATGGTGAAGATCTTGTGCTCCGTATACCTGTAGGCACGGTGGTTGTTGACCGCGAGACAGACGAGCCTTTCTGCGAAGTGCTCGAGCATGGGGAGAAGATTCTTATACTCGAGGGGGGTGCCGGTGGTAGAGGCAATGCCGAGTTTAAGTCTTCGACCAATCAGGCTCCCCGCCAGTTTACGATGGGTAAACCAGGAGAGGAAGTGGACGTGCGCCTCATGATTAAGACCATTGCTGATATTGGCTTGATCGGCTATCCGAATGCGGGTAAATCGACTCTGCTTAATATGGTCACGAATGCGCATCCGAAGACGGGTGCCTACCCCTTTACGACGATGTTTCCCATGGTTGGGGTTCTAGAATATCCTGAGCAATACGAGCGTATCACTGTGGCCGACATTCCCGGCTTAATCGAAGGTGCGAGTGAGAATCGTGGGCTTGGGCACCGCTTTCTGAAGCATGTCGAACGCTGTAAGGCTCTGGTTATCATGCTGGATATGCATGGCACAGACGGGCGCGAGCCGATCGCTGACTACCGAGTGTTGGTCAACGAGTTAAAGCTTTATATGCCGGGCTTGGTTAAGAAGCCGGTTTTGATTGCCGCAAATAAAATGGATGAGCCCAATGCGGTCGAAAACCTCAAACAGTTTAAGAAAAAATTTAAGAAAAAGATCTACCCGATTTCCTGTGTTTCCGACGAAGGTTTTGATGCTTTAAAACAAGCCATGCTTGAAGTCGTCCTCGACGTGCGCAAAGCCGAAGCTGAACTCGAAGAAGAGGACTAATCCAGCTGCTCATTTTAGCAGCAGTCAGCCTTTTACGCTTTTCAATGCAGTCGGATATTATTTAACTAGAGGGGATTTAGTTAGTGTAAATTTATGCCTACTCCCCAAATCCTTGATCTAGACTATGAAGGCTTCATGCAGAAGCCTGAGCTGAAGGGGCATATAGCCTACGAGGCATTTTGTGCTTTAGCGAAGAATCCTGGACGGGAGTTTGTGGTCGATTGCACCGCAAAACGGCGGTCGATGAAAGCGGGCTTTTTACTGGCGGTAGCTTGGACCTTTTCCCGTAAGCTGAAAACGCTGACTGATCGCAAACGTGTGGGCATTGTGTTTCCTCCTGGTATTGGAGGTTATCTGGCGAATTTGGCTGTCGTTCTAGCAGGAAAAGTCCCCGTGAATTTGAATTTCACTCTGGGGCCTGCCAGCACACAGGCCTGCATGGATCGAGCGGAGATAGACTGTGTGCTGACGACGGAGCAAGTGCAGGTCAAAATGGAAAATTTCCCTTGGCCGGAGACCGGCGTGGTCGATTTGGTTGTGGAACTGAAAGCGATGCCGAAGGCCAAGACTTTGACTATGCTGGGATTGATTTATGTTCTATCAGGTAAGCTGTTAGCCAAAGTTCTAAAAGTGCCCAGTGTCGGTGGCGACGAAGAAGCTGCTTTGCTCTTTACCAGCGGCAGTTCGGGTGAGCCGAAGGGCGTGGTGCTTTCGCATCGGAATATTTTAGGGAATTGCGCACAAATAGATACGGCAGAGCTACTACCGGTAAAGGAGAAGCTACTCGCCTGCTTACCGATCTTTCATAGCTTTGGATTTACGGTCACACTATGGTTTCCGCTTTTGCGCGGTTGTGGTGTGGTCACGGTTCCTTCGCCGCTCGAAGTGAAGAAAATAGTAGCCACGATCGAGGCTGAGCAAGTGACCATACTGCTCGGCACGCCGACCTTCTATAAACCGTATTTTAAGTATGCGAAACCAGAGCAACTGAAGTCTCTTAAGTATGTAATCTCCGGAGCCGAAAAGACACCGGACGGCTTTGCTGAAGAGTGGGAGCAGCGTTTTGGTAGCCAGTATCTGGAAGGATACGGACTGACCGAAACCTCCCCTGTGACGAGCGTGAATTTACCGCAAAAACCAAATTGCGCCGCTTATCCAGGGACTTCGGACGCAGGGGGTCGAGTCAAGTCTGTGGGGCGACTTTTTCCAGGTATGCGGGCACGTATCGTAGATGTGGATACCTCGGAGCCATTGCCCTTGAGTGAAGTTGGGCTCTTGCATTTGTGCGGACCGAACATCTTCTGTGGTTATCTGGGTGATGCCGCGCGGACGTCGGATGTTATGGATGGCGAGTGGTTTGTAACTGGCGACCTAGCTCGAATCGATGAAGATGGTTTTATCTTTATCGAAGGACGACTCTCTCGCTTTTCGAAAATCGGTGGTGAGATGGTGCCGCACGGCACGATTGAGGAATTTCTTTGCAAAGCATTCGATGTGCTGGATGCGGAGGCGCCTGTTTTTGCCGTGGCCGGGCGTCCGGATGCTGCCAAGGGTGAAAGCTTGGTGCTCTTGTCCGCGCTGGAAATACAGCTCAGTGAAGTGCGGGAGAAGCTACGTGATGCGGGTTTATCCAATCTTTGGGTGCCAAAGAAACTCGTCGTTTTAGATGCCATTCCCTCGCTAGCGACGGGTAAACTCGATCTGCGCACGATACAGGAGATCGCGGTGAGTGCAGAATAGTGGCTAGGCCCGATCTTTTTTGATTTTTTTCTAAGAAAGCACAGATCGGCACGTAGTTCCTGTGTATGTGCCTAATAATCTATAATCAAATACAATGAGCGATGAGGACAACCTATCTGATTCAGACTGGGTGCGGTCGCTTGTTGATGCCCATGCTGCCGATCTTACGCGATATGCAGCCTCCATCCTCCACGATGCCGATGCGGCTAAAGACGTGGTCCAGGATGTTTTCGTGCGCCTCTGGCGTGAACCTCGGTCAAACCTTCAAGATCATGTGCTCCCCTGGCTTTTTCGAGTCTGTCGAAACCGAGCTTTGGATGTGCGTAGAAAGGAGGCCCGTATGGAACGGATGAACGAAGTCATCGAGTCACAAACCCCGAGTGCGGGAGCGGATCCCAGTGCTCGTGTCGAAACGGAGGATAGCCATGCCCATGTGCGACAGCTCCTCGAGGGGCTCCCTGAAAATCAGAGGGAAGTCGTCCGCCTGAAATTCCAAAATGGAATGAGTTATAAAGAAATCGCGACAGTGACCGAATTAACGGTGACGAACGTTGGTTACCTCATTCACACCGCGATCAAAAGCTTGCGCACCGAAGTGCTTGCCAGCGGTGAATAACCTTTAAATAGAAAGCTTTTAAAATGAAAATTTTACCCGATGATCCTCGCTTAACCGCATATGCGCTCGGTGAGATAGAAGACGTTAAAGAATACGCTGAACTTGAAGCAGCTGTGCAGGCCTCACCCGAGTTAGCTAAAACCGTCGCTCAGATTCGTGAGATGGAAACGCTCTTGACCGATAGTTTGGGTGCGGAAGCACTGCCTGAACTGAGTGAGTTTGAAAAAGAGAAATTGCAGACGGATGCCACCTCGGTGAAGTCTTCCCGTAAGTGGGTGGCTTGGCCCGTCTGGGGTGGGATCGCAGCTATGCTGGTTCTGGCTCTGGTCATGATCAGTGAGCAAGGCATCATTGAAGAGAATGTTGCCTATGATCCTTCTTCGAAAAAGCCTGCAGTTGAAGCGGAAAAAGTTAAGGCCGATGGTGCTTTTAAGGAGGACTTCCCTAAAGAGCTTGTCGAAGGCACGTCGCAACCGATGAGGATGGACGGCATTGAAGCAGATGCAACCGAAGCCCCACAGCTCATGTTCGAGCAAGAACTCGGTGATAGCTCTGTGGGTCGTGATGAATCCAGATCAAGCACTCTTTCCAGTGAAAAACGACCCAATCTCGCAGGGGAGAAGAACGAGTTAGCAAAGCAACCCGTTATAACTGAGCCATTTCCTGTGGCTGTTGTAGAGACGCAGGCGCAGTCATCATCGGGTTCAGTCGATAATTTTGCACCTCCAAGCCCGGGTGAAGCTAAAGCAAGGCCAACAACTCGACCATTAGTTTCCGCACCAAGTCGCGCATCCTCTAATCTATCAGGGTCTGCAGATTTACGTTCAGGACTAGTCGGTGGTGCTATTTCTATTCCTAAAATGCAGGTTGAGGCAGGATTCAGCACCGAAAAATATGATCCGATTGAAGAAACGGGCTTTCGCTCGCCACTCGTTGCGCCACTTTCGACCTTCTCAATTGATGTGGATACGGCGAGCTATGCTAACGTGCGCCGCTACTTGAACCAAGGCCATTTGCCGCCTAAGGATGCGGTGCGGATCGAGGAGTTGATCAACTATTTTCCTTATGCAGATGCGGCCCCGAGTGAATCGCTCGATGCGGGTGGCGCTCCCTTTGCGGTGCACCTCGCGCAAGTCGAAGCGCCGTGGAACCGTGCGCATCGCCTCGTGCGGATCGCTTTGAAGGGCTATGAAATGCCATGGGAGGAACGCCCGGCATCGAACTTGGTTTTCTTATTGGACGTTTCCGGATCGATGAATCGTGGCAATAAGCTACCCTTAGTGAAGGAAGCGATGCAGCTCTTAGTGGACCGGTTAGGTGCCCGTGATCGTGTCGCGGTGGTTGTGTATGCCGGAGCCTCCGGACTGGCCTTGCCTTCGACCACGGCCAATAACCAGGAAACGATTGCCCATGCGATGGCTAACTTGGAGGCGGGTGGCTCGACCAATGGTGGAGCCGGGATCGAACTGGCTTATAAAGTCGCACGAGAGCACTTCATAAAGGGTGGAAATAACCGAGTGATTCTTTGCACCGACGGAGATTTCAATGTCGGCCAGACTCAGCGTGGTGGCTTAACAGAAACTGCAGCAGCCGCTGCCGAAGAGGGCATCGCCTTGACCGTGCTTGGCTTTGGTATGGGGAACTTGAAAGATGATCTCATGCAGGACCTCGCACAGCAGGGCAAAGGCAGTTATGCCTATGTCGATTCTGAAGCAGAAGCCCGTAAAGTCTTTCTTGAAGACTTAAGCAGTAATTTATTTACGATCGCCAAGGATGTGAAAATCCAAGTCGAATTTAATCCAGCCCAGGTCAATACGTATAGATTAATTGGATACGAAAACCGTCGTTTGAAAGCGGAGGACTTTAACAATGACACAAAGAAGGCGGGTAACATCGGCCCTGGTCATAGTATCGTAGCGCTGTATGAGATTATTCCGAATACAGGGAATGGGCAACAGCCCGATGTGGACCCACTGAAATATCAGGCTAATACAAAGTTGGAGCCGACCGATGACTCGGGTGAGTTAGCAACGGTTAAGTTGCGCTACAAGCAGCCTGATTCGGATACAAGTGCTTTGATCGAAGAGGCGCTCTCCGCGAATGCGCTGACTTCTTTTGAGAATGCATCGGATGACGTTCAGTTCTCTGCCATGGTCGCTGCCTTCGGGATGCTATTGAGGGAAACTGAGCTAGGCGAAGGTTACGACATGGAAACGATTCGCGAGTCTACGCTCAATACTTTAGGCAAGGATCCCGGTGGGCACCGTGCGGAATTTCTAACATTAATCCGCAAAGCGGGGCAATTACTTAACGAGCAACCGGAAGGAACCGGAACTGTTCGATAGACTGAGTTGATGGCGGCTTGCGGTGGTCTGGTGCTGCCGCAAATCCCAGCAGTAGTTGCTCGATCTGTGCGTTTTACCGTTTGAATACACTGTGACTTTTTGACGAGGGTAGTAAACGTGACGTTGGATCACCGGATCGGTGTAGTAGCGTAAGCCATACTGGGGTCGTCGATTGAGCGCATTTCTTAATTTTTGCGCTTCAAGCTCAGCCTCGGCGGTAGCTTTTTCAGCTTCGGCAATTTGAGCTTTAAGTTGAGATAATTCTTCTTTTGCCCGCATTTCAGCTAGCTCGGCCTGGTAGACGTCGTCGGCGTCAGAAACTTGGGTGCGCACATCGACATTCGGATATGCAAACTGGAATTCATTCCAAAAAGCGAGTTGGTTACGGGCGGGCAGTTGAGCAAAGGCAGCACTGTTCAGTTTGGTTGCTTTGATTTGTTCACCTTGGGCTTGGTTGGCGGCTGCGAGTAGAGCCGAGCGTTCTGCCCACTCTGCGCGCTCTATTTTAAGCTTTGCTTGATGGGCGATAAACGCTGCCTCGGCCATCATATTGACCTTAATTGCCTGCCCATTTTGTATCGTGATCTCGCCTTGAGGGTAGAGCAATAATTGCTTGTCACGCATAGCAATGGTGCCGTCGGGTTCGCCTAACTCAGCAATTATGGAGGATTTGTCCGTCCCGATTAAGGGCAACGTGTAGGCTTGAACGAAAGAGGAGAGGAGTAAGGCGGGGACAATTAGTAGGCTCTTCATGCAAATACAGTAGGATAATTGTCCTAAATCGCAAACCTGATTTGGTATGGATATTTCACGCTGCTTAAATGGATGGGGCCTACCCGTGTCCGAGACTATTCAGATGCCTTCGGAAATCGTGAACTTTGCCAGGTAAATTGGATTCAGCTTAGAGAAACGTAGCCAT
>Ga0307981_1003174_pt1 | contig 12540 bp, 9 predicted proteins | sample OrgLakmetagen987_FD_201849 | JGI IMG/M metagenome (GOLD analysis project Ga0307981, IMG submission 201849) | Saline water microbial communities from Organic Lake, Antarctica - #987 | ecosystem: Environmental > Aquatic > Non-marine Saline and Alkaline > Saline | place: Antarctica: Organic Lake... | reverse complement strand
GGGGAATCCGCAGAGGGCTGGAGTTTTGCAACCTGGGCTAAGCCTGAATAGGCCGCTGAGAAGCTGAGATGCTTACTTATGACTAATCTGAAATGAGGTATTCTGCCCTTCAGGCAAAGCCCGGGGGATCCGCAGAGGGCTGGAGTTTTGCAATCTGAGCTAAGCCTGAATAAGCCGCTGAGAAGCTGAGATACTTACTTATGACTAATCTGGGATGAGATATTCTGCCCTTCAGGCAAAGCCAGGCAGTCCAAGCCAAACCCTGAAAGGGTGATACCCACCACCACAGAGCAGTAGCTATATCATGCGCACAGGCTTGCTATGTCGCCCCTACAGGCCTTCAGGCAAAGTCCGGGGGATCCGCAGAGGGCTACAGGTAAGTTCAACCCTGGGCTTTGCTACCCCAGCCAAACCCCAAAGGGGTGACATCTCCTTCCACAGGGCAACGCCCTGTGCCCATAAGACACCCGACCAGACCAAGCCCTAAAAGGGCGATATAATCTTATCCATCCCGCTCAGCACTACAGAGACTCCAAATAATTTTTAAATTTGTAAAAAAACCTACCCATGCCAGATATCGCGAATATTCTCTTCCTCGATATTGAAACCGTCTCCGGCAAGCCCGATTACGACAGCCTGAGCGAAGACCTCCAGGCCCTCTGGAGCATCAAAGCCAACCAGTTGGCGCGCGGGCAGACCGAGCCACTAACAGAAGAAGAAGTAGCCCAAGCCTACACCGAGAAGGCAGGCATCTTTGCAGAATTCGGGAAGATTGTCTGCATATCAGTAGGAGTGGTACACCGGGACAAAGAAGCACAACAGCTGAAAATCCGGCTCAAGTCCTTCGCCAGTGAGAATGAATCAGAGCTCCTGCAGGGTTTCTCCCAAATGGTATTCAAGTATTACAACAACCCCAACAAATTCGGATTCTGTGGCCATAATGCCAAAGAATTCGATATCCCCTACATCTGCCGACGCCTCATCATCAACCGTATGCCATTGCCTGCCCCCTTCGACCTGTCGGGCAAAAAACCCTGGGAAACCAAGCATATTGTTGATACAATGGACATGTGGTCGTTTGGCGATCGCAAAAACTTCACCTCCCTGAAACTGCTCGCCGCAATCCTCGGATTCCCATCACCGAAAGACGATATCGATGGCTCGCAGGTCGGACGGGTATACTGGGAAGACAAAGACCTCAAACGCATCTCTTTCTACTGCGAAAAGGACGTCCTGGCAACTACACAGCTTTACCTGCGCTATAAACTTATGCCCCTGCTGGAAGAGGACCATGTAGTGCACGTGGATGGACAGGAATGATAGTAGCTTTAATCGGATTTAAACCGATCCCGCAGCACCTCCGGAAGAAACGGTGTGGCATTTCCACCCCCAACAATAATTTCCCGCACAATCGTAGAGCTGATGTGCGAATAAGATGGCTGGCTGATCAAAAAGATGGTCTCGGTGCCTTCGCCCACGATATTATTGAGCTGGGAAATCGTCTTTTCGTAGTCGAAATCGGAAGCATTACGTAAGCCCCGCAATAAGTACCCGGCGCCGATCTTCCGGGCATAATGAGCCGTCAGCCCCGAAAATTGCCCGACTTCCACTTTTGGCTCATCAGCAAACACCTTCCGCAACCACTCCAGGCGCTCTTCCAATGAAAAAAGGTACTTTTTCTGGCTGTTCACCCCAATGGCAACGATAATTTTGTCGTAAAGGGGCAAAGCCCGCTTTACCAAATCAACGTGCCCAATCGTGATAGGGTCAAATGAACCTGGAAAAATGGCAATCTTAGACATGTGCTTTTTATTGATAGCGATTCAGGAAGTACCACAAAAATATAAAAATCCAATAGACTATGGCTTCGCGGGATAGCCGGACAGAAAGGCCGCCTTATTCCCAGGAAAAGTTCCACGTCACCGAGGGGATGACCGGGAACAACGATACCTGATAAGCCCGTGCCGCCGCCGTTCCTGCATTCGGATCGGACTCAAAATCATAGTAGATAAAGAAAGGATTCTGACGGCTGTAGGTATTATAAACCGAGAAATTCCAGCTCGACTGGAAGCGCGCTTTCGAGTCTGGCTTGGGCGTGTAGGTAGCCGATACGTCCAACCGGTGGTAGTCCTGCAGGCGGGCGCTGTTGCGCGGACCATACTCCTGCACCGGGAACTGATCGATAAAGTAAAGGCGCTGTACCGGGGTGAAGGCATTCCCGGTACCAAAAATGAAAACACCACCAAGTTCCCACTTTTTATTTAGGGTGTAATTCGCCACTACAGATAGATCATGGCGGCGATCGTAGATGGCCGGGTAAGGCGCCCCGTTGTTGATCTCCGGAAAAATACGCTCGGTACGCGATAAGGTATAGCCAACCCAACCGGTGAAACGCCCCTTTTGCTTTCGCACAAAGAGCTCCAGCCCGTACGCCCGACCCTTCCCAAAGACGAATTCCTCCTCCAGGTTATTGGCGACGTTGTCCACATAGTTCTCCCGAAAATCAATTTGGTTGTAGAGGTCCCGGTAATACACCTCAGCGGAAGCCTCATAGGTATTGTCCCTGAAGTTGCGAAAGTAGCCCACAGCATACTGCAGCCCGACCTGTGGACGGATGATTTCAGAGCTGGGCATCCAGATATCAGTGGGAAGGGTGCTGGTGGAATTGCTCACCAGATGGAGGTACTGATTCGCTACCGTAAACCCGGCTTTAAGGGAAGAAACAGCATTGAGGTACACCGTAGCGGCCAGCCGGGGCTCCCAGCCGACATAGGTCTTGACGGGTTCACCGAAGGCGTATTGTGCACTATCCAAACTAGAGGTGTAAGGGCCCAGTTGCGTAAAAGCAGACACCCGAAGCCCGGCATTGAGACGGACACCCGGGCCTAGCTTTATTTCATCTCCCAGGTAGATTGCACCTTCGTGGGCGTAGCGAATCTCCGCCTCATTCGAAAAAACAGCCTCCCCGTTGGTAGCGGAAGCCAGACTAGGCGTCAATTGATGGTAAGTGTAGTTGGCCCCAAACCGGATATGGTGGGTAGCGTTCGGAAAATACTCAAAATCCACCTTGCCATTCCAGTCGCGCACCCCCGAGTCCAGGCTGATCCGGAAATCCCCCTGCCCGCCCCGGAAACCAAAGTCGTAGTCGTTGTAGACGCCTGAGATGTTCATAAACAGCTTATCGCTAAAGAGGTGGTTCCAGCGCAGGGTCGCCGTAGCATTGCCATAGGGCATATCAAAGTTGAAATCACGGGTATTACTGCGAAACTGCAGCACATCACGCCCAAAGTAGGTGCTGAAATACAAGCGGTCTTCATCGCTAAACCGGTAGTTTGCTTTGGCATTGAGGTCGTAAAAATAGTAATTGGTGCCTGCAAAAGAGGTATTGTCAAGGAAAGGCTGAGCCAGGTCCAGCGCATAGGTCCGGCGCGCAGAGACCATAAAACTACTCCGCTCCTTTACAATCGGCCCTTCAAAGGTGACCCGAGATGCGACCAGGCCTATGCCGCCTTCCATTGCGTATTTCCGGTCGCTGCCTTCCTTCATTTGTATATCCACCACCGAGGACAACCGCCCGCCGTACTGTGCGGGCATCCCTCCTTTGATCAGTGTGGTGTTCTTAATGGCATCTGCGTTAAAGACCGAAAAGAAGCCCAGCAGGTGCCCGGGGTTGTAGACAACCGCCTCGTCCAGCAACACCAGGTTCTGATCGGGGCCGCCCCCACGGACATAAAACCCGGCATTGCCCTCCCCTGCGGAGAGCACGCCCGGTAAAAGCTGTATGGTCTTCAGCACATCCACCTCGCCCATGAGCGCCGGGATTTTCTTAACTTTCGACATCTCCAGGCCCACGGTGCCCATTTCTGTACTCCTGACGTTGGCGTCATCCGGCCGGGCTTTGACCACCACCTCCTGTAGCTCAATACTGGCCTCTTCGAGCATTATATTCAGCCGCCGGGGGCGATCCAGGTTGAGCGTTTGGGACTCCTGGGCATATCCGACGTAGGAATACCGAAGGGTGTGCTGGCCCGCCGGCAGCTCCAGCGAGTAAAAGCCATAAGCATTGGTCACCGTCCCCAGCTCCCGGGAGCCGGCTACGGACAAGGCCGCTCCGATCAGGGTTTCTCCCGTTGCTGCATCCTTAACATAACCACTCAGCACATACCGCTCCTGTGCGGCTGCCAATACAGCTGTTAAAGAGAGGAGTAGCGTGAAAATCCAGCGTCCGGTAAGGGGCATGCAATTGGTAGTATTGATGTGTGGTAAGAACCTGAAGCCAGGATAAAAGTTTAGCAGAACGTTTACGAAGCCTTATCGGCTTTGTAAACGTATTATAATTTAGGTTTTGGTGCGTTTGCCCTAGTTTTTATCATACAACTCCGCTTCCTCTTTTTTGTTACCACTGATATGAGACAAGCAGACTTCATTATTGTCGGCCAGGGCATTGCCGGCACCTTGCTGGCGCACTTTTTGGAAGAACAGGGGCAATCCGTTTTTGTCATTGATCAATACAGTCCGAATGCAGCTTCCCAGGTCGCAGCCGGCATTATCAATCCCATCACAGGCCGCCGCTATGTCAAATCCTGGCGGATCGATGACCTCATCCCCTTTGCCCGGCAGACTTACCGGAAACTGGAAGAAAAGCTGGGGGTTTCCATTTTCCATGAGCGCAATATCATCCGTACCCTTTTCAATCAGGGGGAAGAAAATGACTGGCTGGCCCGAAGTGGCGATCCGGCTTACACGCCTTACCTGCTCGAGCAGCCCGTCCTGGATAATTATGCAACAAAGACCGTGCTGGCCTACAGCTACGGAGAAGCCACCCAATCTGCCCAAACAGACCTGTCAAAACTGACCCAAAGTTACCGCTCTTACCTAAAATCCCGGGACGCCATCCTGGAAGCAGGCTTCGACTACGACCAGCTAGCAGTTTCGCCAAACGAAGTTACGTATGCCGATCTGGTGACCGCCCCCCGACTTATCTTTGCAGAGGGGCACCGGGGCCGTACCAACCCTTACTTTAGTTACCTCCCGTTTGGTGGTGCGAAGGGGGAAGTGCTCATCGTCAGGTCACCCGATGCTGATTTTGAAAAAATCCTGAAGCACCGCGTCTTTATCGTTCCACTTTCCACCCCCGAGCTGTACTGGATTGGCGCTACGTACGATTGGAAATTTGAAGATGACCAGCCTACAGAACGCGGCCGCATTTTTCTGGAGCAACGCCTGCGGGATGTGCTCCACCTGCCCTTTGAAGTGGTGGAACACCGCGCTGCAGTCCGCCCCACGGTAAAGGACCGCCGACCTTTCCTGGGCCGCCATCCCGAATTCCCTTCCCTGGGTATTTTCAATGGATTGGGCACTAAAGGAGCTTCCCTGGGGCCGTATTGGGCGCAACACCTGGCTAGTCACCTGCTGCAAGACCAGCCGTTGGACAAGGAGGTGGACATCCGGCGGTTTGGGGAATAAGGCTTGCGGCTAAGAGCATGCCGAAGTAGAGGCAGCAATACTTACCGTTTGTATGCGGGAAAGGTCTTCCTGTGCCTCAGCTCTTTCAACCTTCCCATTCCACTTTCCGCCCGCGCTTGTTGTTTTTGAGGATGTCCGGGACTGCCTCAAGGATTGCTTCCTGCAAGAGGTTTACCAGGCGGCGCTTCATGAAGTTTCGGCGCAGTACGATACTCACTTCCCGAACCGGCTGTGGATTACGGAAGGTACGGACGTGCTTATTGTATAGCTCTTCGCTGAGTTCGAGGGTAGCAAGCTCTGGTAATAAGGTGTACCCATACTGCCGCTCTACAATACGGCGCAAAGTCTCCAAACTACCACTCTCAAACCGCAGCCCCCGCTGAGTGTGCTGCTCCTGCTGATCACTGCAAATATTCACCACCTGAGAACGGAAGCAATGCCCTTCCTGCAGCAGCCACATGTCCTCCAGGTTGAGGTCCTCAAAGTCGATCGTATTCTTGTCAGTCAGGGGGTGGGACGTGGACATGTACACCACAAAAGTCTCATAGAAGAGCGGGATTTCCGTAAACCCGTCCGAACGGATTGGCGTCACCAATAGCCCGACATCCAGCTGGTCGGCTTTCAGGCGCTCCATAATTTCGTGGGACAGCAACTCCTGTACGTTCAGCTGCACGTCCGGGTAAGTCTGCATAAAATGGGGCAGGAACATGGGCAGCAGATAAGGCCCCAGGGTGGGGATGATGCCCACCCGAAGCGCGCCTTTCACCAATTCCTGCTCATCGTGGATCAGCTCAGGGATACGGGTAGCCTCCCGGATAATGGTCCGGGCCTGGTTGATGATGCGCTGCCCGATGTCAGTGGTAAGAATAGGCTTTCTCGAGCGGTCAAACAACAGCACACCCAGATCTTCTTCCAGCTTTTTTACCTGCATGCTCAAAGTAGGCTGTTTGACGTGGCATGATTTTGCAGCTTTCGCAAAGGACTTCTCATTATCTAACGCAATAATGTATTCCAGCTGTGTAAGTGTCATGAGCTACTATTTCTTCCGGCCCGTTATGCGAATGCCGCCTAAGTGACCGCCTTCAAATAAGCCGGCAATGGTCTTATAAAAGGATAGGCGGTCTTCAAACAGCCGATCGCCGAAAAAGGCCCGGTGCGCTTCGGCTTCGGCTTGAAAATTATAGTAACGGTTTTGTGTCCACGTGCGCCAGGGTTCATCCAGATCAACCACTGATAGGTCCGTAAACCCCGCCTTCGATAGTGCTTCCAGGTAGGGCTCCGGACCGGTTACCGTCTGAGCACTTACGGTATCCCTGAGTAAGGTTGATTCTTGTTCATCCATCGGATGGCGAAGGACAAAATCTTCAATAAAGAAACGCCCGCCGGGCTTCAGGGCACGATAGCAATGTTCCAAGACACGTTGCCGGTCTGGCACATGTAAAAAAACCAGGAGGGAGATAAAGTGATCGAAGGTCTCTTCCCAATCGTAGTTTAGCAGATCGCCCGCCCGGCAGGCCACTTTATCAGAAAGGCCAGTCCGCCGGGTCAGCTCCGTAGACAAGCGGCAAAGCTCGGACTGAAGCTCAACGCCCAGCACCCGGCAACCGGAGCAATCTGCCAGTACCCGGCCCGTGCCTCCTACCCCACTGCCCACATCGTATACATAATCTTCTGGTCCCAGATCGAGTACCTTGGCCACTTCATAGCAGGCATCCGCACCCAGGTAATGGTACTGGTCCAGATGCCCCAGCGCTAACAGATCGCCCAGTACCAGGGGCCCTGAAGCCAGGCCTTCTTCTTCCAGTTTTTTGTAAACGCTTTCCACCCGCCAATTGTACATAACCGGGGAAAGGTCATCTTCAGTGAAGGTAACAAAGGGTGCGCAAAGTTGCCGGGGCGTAACCGGGGCTTCGATAATGCCCAAAGCCTTTAAATCCTGCTGCACTTTGTTCAACTCCGAAGCCGCAATGGCGGGCGTACAGCTCCAGGTGGTCTGCGCATACCAGTCTTCCACATCTTCAGGTTGCAACTTAAAGTGCGTACTAATAAAGTCCAGCTTCTCCGTACGATCTGCCTGCTGCAGACGCTGCCGGATACTATGCATTAATTCCAGTAGCGCAGGCTGATGCTGCTCGATAATGTCTTCCCGGGCGACCAGCACAAAGCAAGGCCAGGGGGTCACACAAACACCGACCCGGCGCCATTCTCCGTTGTCCACCGTAGGTTTGGTGGTGTACTTTTCCCACATAAAAGCATCAATGCGCCCTTCCTGCATCGCCCGTCGCGCACCTTCAAAGTCGCCCACCACTTCAAACTTCAGCTGCGCCGTGTCCCAGCCCTGCTGCCGGGCATTGACATAAGCCATCAGGTGCGACCCGGAGGTGTAGCGGCTGATACCAAAGGTTTTACCTTCCAGGTCTTCTACCGATTGAAGAGGGCCCTGGGCAGCAACGTGTATGCCCCAGGTCAGCGGGCTGGATACGTAGGTGCCAATAATACGGCTGGGGTTGCCATCGTGCAGGTCGGCGACGGCACCCTCTGTCAGCATAAGCGCGACATCGAGGCGCCCTGCCCGGAGCGCCTCGCACATGGCACCGGTACCGCCCGGGTACGCTTCCCACTGAAATAAAGGATGATCATCGCCGGTCATATACCAGGGATAATTAAAGTGCTCAGGCACCCCACCTACTCTAAATCGCACTGCTGACATTCGTCTGTGTATTTTTGTGTTTTATTACTATACGGAATAGGAAATCGCTGCCAAAGTTCAGAGTTATTGAAAGCAAAATGTAAATTTAGAAATTATCAGGGATTGATGTTTTACCTCAACGTTGAGCGGTGGGCGATTAATAGCGTTTCTATAGTTAAGCGACCTTTTTTTGACCCATCTGACCGGTCTGTTCTGGCTAAGGCAGAAGGGCTAGTATTGAGGACAAAGTACCGGAAAAGTGCTTCCCCTGAATTCCTGTTCCTGAAAGGTTACAGCCCTCCGCAGGACGAACCTCCTTATGAGCCTCTAAAAAAGCAGCAAGCAAAGGCTGGAACAAATAGCATTTATGAAACAATTAGAACAAACCTGGCGATGGTTTGGAGATCAGGACCCGGTGACCTTAACGCATATCCGTCAGGCAGGAGCCACCGGCATTGTAAGTGCACTTCATCAAATCCCAATTGGTGAAGTGTGGTCGGTAGATGCCATTCAGTCTCATCAGGCAAAAATCGAGGCGGCGGGGCTTTCCTGGTCGGTAGTGGAAAGTGTACCGGTCCACGATGACATTAAACGAAAAACCGGCAAGTGGGCACACTATACTGAAAACTACAAGAAGACCCTCGCCAATTTGGGCAACAGCGGTATTCCGGTAGTGACCTACAACTTTATGCCGGTACTCGACTGGACACGGACAGATCTGAGTTTTCCAATGGCAGACGGCTCGCTCGCGCTCCGGTACAATGCGACTGCCCTGGCAGCTTTTGACCTGTTCATGCTCGAGCGCCCCAGAGCTGTACAAGATTACGATAGCGCACAATTGCAAAAGGCGAAGACTTACTACAAACAGCTTAGAGGGCCAGCCCGTAAAGTCCTTACCGATACCCTAATTGCGGGCCTGCCTGGTACGGATGAAGGGTATAATCTGGATGCCCTGCGCGAGAAAGTCGCCCTGTATCAGGGGCTTAGCCCGGAAGACTACCGTCAGAACCTCCTGGACTTTTTATCAGCCATTGTCCCGGCTGCTGCGAATGCAGATATCCGGTTGGCTATTCATCCGGATGACCCACCCTTTTCTATCCTCGGCCTGCCACGTATTGTGAGTACGGCGGCTGATGCAGTAGCTATTCTAAAAGGGGTAGACCACCCCAATAACGGGCTGTGTTTCTGTACCGGCTCCTTTGGGGCGAGGGCGGACAATGACCTCCCCGCTATGGTAGAGCAATTTGGCAGCCGCATCCACTTTTTACACCTGCGCAACGTACAGAGAGAGCAGGATGGCAGTTTTTATGAGGCGGATCACCTGGCTGGCAGTACAGACATGCATGCGGTGATGCAAAACATTATTCAGGTACAGCAAACCCGCGAATATTCCATTCCAATGCGCCCTGATCACGGCCACCAAATACTGGATGACCTCGGCAAAACAGTGAACCCCGGTTACTCCGCTATTGGCCGGTTGAGAGGGCTTGCAGAACTACGGGGCCTGGAATACGGATTACTACAAACCCTAAAAGATTAACGCCTATGTCATCAACATTGACACCGACCGGCATCAAACCCTTTTTGGACGAGGACTTTCTGCTCGAATCGCCGGTAGCCGGTATACTTTATCACGATTATGCCAAAGAGCAGCCGATCATTGATTACCATAATCACCTGCCACCGGATGTTATTGCTGAGAATACCCGGTATGGCAACATTACCAACGTCTGGCTCGACGGCGACCATTACAAGTGGCGGGCGATGCGGACCATGGGGGTGGACGAACGCTTCATTACCGGTGATGCACCCGATCGGGAAAAATTTCGCGCCTGGGCCCGGACCGTGCCCTTCACCATGCGCAACCCCCTTTTCCACTGGACCCACCTGGAGCTCAGGCGGTACTTTGGCATTACAGATTTACTGAATGCCGATAACGCCGATGCTATCTTTGATAAAACCACAGACCAGCTGCAACACCCTTCTCACAGTCCACAGGGGCTGCTGGAAAGCCAGAATGTCGAGCTGGTTTGTACGACCGATGACCCCGTGGATGATCTCCGCCACCATCAGCAAATGGCCCGGTCCGGAGCCACGCTGCGCATGCTCCCGGCATTCCGTCCGGACCAGGCTATTCTTATCGAAAAGGATACCTTCAACGACTACATCCGAAAACTGGAAAAGACCACCGGTGAGGATATCACCTCCCTGGATGAACTGCTGTCCGTACTTGAAAAGCGGATACAGTATTTCCATGAAAATGGCTGCCGCCTGGCAGACCACGGCCTGGAGTGTGTGGATACTTCAGACTGGACGCTAGCTGAAGCCAGAACCGCCTTTGAAGATAAACGGTCTGGTAAAAGCTTAGCTCCTGAAGCTTGCGCCAAATACCGCACCGCACTCCTGACCGAGCTGGGCAAAATGTACCATAAGCAAGGCTGGGTATGGCAGCTCCACCTGGGTGCCCTGCGCAACAACAGCTCCCGAATGCTGGCGCGGCTGGGACCGGACACCGGATTCGACAGTATAGGCGACTGGAAACAGGCACAGGGGCTTTCCCGCCTTTTTGATACCCTCGACCGCGAAGATCAGCTGCCCAAAACGATCCTCTACAATCTCAATCCAGCCGATAATGCCATCTTTGCCACCATGGCTGTCAATTTTAATGATGGCAGTGTACGCGGTAAAATGCAGTACGGCTCAGGCTGGTGGTTCCTCGACCAGAAAGACGGTATGGAGAAGCAGATGAACGCCTTATCCAACCTTGGCCTGCTCAGTTGCTTTATTGGTATGCTTACCGATAGCCGGAGCTTTTTGTCGTTCCCCCGCCATGAATACTTCCGGCGCATCTTGTGCAACCTGATTGGCAAAGAAGTGCACCGGGGCGAACTGCCAAATGATACCAGGTGGCTGGGCAAAATCGTAGCGGACATCTGCTACCACAATGCAAAAAATTATTTCCAATTTTAAAGCTTTAACTCTTTATGAAAAAGATCGTCACCTTCGGTGAAATCATGTTGCGCCTGACACCTCCCGGGCACCGCCGTTTATCGCAAGCCAGTTCCTTTGAAGTCATCTACGGTGGTGGGGAGTCTAATGTAGCAGTCTCTCTGGCCAATTACGGGTTGCCTACGGAGTTTGTGACCCGGGTGCCCGATAACGACCTTGGCGAATGCGCCCTTATGGAGATGCGGAAGCGCAGCGTAGGCACTCGTCACGTTGCCCGAGGAGGCGAACGGCTGGGCATTTACTTCCTGGAAATCGGAGCGGTAGCCCGCGGCAGTAAAGTGGTCTATGACCGCGCCCATTCGGGCATGGCCTCGATTGAAAAAGGCATGATCGAATGGGAGTCGGTACTTAAGGATGCGCAGTGGTTTCACTGGACAGGCATCACGCCGGCGATTTCACAGGGAGCAGCTGATGCCTGCCTGGAAGCTATACAAACTGCCAACCGTATGGGGATTACCGTTTCCACGGACCTCAACTACCGGAAAAACCTGTGGAAGTATGGCAAGCAGCCCGCTGACATTATGCCCGAACTGGTGGCAGGCTGCGATATCATCCTGGGCAATGAGGAAGATGCGGAGAAGCATTTTGGCATAGAACCGGAAGGCGTTGACGTGACCAAAGGCGATACCATTGATGCACAGGCTTACATTTCCGTCTGCCAGCAGTTAATGGAGCGCTTCCCGCGCTGTAAGAAAGCAATCATCACCCTGCGGGGCTCCATCAGCGCTTCTCACAATACGTGGTCGGGTGTCCTTTACGACGGGCAGCAACTCTACGAAGCGCCTACCTATCAGATCACCGATATTGTAGACCGTGTGGGCGGTGGCGACAGTTTTATGGGCGGCCTGATCTACGGGTTGGTCACTTACCCGGACGACGATCAGCGGGCACTGAATTTTGCGGTTGCGGCCTCCTGCCTCAAACATACCATTTACGGCGATGCCAACCTGGTGACCGTCCCTGAAGTAGAAAAACTACTGAGTGGGGATGCCTCCGGGCGTGTGAGCCGGTAAACGTTTAGTTTCATACACTATTTTGGATGTTGGGTTGCGCCTGGTGCGTAACCCAACACTTTGGCAAAAAAGCAATTCTTACATGGCAAAATATTCCAGGATTGAAGTAGCCCTTACGATGGCAAAGACCGGTCTGGTCCCCCTCTTTTACCATAATGATATCAACCTGTGCAGGCAGGTGCTCAAAGCCTGCTACGACGGTGGCGCGCGCCTGCTGGAATTTACCAACCGGGGCGACTTCGCCCACGAGGTGTTTCAGGAGCTCAACAAATATGCCCTCCGGGAACTGCCCGGTATGATCCTTGGTGTCGGCTCCCTTACGGATGCAGGTACGGCGAGCTTGTACCTACAGCTTGGTGCCAA
>Ga0307981_1003173_pt1 | contig 12541 bp, 11 predicted proteins | sample OrgLakmetagen987_FD_201849 | JGI IMG/M metagenome (GOLD analysis project Ga0307981, IMG submission 201849) | Saline water microbial communities from Organic Lake, Antarctica - #987 | ecosystem: Environmental > Aquatic > Non-marine Saline and Alkaline > Saline | place: Antarctica: Organic Lake... | reverse complement strand
AATTCGCGAGGCGCTATAGGATCTTACGTACGTATTTGTGAGAATGGAGATCGATACCGATGATGCCTTGAATCTTTGCCCACACCAATCACAACATCACAGCATATTCCACTTCATTCTGTTCAAGTCAGAGAAATCTTACAGACCCCCATCCACGCGAGAAAACAGTAGAGAAATGAGAACCAACAAGATTATTCCGTTTCTCGCACTGGGCGGACTCTCCCTCTGCTCCGCTTTTCTCTTCCAAGACAGTAGGCTGACTGCACCTTCAACGTTGCCCTGTCGGGCTTCAGAAGGGAGAGACTCGGAGACACCGCAAACAGTTGATATCGGTAGCGAGTCCTACCACCGTCGTCAGCGAAGCAAAGAGATTACGGCCTATCAAGACATGATGGTAGGTTTGCGACACGGCCGTTTACGCAGGGCCAAAAAGCCGGGTACCTTGATTTTGGTTCGTCACGGTCATTCCGAGGGCACCCAGGACGGCCGCTTTATCGGCTGGGCCGATCCAGCCTTGACTTCTCAAGGTCTCCGAGAAGCCCAGCACGCGGCTCGATTGTTACGCGAGTCGGGCTACGACATTGACGTGGTCTTTACGTCGCATCTGAACCGGGCCATTCATTCCACTTGGGCCATTTTGAGAGAACTCGACGAAACCTATTTACCGGTGTTCAAAAGTTGGAGACTAAATGAACGTCATTACGGAGCGCTGACTGGGTTGGGAAAAGCAGAGGTGGCATCGCGCTTTGGGGTTTCCCGGGTACAGACGTGGCGTACAGATCCGAATGTTGTCCCTCCTCCCATGTCAGAGGATGACAAGGAATGGCCAGGCAAACGTCGAAAGTTTGCTAATATTGAGAATCTCCCAGCCAGTGAGTCGCTCGTGGATTGTGCCAAGCGCTTGGAACCTCTCTGGCAAGACAAAATTCTGAGTGAGCTCGAGGTGGGACACAATGTACTGGTCGTTGGACATGGTAGCACGTTGCGGAGTATCATCAAATTCATCCAAGGAATATCCGATGAGGAGGCCTGCAAGTTGAAAGTGCCACCAGGGTCTCCTTTGGTGTACGAGTTTGATCGATCTTTTCGCGTGATTCCGTCGACAGATGAGCTTTCACTTCAAGAAGGCATCTCGGGTAAGTTGTAGTCGGAGCATATCGTGTGAATCACGCCATCAGCTTTGCCGCATACGTACTAAATTCACTCCTCCTTTGCCTACCTGCTACAGGCAAGTACCTTGAAAAGCCAGGCCTCATCCAGCGAGCCCTCGAACGCGAAGACGAGTGGCGACGAGCGGTGCCAGGCCACGCCAACGATACAACTTGGGCAGTAGCAGCAACCTTGCCCCCCATGAATTCTCTCGAGAGATCCTTGACGGCCCTTCGTCAAGAGCGTGATCTCGAACAATGGGCGGAAAACCCGGGAAACGTATTCATTAACATGGCCTCAAGCGATATCGAAACTGTTGACGTCAAGATGCTCGATGGAAGAAGTAGTATTCATCCGGTTGTCATTCAAGGCCACCCGTGCCTGGCCGGAGCCAATCTCCCAGATGATATCGATCTTCCAGCTCGTAAGGAGGCCGCGATTGTCATGATTCGCCACGGCAAGACGGAACACAACAAGCTTGGTCTATTCACGGGCTGGGAAGACCCCCAGCTCGCCAACGAAGGCGTGGAAGAAGCCAAGTTGGCCGGCAAGATGCTGAAAAAGAGCGGTTTTGAGTTCGATATTGTGTACACGTCTTGGTTATCGCGCGCCATTGCAACGTCCTGGCACGTCCTCGATGGTTTGGATGCGACTTGGCTCCCGATTGTGAAAAGTTGGCGATTGAATGAACGAAGTACGTTTGCTTATTCTGTAGGGAGGAGACCAGTCCTGCCTTGCAATCTCACTTCTTTCTCGTTCCCAACCTGCAGTGTATGGCGACCTCACTGGAAAGTCCAAAGCTATGATTGCTAGGCAGCACGGGGAAGTTCAGTTCAAGCGCTGGCGTCGCGGCTACAAAGTCAGGCCTCCCCCAGTCTCCTCCTTTTCACCAGATTACCCCGGCAATGACAAGCGCTACCAGAAATTCTTGACTGACTTGCGCTACTCGGTTTCGGAAACTGTTATTCGTTCAATTGGTAACCGAAGATGGACGCCATCGCGCAAGTATCCCAAGACCGAGTCGTTGCACTGCTGCATGAAACGAACCATTCCTTTCCTGGTCGATGTCATGCTTCCTAAGGCTGTCGAGGAAAAGAAGCGAGTTCTCATTGCCAGTAGTGAAAACGCTATTCGAGGCATGCTGATGGAGCTGTGCGATATCCCAGAAGAAATGATATCTCAGCTTAGCATACCCAATGGTGTCCCCATGATATATGACGTGAAATCAAAATGTCTCAAGCTACTGGATGACGGAACGGGTCAAGATCCTCTGGAAAAGTATGACTTTGGACCGGCTGCCCCGTATCTCTTTCGAGAGCGAGAGCCAGAAGAAGTAGTGGACGAACTGTGTGACCTCGATGCTCTCTCGGAAGAGGCTCAGCGTCAGCTCTCCGAGATATACTTGACATCTACCAAGCCTGCACGATTGCAAGAGGCTCGATTGCCAGAGAGTCTATGGCTGTAGTCTAGCTAGTGATCTATTTTCCTATTTGGGTAAATGACAAGAAGTAAAAGTATAGGTACTGCATATTACGTGGAAATCTAGGCTCAGTCCACGTTGAAAGACTGCAACGCGCACTTCACGCTGCGACGAACAATCAGGTTATAGCAATGATTGTGAACCACTTGAATGAGGACGTCGATCCCTTCGTTCCCAATCCCATCAAGCCAGGCCTTGGCATCGTCGCGAAAATTGAGATTGAGGACAAACATGACACATCCATTTTCTTGGATCGCCGGATCATGAGCATGTTCTTTCATAACTTTGAGGATGTGTGCAGTGTCTTCATTAGAAATGCAGGCACCACATAACACTGGAAAGGCCATGATACTGCGCAGAGCATGCGCAGCACGGAATCGAACCCGACACTCTCGCCCAGAAGCTAGCGTCGAGAGTAAGACTCCAATACAACCTCCTTTGATGGCTAGCTTCACGTTCGTCGTATCATTATAGAATAGAAGCTTCAGGACTTCACAGCCCCAGGATTGTAGACACGTGTTGTCTCCAAAATCGGTCAAGCTTTTCCACAACGGCTCTTGTTGGAGTTGCAAGTTGACTACTTGTACCGTTACTCGCTTTTTGGTGAGCTTTCGAGTTTCGTTTTCCCACCGGTGGCAGCTGCAGTACATTCTGATTCGCATTTGTTTTGTCCTGAAGATGAAAGTCGATCATCATGCCACTTGAGATTGAAGATGGATGGATGATATGATATGATACGTCTGTACTTTTTATGAACGTGGAGAGGCTCAGCTGGATTGTCAACGAATTAAATTGTGTTGCCCATGCATAGCGATGGCGAGCATCACATGAAAGTCGGAAATGAGAGAAAATCCGTTGGTAAGGAGCGATCCGTGATCCGAGCAATGGTTTTTGAGATTCACATGTATATCTGAAACGAGCGATGCCCATGGTCTGATGGTCGCTATTTTCTTTTCAGACTTTCGTTTGATTTGTCTTTGGTCTATTTGGTGCTGAGTCACTGAGATGTATCACAGAAACAGCTTTACCGTTTCATGCGAATTATGTACGACGTACCGAACAGATATCACTCGCTCGACCCCTCGGCCGACCATGAGATGCAATGTTGGTGATGGTAATCTAACTCAAATAATTGGCAAACATTGCTCGTCGCTCTCACAGACCATGATCTCCCGCCTCTTCATAATAATCGTCAGCATACTACTACTGGGATCTGTCTCAGGCGTAGAGTCCGTTTGCAGTGCCGAAACGGGCGTTTGCGAAGCACCCAGCCGACAATGCAGTCTTTACATGGCCGAGTCGACCATTCCCCACGCTGGTTTGGGCATTTTCACAGGCGTTCCTCGCCATGCTGGCGACGACATTGGTACTGGTGATGTCTTGATTCCCGTCATTGACCTCTGGTACCATTTAGATGCGGGTATTACAGAGGACTACAGAGATCCAACGTCGGACTATATGTAAGTACCCATCTGCTAGAGGACCGACTTATTTCAATACATTTATCACTCACAGTACTGCTGCCTCTTCTACTTCGTTAGTTGGCACGGACCCGAAATGGGCATGCAGCAAGAAACATCCCACCCCAATGAACACGTTTCCGCCTTTGCGCCAGGTCTGGATGCTGCTATCAACTGCCACCTTGGGCTCATCAACGTAGATAAGAATGTGCCGGCCTATGATGTATCGGGCTTGCATCGCTCGCGAGACCCCGGTGCCGGAGCTATTACCCCGTATCACAATTGTACCACAGCGGCTTTGCGAAAGATCCCAGTTGGAGGTGAATTATTCAAAGACTACGGCAACAAATGGTTCGAAACGAGACCCTATGGTACGTGGTAGTATGGCGTATGGCCTCTGGACTCTGGATGGTACATTTAGCCTCCTTCTGCCCTTATTTTCTCACACAGCAAAAACCTCTGCACACGTGATGACATAGCTTTTGAGAAATTACCACTCAGGGAGGATTATCCCAAGGCCGAAGCGTTGGCGAGACGCTTTTATTCCAAAATGATGGCACTCAAGTTACCCTCGTCAGCTGCTGTCGAGTTGTGGGATATCATTACGGACCCTGCCTTGGGCAGTCGTACCTTGAACGCCTTGCCTTCCGACTATGCAGACATGGAAGTTGTCGTCAAAAAAGGAATTCGCTCGTATTATCAACCGTCGGGAGTCAAAACCTTGGAAGATTTAGATGCGACGGGACGTTGTTTGGATATTTTTCGACCGGGCAAATCGACCATTCCACAGGCCGGTCGAGGTTTATTTGCCACGCAGCTCTTAGCTGTTGATAGTATCGTGGCGGGTACGCCTTTGCTGCAAGTACAGGATCCGCGCGTCTTTGACATGTTTCAGGGCGACTGGTTTGACAAGGATGAGGAACCTGACCGAGAGCAGCTGGCAGGCCATCAAATTATGATGAACTACTGTTGGAAGCACTGGGAGAGCAGCATCTTTCTTTGTCCGTATGGAGCCGGCGTGAATTATATTAATCACCACGCGGAACCGAACGTCCGCCTCCAGTGGGCGGAAGATGGTGTCATGGGCCACAAGGCCAATTGGCTGACGAAGACTCCGAATAATATTGGGTTCAAGGCCTCGCCTGGTCTCTTTTTGGACTTGATAGCAACAAAAGAAATCCAGCCCGGTGAGGAAATATTTATGGATTATGGTGAGGAGTGGCAGACTGCATGGGATGAGCATGTGGTGGAGTTTGAAATGATGGAGTATCCGCACTCGGCGTCTTATCAATCGGCGCGTGATTGGAACAAGGCGAACGGAGAAGCGCTTCTTTGGACAGGTGATGAGCAAGTCAAGGAGCCGTACCCTTCTCACATGGAGCTTCGGTGCCTGACTGATATCGACGATGCAACAACATTGAAAAATATTGAGGCAGCGAGACAATGGAACATTGGCGAATCGGGTATCCCCTGCGATATTATCGAGCGTCGCAAGCCCACAGAGGATGATGTCGATGCCGACGAAAACGAGTACTACTACAAAGTAAAGTATGCTCCTAAAGTATGGAATCCCGAGATCGAGTACTTTGACCCAGGAGAAGATTGGTTCATCTCCGAGTGGATCCCTCGAGGTGCTCTCTCCTTTGTTGATAGACCCTATTCCACTGATCTATTTCTTGACGGCGTGGTAAGTTGTTTCAAGGAACCCAGTGAATGCACCAATGGTGTCCAATCTAACTCGCCTTTCTTTTTGAACCTTGCAGTTTCGATATCCGATTGGGTTCCCGGATGGCATATTCCCAGACTCTTGGAAAAACGAACGAGAAGAAGCAGCGGAAGCACGAGATGACGAGTGAACCCAGTAGTTTTGGTTGATATCGATGAATCGTGAACATAGTGTATAAAGAAGGGACCTCTTGACTCTATCATTCACATACAAAGTTAGCTATCGCTTGGAGCATTGAATCAAGAGTTCAACTACTTTTAAAAGGTAATTATCGTCGCAAAGTGCGAGTTGTATCATTTTCCTTGGGGTTGCATACCGCTTGACTTTGACTAGCGCTTTGACTGAACGGTAGAATCGTCTGCTGGAGTCCACCGCCAGGAGGCAAAATCGTTTTTAACATTTGAAAGATGGAAAGCTTGGGAGCCGTCGACTGGTCCTGGTTCGGATTGGCAGTCTCGGAGAGTACAGCGTTGGCAGTCTGGCTCTTGGTCTCTAGCATGCTATCGATTTGCTTGTCGAGATCAAAGGCCGACATCCAAATGCAGCGCACTGGCTTGGTTTGTCCGATGCGACGTACGCGATCTTCGGCTTGGTGTGCATCTCCCGGCGTCCATGGCCGATCCAGCAAAATGACAGTGCACGCTGCCGTGAGTGTCAATCCAACACCACCAGCACCAAACGTACAGACAAAGACGGGTGACAGGCCGTTCTGAAAATTGTCCACCAGATCTTGTCGCTTCTTGGCTGGTGTTTCTCCCGTCAACAATTCTCCTTTCCATCCAGATTCAGTCAGATGTTTGTGCAGTGTCTGTGCAACTTGCACAAAGCTGGTAAAGATCACCACAGCGGGTTCCTTTTCCAGAATCGACTTGGCTAGTTCCACTGTTGCATCAATCTTGGCCAGGGAACTGACCATGCGGACCTTTTGAACAGCGCCCAAAACAGCATCGTTTCCGTTTTTTGTTGCATCCTTGGCCGTATACACCTTGCTCAGCACCTGAAGCGCTTGGGTGTGTTGCAATTGACGTCGACTACTCACTGGAACGTGCTGAATGATGCGCGTCTGCTTTGGCAAATCCTTGAGGCACTCGTCCTTGGTGAGATGCAACAGATGCGAAGACACCAGAGTATGGAGCTGCGGCAAGTTGGACGATCCACTTGCGTTCCATACCACACGGCCACGTCCAAAATTATTTTCTTGCCCGGCACAAAAGTGCGTCTCGTAGGCACGCTGGTTGTTCCCAAAGGGATGTCGGACCGCCTTGAGGAGCGGAAAGAGATTTGAGGGTCTACCGTTCTTCATTGGAGTTCCCGTTAACAAGAGAACTCCGATACAGTTTTTTGAATTCACCAAGCGAAGCGTTTCCTTAGTACGAGCAGCTTGCATGGATTGCATCGAATGCGCTTCGTCGCAAATAACAATGTATTTGGTTGCTGTCGGCGGGGATGGCACCTTGGCCCACGAAGAAATCTTCACGTCCGTGTCGCTTTCGTTGCAAGTGCCCTTTTTGGCTTCGTCATCGAATACCTTCAATCCAGTCGCTTCTTCTGCCGTTCGTTTCCATTCCTTCTTGAGCGATACGGGACAGAGAACAATGACTTTGAGCGACGACGATTCAAAGGTTTTGAGATAGGCCCGTGCCCATACACAACCAATCAGTGTCTTGCCAAGACCCATGTCTAGTGCCAAGATCATGCGGCGCATCAAGAGCCCACGCAAAATGGCTCTTTTCTGGTGACTAAACAGGGTCCAACCGTTGAGTAACGGGGCCGACAAGTTGGCGTGCTTGACCAAGCAAGCCCGGTTTTCATCAGAGACGGGCTTTACGGTTACAGGATTGAACTGCAAGGATTCTGGGAGAGATGCTTGGCGAGGATCGACATGGATTTTGCTCGCTGCAACATCAGTAGTAAGTGTATCCGATGGGTTGGGTGCATCCGTCGAGTTCCAAGCAGTGGGTCGCTGCAGCATGGCTGGAGGCTGCACTGATTGTACCGACGGTACTGGCGCCGGACGAGAGGGAGCAGTCGGTCGTTGGAGCATCGCAGGAGGCTGCACTGGTGCCCCCGACGTCGGGCGAGAATGAATTACAGTGGGAGCGCTTCGAGAAATTAAGGTTGTGTCGGTTGTAGTAGCTGGAGCCCGTGCTGTTGTTGTTGTTGTCGTCGTCGTTGCCTTGGCGACACTGGCGTCAATTTGGAAGAGAGCGGCACCCCAGTCGATTCCTCCGTCGTCGGTGTCGTCGAGTCCAGTGTTACCACCACCAGCGCCATTGCTTACATGAGCGTTGTGGATCGCTCTATGGTCGACCCGGTTCTCTGTCGCACGCAAAGCCTGCAGTCCAGGCGACATGGACACTCCTATTCCGTCGGACCGAGGCAGGTTTTGCTGTACCTCGTCGTTCTCGGTCCAACCAGGGCGCTGCCGCTTCCCCGCGGGCGAAGAAGTGGTAGCGTCAACGGAACGACTGCGTGCCTTGGCGTAGGGGTTCCGAATCATGATGAAAGAAGTAGCGCGACTGGGAGCATTCGACGGGGTAGCAGCACTTGCAAACCATAACCATGGTGCCCGTGCGTACCGCGTTGTCAGTTTGTTTTCGTTGCTCGCTCGCGTCTTCGTTGCAAACCTACGATAATAAGTAGAACGTTCGTCCTTTTTGTCGTAGTGACATGGGGTCAAACATTGGTTGATTAATACTTCCGGGTTGGCAATTGTCCCTGTACTCTGCACATACGAGTACCGGTACTAAGTACTTGGTTGGCCATCTGTCTACGACGTACAGGTACAGGCATGTACGTCGTCTGTAGTCTATCCGTACTGTACATGCAGCATCTGCCATCTGCCATCGCTAACATTTATTGGGTTCAAGACTATTTCCAGACAAAACACTTTCAACTTACTAATTAGCATCTTTTGCTTTCTATTCTGTGCATTCCTTATGACGATGACCCAAGCAAAGACCGCACGGGGAGCTCTCATCACTCATCAGTCATCCGCCAGGGTTAAATAATCTGAAATACAGTACTGTATCACGGAGTTACAGGGACACAATTACCTACGTACTCACTGATTAAGATTTAGGTACCCGGCAACGGTATTGAAAATGACCCAGCTACAGTTGGAGTTCGCGTTCGTCACCGCTTACGAACGCGAGTGTTCCTTGGCATGTCAACGTGGTTTCCAAGGACCGGTCGTGAAACCTTGAAACCTTCCCCGCCGGGGGCTACAGGAAAGCATGTAAGGAAGGTTGCTTCAAGGTGGTTCATGGTGGCCTCTCTCTATCGCAGTAGCAACGTTACTCCCGCTGAGGGCTCTCCCTAGAAGTGTTTTGATAGATGAAGAGTCCCCGAGGTCGGTGCCAGCAAGATCGACTGTCTGCCAACAAATGCCGTCAGGTAGAGACAATACCCAAAAGCTAGACTCTTTCCTGCAACAAATGTTAAGACATAAATATGTAAAAACTAATTCAAACTAAGATATGTATAGAAACGACGACCACTGCAACCCCGGGCAGATGAAATAGATGGTTCGATCGTTCAGGTTAGCACTGCTTAACCGGTTTCATCGAGTAGAAATCTGGCTCGGGCGCAAGAGCAACCGATCCAGCCTTGACCTTGCGACGATCTTCTCCCTTGACAGGGACACCAACACGGCGCATGAATCGCGAGAAACGAGAACGCTTCTTCAAAAACAAGGCGTGGTAGTAACCACCGGCATCTGGTCCCGACTGGATTCGGATAAATCCGTACAGATTCAACTGTCGGAGAAAGCTGTTGAGCTTGCTTTGCTTGAAGTACTTGGGAAGAATATCTTCCACAAACTTATCCGGATCGTGAATGCCAAAGGCGCGTCCATGAGAGTAAAAGGAAACAACATCTTCTTCTCCAGCGGCTTGGACTTCGGCAAGCATGCGGTGAAGCTTTTCGGGAAAGGGTTCGGCAACACCGCCACGTAAGTGGCGTTGATTCGTTTCGTCTTCGGGATCCGGCATGACCGAGACATCCACGTATTGAGTGGACTTGCCGTGCGTGTTGGCTCCCAAGGCGTGAAGAATGGTGGAATCGCTCTTTACAACTGGGGCGGCGAAAGTATTCATATGCATATTCTGTTGAGGCATTTGCATGCTGGCAGCGCCATACATGTTGTAAGGCATCGTGGGCTTGGACATTCCCATACCTTGCTGGCGGGAGCCCATTAAAGCTTGGAGAACCGAAGTGGAGTTGTCCCCGTACATCTGGTTTCCAGTGTACTGTTGCTTAGACTGAAGAAAGTTGGCAAGCATACGACGCTTTTGCTCTTCTTGGGCCATCATCTGTTCTTGGATCATTGCCGCTCTTGCTTGAGCTATGATACGGTTCTCTTCCGAATCAAAGGTGGAGAAAAGAGAGTTGTTATTGTTGTTGCTGTTATTCCCATTGGAGTTATTGTTATTGAACTGATGACCGTTTCCCATGGAGTAAGACGAGTTAGAAGTCAAGGCACCACGAACGACATCCGATAGAGACGAATTATGTATGTTCATGGTATTCGTAGGAAGAGTCATCATGGAGGGAAGGGAGGGGCCAGCCATTTGCTGCTGCTGGTTCTGCTCGGTGAGATCCAATACATCCATGGCATTCTCTAGGGTCTGGCGGAGCGCCGCACGGCGTGCGGCTTGTTCGAGGGCGGATGGGGTGGTAGTCATGGTGAAGGTGAACGTGAGTATGTCTTTCGGCCTAATTGAAGCGCAGTGTTCGTGATTGTGAACGGTGGTGGAAATCGGAGTAAGTCCTTCGCGTGGAACGAAGGCCAAAATGTACCAGCGCAACCGCGGTCTACCTGGGTCTACCAAATTCTTTTTTCACTTTCACTGGTTGGGTGCCGTGTTTCTGCGGGTTTCTGAGGGAACTTTCTGATGCTTTGGCCGCTGCCACCCTTCGCCTCCTACTGGACAGATTTCGATACGGCTTCGTCAGGCCCCATCAGTGACTTAGTGAAGTGGTGGAAATTAGTAAATATAAAAGGTGGGCCTTTACCGCGAAGACCTCGCTCACGCACAGGACAGGGTTTAGGTTTAGGGTTTAGCCTTTCGTCAGAATGTGAATTGAGTGCCGTTCGTCTAGTAAGTTCTTTAGAATTCGCATGAATTCCTTGGGCTTCATTCCTTATTGGTACAAAATATAAAGATTCTCTCTGTAGAATGGACATTACTGCATCAGACACCGTAGTATTACAGTAGTCACACAGAAGCCTGCCGTTCACGATTAACTACTGTATATATGACTGGGCGAATAGAAATGTACTCCCTGCTAAATTGGCGCGAGAAATATCGGACTCAGTCGAGTCGAGATAGATAACGAGTAATCCAAAATTATTTGGCGAGCCTCTCAATAAGTAACCTCCCATTGCGGATGGACACAAGCAGTAGTCGAGATCGGGACCGAGTTAGTTATAAAAATTGTTACCGCTGGAAACCTCTGAATGTCCTCAACAATATATCAATAGCTGTAAATCGAACATTTTTTAGTCTCGAAGGGGTCGGTTCGAGCTACCGTAGGGTAGGGAGTACATGATTTCTATACGCCCAGTCTTATATCTTATATGTCGTAAGTAAGTTCCAGTGAATAGTGAATAGTGAATATTACGCTGTTCCTCAACTTCTATTTTAGTCTCAACATTACTGTGCGCGCTGTACGACACCCATAGAGTACGGTACAGTACAGTAGTTGTTGGTTAGGTATCGTAGCTACGACTACATAGCTCTATTACCTACCTGGTACCTGGTATGATAGCTAATATAGTTACCCAGTACCGTAATACGGCATAGTGCGTAGCGTGTGGGGGTCATTTTAAGTTGTCCGCCAAAATGGCTCCCCGATCGCATCCATGCAGTATCTACGACTAGTCTAGAAATGTCCACCCCATTCTCTACCGGTACAAGTAGTAGTACCAGGTACTTGCAAACAATCAGTCCTATTTCCCACAGATCGTGACTACTACTAGCTCTAATAAACTGTTAAAATCACTTTAGTCAGCATGCTTGCTTTTCTTGGCGGGTCCAATATCCAAATCGTCCACCATGGTCTCTTCCCCGGCCTGTTCGCACGCTTCGCACATGGCGTCTTCCAACAATCGCAGTCGCGCACGATGGCCCAATAAGGCTGTAGTAGGCATGATAGGCATACTGAACAAAATTTCGAATACATCCAAGTCGGTCTCCGCGGTAAAGTAAGCGACTCGTCGAATGGCTGTGGCGACTGCGGCGTCCGTGTCCACGCGCTCTTCCAACTGACCATCGGCGGTATACAAAATGCGAGCTTCGTAGAGCTGTTGCGGAGACGACTTTCGATCGAGCAGGTACTTTTTCACATAGGCGTCGTCTTGAAGGCGTTGAATCATGCGTGCTGCGACGCGATCTTGCGCTTTCTTTTCCCTTTTGGTGACTCCTTTCGCTTCAATCGCCGGTTGTTGCGTGCCACCCAATCGCGCTACAGCTCGGCAGACGGTCGCCAAGGATCCATTGTTGGTCTGCGCACTGTCCTCGCTTTTATCGTCCTTGACTGTTTGCCAGGCTGTTTTCACGTGCAACTCGACCGTCGCGTATGCGCCCGTCCACACAACCGTACCAGCCAGATAATGGGTCGCCGTCGGCAATAGCGTGGTAGTAGTAGTAGTTTCAGTAGCTTCGTTCCAGCTCCAACCGATAGACTCGAGTTCCTGTTGCACCAACGGATCTGGTTTGGTTT
>Ga0307981_1003171_pt1 | contig 12548 bp, 10 predicted proteins | sample OrgLakmetagen987_FD_201849 | JGI IMG/M metagenome (GOLD analysis project Ga0307981, IMG submission 201849) | Saline water microbial communities from Organic Lake, Antarctica - #987 | ecosystem: Environmental > Aquatic > Non-marine Saline and Alkaline > Saline | place: Antarctica: Organic Lake... | reverse complement strand
AGTATTGCTTACCTATATATCGAACCATTTAAAAAATTTCGGTCCGGTACTCACCGCGCGAGCCACGAGGAACGGCCTTTTCTCTTTTGGGAGAACTGAAACGAGTCGAGTCGGGGGTCAGCGAGAAGGTACTACCTATCGCTTTGGTATCGCTAGACTACTAGAGTAGTATAGTAGACTAGTAGTAGACTATACTAGACTATGGATATGTCAGATGATCGATACCGATAGGGGGAAATCGGAGAACGAGCGCCAAGAAACCAAGACGATGGCGGGCAAGGTGAAGAACGACGACACAAGCTACGAGTATAATATCAATCAGTCGTCGCTACTAATTTTAGTCTCTTCACATTATAAAAAATTGTTAAATGATGTACAGTGTCTGTGCCTTGCGCGCGCTCAAGTGGTAAGTAGCCTGGTGCTATACCTTGACGCTCCTTGACAAATACTTGTTCTTGTCGCTCGTCTCGACTTAGACCACCATGACCATTGGAAGCACAGTTCCTTGCCGACGGCGAGCGAGGACAGGAGGTCCACTCGCATGATCATTGTTCTTTTGAATGGCAGCCACAGCACAGGAAATCATGAGCGCGGCCCACGCAGCCGCTACCGCCAAAGTGACGACAACGTTCTTCCAAGGCATGCCCGTGGCCACATCGGTAACAGTGCAAGCGCCACAAAAGCCCAAAAAGACACCCACGGCAAAGCAGTATTCCAACACGGTCAGCATGTCTTCCGTGAGATTAGTGGCACTGTTGGTACTAGTCCAAGTGCGTGTCGTCGCGACAGTCAAGAGTCGGAACAGGAGGTACGCCGTCAAGCTCGTGACGGCGCTCCACGCCACGGAAAATCCCAACACGTTGGTTCGGTTCATGTCTTGCCAGTGTTGCAGCAAAATGGAAAAGCCACCCAAGGAAAACAAAATACCCGTGACAATACCAGCGCCAAAGTGTATCGCCTGTACCGACTTCTTGGCAGAGTCAGTCGTCAGCATTGTTGGTGGTGTAGTCGTAGTGTTGGAGGCGTCGTGATGGTGGTAGTCCTCCTCGTTGGATGATGATGCTGAGGACGATGATGCCAGCAAGGGCTGTCCCAATTGCTCTAGCGTGTCTGCGTCCATGATGACGGCCGCGTACATTGGCATGTCTACTGCTACAGTAGTCATCATGGTGACTGCTGCGTTGTTGCGGAGCAAATGCTCGGTAATGATACTTTTATGGGGGATGGGGGCGAAATAATAATGGCGATGGCAATCGATACTCCATGCGGTTTGTGGTCAACGTTCCGCTCGGCTCGCGTAAAAAGCGCGCAATGCAATACAATATAAACCAGACCATAGGTTTATATATCCCTCAAACCCCTACTTACAAAATGTTCGTTTTATTAAGTAGAAAACTTGCCGTACGTTATTATTTTCGTTTTGTATCCACTTAGTACACTCCACACCCACACGCTACACGATCGACCATGAGCATGAGAGCATGACGAGCTTCCTCGCAATTCTACTAGTATACAGTATAGCACAGTAGTATAGCACAGTGCAGCCTCTGTAAACACAAGCATGGCGTCTCCAAGACTCGGTGGCAGCAGCAGCAGTTGGAAGGATCTTCCGCGGCGCTTGGCGACCATTTGCCTCGGCGTTCCCATATTGTGGTGGTTGTGGTCGCAGCCGACACTGCGCCGTTTGTTTTTCCAAGGCTTGCACGTTGCAATGTGCCTCGAATGGGCCCAAATGACGGCCAGCAGTGTCAGTTTCAGCGCCAACGTCGGTAGTTACGCCTTTGTCCTGCTCTCGGCTCTGCTCGTGAACGTGACGGACGACGCCATCTTTCTCGCCGCCTTGCCCTGTGCCGTGGCGGTCTTGTCACTGGCGCAACACGGCAGCAGTACCAACAATCGATCCGTAGCAGTCGTGACGGGCTTTCTCTTATTGACAGTCAATTGTCGGACCTGGTTGGCCCTAAGTCGCGACTTTGGCATGGTAATTTCGCTCTTGCTGACCGTTTGGAACTGCGATACGGGCGCTCTCGTTGCGGGAAGACTGCTCCATCGACGCCTCGCCATTCCAAAGCCGGCGTGGCTTCACGCAATTTCTCCCAATAAGTCCGTGGTTGGATTGATAGGAGGAGTGTTGCTGGGTACCTTGACGTACATGAGTTTGGGGTGGTTTTGGAGCTGCATTTATGCCCTCAACTTGGCTTCGCCAGTATCAATGTTCGCTGGATCCAACTTGAAGCTTCGCGTGCCGTGGACGGAACGGTTACTGGTTGGATTGGTACTTTCTGTCGCGGCTATAGTGGGTGACTTGTGGGAATCTTCTCTCAAGCGAACGTGCGCTGTCAAGGATACCGGAGCCTGGTTGCCGGGGCACGGGGGGATTTTGGATCGCTTCGACTCGAGTCTCTTGGCCGTGGGTATCTATTACTGTTATCTACAAGATAAGTTAAGGTAGCCAGTACTTGCTTGGATGGTAGCTAGGGTGACTGACTCTCTTCTTGTGCGTGTGCACCACGTGATACTCGGGTGCGGGGGCTGCTGTGTGAGACTCGCATGATGAAATAGAGCGTACGCCATCTTTGCTTCTAATGGTAGTGTGTGTACGGTAGCTCCGGTAACGTGCGACCCCAATATACAATTTGCGGTCAAAGAAAAAGAGGCAACGAGTCTCATTCAAGCATCTCTGAGCTGCAGCGATGTTTGGTGGAACGCTCTTGCTCTCTCCTGGAGCTAGAAGATAGGTAAATAGACACAAGCTAGCTGGCGTTCCGGTTAGATGCGACCCCATTATTCAATGTACAACTGTCAAAGTAAAAGAGACAAGGAGATTCATTCTAGCGTCTCCAAGAGGCAGCGATTGTTGGTGGAACGCTCTTGCTCTCTCCTCCAACTGCAAGATAGGTAAATAGACATAAGCTAGCTAGCCTTGAGTAGATAAGGTACAGTATGTAACAAATTAGTATTAACGCAGGAAGTATCAGCAATCACTAGAACATGCCATCAACTGCACAGACACCGACACTGACTCTGGTTGGTCTGCTTGCTGTACTGCATATCGTTGTTGCTGAAAAGTGGCGACATATCCAGCTCCTTCCCGGTTCGCTGTCAGAGCACCAACAGCCAACACAATCCCGTCCGCCGAAGATTTGGCTAGGCTGACGGAAAAACCAAAGTCGTCTCCCGACGACAGTCCAGTCCACGTTTCTGGATGTCGTTGCCATGCCACTAGTGCATCATCATAACGGTAGACTTGCACTTTTCCTGTCTCCTGGTTGGACCCGGGCACACCGACCGCTAAGAGATTACCAGCCACGAGATCGACCGAATAACCAGCTTGATCGTTGACAGACAGCGTGTCTGCTATTAACGGTTGTCCGAGCAAGAACCACTCGTCAATGGTGCGATCATATTCATAAACGACCGCCATGCCACTCCTTGCTACGTCGTCAGTATCCTTCAATGGAGCACCAATCGCAACACGATAGGCAGTCTCTGTGTTGGTAATGGAAATGGACTGACCAAAAAAGTCACTTGAATCAGCCGGTGCAAAGTCGTTGGCCATTGCGTCTCCCAGCGGCACCCACTCTTCATCGCCTTCTTGCCACTCCCACGCCATGACATATCCCTCTTGCTGTGTATTGCGAGGTGCACTTGCCACCAAGACACGTCCAGACGCACTCAGATCCACGTCCCAGCCCAACCAGTCAAAGTTGCTCTTGCCCGACAAGGGTTCTCCCAGCAACTCCCAAGTTTCTCCATTATATCCGTACACCCGCACTTGTCCACGGAGTCGTCTTCGATTTTCGATACTGTGATAAGGAGCACCGACCGCCATGACCTTTCCAGATTCCGAAAGCGCCACCGACACACCAAAGTAACTCGCCGACACGTTGCCTGCCAGTTCTTGACCCATGGGCACATACTCTCCGATGTTTGCCTCATAGAGGTAGGTACGCACATTACCAGCCCGGTCTCCCGCACCATCATGGGTCGGTTCTGAAATTGCCACGACACTACCATCCGCGTTGCATGCCACGGCCGAACCAAACTGGTCTCCGTCGTTGCGACCGATCAAGGGTGGGCCTCGAGGGATCCAAGTGCTGCCATTATTTGCAGAATTCCGCCAATAGACTTGGACACTTCCTGCTTTTTCGTTGCCATTGACAGTTACATCAGGCGCAGCAACTGCCATGACGAGACCATTGGTCGCTAGGGAGATGGCCGATCCAAAGGCTTCTCCAGGTATAATCCCCTGCAAAGGGTCCAGTTGCTGCAATCTCAGTGACCCGAACGACATGGTCGACGCGACACTGGGCGCCAACGACGGAGCTGACGAAGGTGCCATTGACGGACCTTCACGAGTGGGAGCATCACTCGGTGCGGCCGTGGGTCGAGACGAAAAAATGGTAGTCGAAGTAGCCCCATACAATTCGGGTTCTGGTTCGCTGCCGCGTCCCGCCACGACAGCTGAAGTAACTGACGTAATGAGTCCAAACACTAAAACAACCAACAACAAGACAACCAACTTGCCCCATCCCGTTTTAAAGTTCATGAAACTGTAGAAATGACCCAAGCACGTTGGTGTCTCGGTGGACTCACTGGGGACGTCTCCGATACTCACGGCGCCCGCCGATCGGCTAGCTCTGGAGTTGGCCTTGCTGGACCTGCTACTGTTATTGAAAAACATACCGCGAGCAGCTCGATTCGAAACCACGGGCGTTTGGTCCGAAGTGGCGTTGGAAACAATACCCGCTTCGGAAACAGATCCCATGCCATCTTCGACGTAGTTTTGGTTGGTGGAAGCATTGGCTAGATATTGCTGTCCCGGATAATATTCTTGCACGGTATCGACATCAATGGGTCTGTTTTGTTGCTGTGCAGCAGCGGCATTTTGATTTTGGTTCTTTCGAATCATGCGATGCAACTGGCGTCGAGCAAACCAAGCGTCGGCCAACTGCTCCTGCTCTAGAGCCACTGCCAAGTCGGAGCCATCGTAAAAGTCGTCTACATCAACGGGTTGTTGCAGCCAAACGGCACGAGCGACAGAGTCATCAATGGGAATGGCAAACTGCAAGGCGGTTGCTGCCGCCGTGGAATGTGCCGCTGTAATACCTGGCGTGCCTCCATATAATTGTTGCTGTTGCTGTTGCTGTTTTGCAAAGGATCCACTGGTTCGGACGCGGGAGGTTTGGTAACGCAAGTTGTTCAAGTGTCCCGATTGCGAGCCGTCCGAGGAGGACGATCCACTTTCGACCCGGGAATAAGCATTTCCTTCTTCTGCTTCGGAAACGGCAACGGCGGCATCGCCACTGCTGTTGCCGCTGCTTCTACTGTGCGCTGCAGATACATGCTGGTTCCTGCCAAAGAATCGTCGGATCATGGTGTTGAGGGGGTATCAATGAATGAGGAGGACTTGTGACGCAGTGTTTGCGGGTGTGATGGGAGTGCCGTCAATGGACGAGCTACTCCGTCAGTTGGCCTCGTAAAAAGTGTGTCGAACGACTAAAGGAAGCCAAAGGTAAAAGGGCACCAGCTGCGCATCCACTTACGGCTTACGGGGTTCGAAGGAGGGGCAAGGGTGGCAGTGATACGGAAGCACGGGCGATGGAATGACTGGACTGCCCTTGGTCGTGGCTATCGTTTGCACTTTCTCGGAGTAGATGGCTCGAAAAAATGGCGAACACGAGTCGGTTGGAGAATCTGCTTAAGCCCTGGCAATTTACTGTTGTTATTAGTGACGTAAGTACCTTGTCACAATCGTATGCGTTTCTACAGCGCTGGTGATCTCCTTTAGATGAAAAAACAAGATTGGCCCAAGCGGGAATCAAAAAATTGTGAAACCAGAATAGCACGGACGCCAACAAGTAAGGAAAGAGAGGGATGATCGGATCGGGATGCGCCTACTAGCCCGGCGGCCATGGTAGCATCTACCATACTGTAGCTGCGATAGTCGATAGTACCTCTGTAGCTGCTTTACATAGGTATCGCATGCATCCAGATTGAAAGGCGAGAAGAGTGAACGGGATGCCAGGCGTAGCAAGCGAGCTCCTTGATTTAGAACAAGCACTCGCTGCTCCTTGAGAGCATCCTCCTTGCTCGTCGTCTGGGGCTGCCGGCTGGAGTGGGAACCAATAGCGCAGTCGATCTCACGCGCAAAGATCGGTTCCGCCTCTCGCATTGGGCGTTGTCATTGCCTGGTCTCGAAATGGAGGAGGACATGGTGGCGGGGGTCTGTGAATTCCTTCTCAACTAGACTACTGGCCGCCAGAGGCGAGCGTGCAAATGATTGACCTGAGCTTGGTCGTGTCGAGTCCAGCACGTCCAACAACAAAGCCGTCAACGTCGGGTAGTGCAGCGAATCCTGCCGCGTTTTTCTCATTGACAGATCCGGTATACACAAGGCGGCATGCATTTGCAGCGTCGGCGCTAACGTTCTCGCGTATCCACTTTCTTAGCGCGGCATTGACACGCTGTGCCTCTTGGGGCGAGCACGGTGTTGCACCCTCACCGACCGCCCATACGGGCTCGTATGCCACAACAACGTTACCCCATGCATCTTTGCTTTGGCGACAATCCCTAGCTGCTTGCGGAGTGTGTCGAGCGCGCGGCCCTTGTCACGCTGACTTCTCAACTCTCCAATAGTCAAGGTAACGCTTAGGCCAGCCTCGATAGCCCCGCGGACCTTTTCAGCGATGACTTCGTCAGTTTCGCCAAGAGTATTGCGCCGATCTGAGTGGCTGAGTAGCACCCCTTCGCAACCCACTGAGCGAAGCATGAGCAGAGAGGTTGCGCCCGTGTTTTTCCGGTCAGGGCCCCGGGCGTCCGAGGCATTTTGACTCCCCGCGCTCATGCCCTTGTGCAGGCGCGAGCGCACACGATCAATAAAGGAGAACGGCGGGTTGACGCATAGTTCGACTCCGCGGGTCTCCGCCCGGCTGAGGGAACGCCACATTCGGTTCAGATCGTCAACGAGCTCGTCAACGGCGCTTGTCGTTTCGAGATTGCATTTCCAGTTGGCGCCGAGGAACTTTGACTTATTCAGGCTCGCCGATGCGTTAACCGTATTCATATTGGCAATCAGAATCACCGCGCAAAGCAGAACAAGCGCACGCCGAAGGAAAATGCTGCTGGAACTGGAACTGGAGCACGCCAATTAAAAGTGTTATTGATGGTGCCGATGGTGCCGATGGTGCCGACGAAAAAGAAGTGCGTACGGTATCTTTGACTCAAAAATATGCAAGACTGGATTGAGAGCCAAATCAAAACGTACTTGGTGTGAGTTTTTCTTGTTGGGCATTTTAATTTTCAAAAAAGAGCTCTCCTCTGTTTGTTCTTGAATGCCATAATACGACGTAGACTACTCGTACGGTACCACTAGACTACTGTAGTCTAATATGTTTGTGCCTGTGACCATGAGACGCATTGCCACCACCACTGTATGCCTCGCAACCCTCTTGGTGGCGAACGCCTGGGTGCAGCCGTATGCTTCGGTTTATGTCAGTCCAAGCCGTATTCTTCACTTTTGGTCAAGCAAAATAAGCAGCCGTACTATTCTGGTCATCAGCAGTCACTGCTCGTAAGCAACAGAAAAGTACATACCAGTGCAAGTGCGGGGGTCGTTAGTACTACCGCGCTCAAGGCGGCTGATGTGGTCAAATATGAGGACTGCGATCCTTACGACCCGGAGAGCAGCGAGTTCTGCACGAATACCGAGCCCATCGATGGAGGGATAAAACGCACGATCAGGCTGACGACGCTCTACTTTCTCTGATACGTATTAAACATCGGCTACAACATTGGAAACAAGCGCGTTCTCAACGCGTTACCGATACCTTGGACGGCGGCAATCGTGGAACTCTTTTTTGGATTTCCGTAGTACGTGGCCTTGCTCTGGTCCACCGGCTTGCGAAAGGCGCCCAAGCTGTCTTTTGGTAATATCAAGACCCTCTCGTCCCAGGCTTTCTTCCTCGCGGCTACGCACGTGGCCGGATTCATCTCATTCGGGGCCGGCGCCATCTCCTTTACTCATATATTGAAGGCAACAGAGCCCGTTTGGTCCGCTCTCCTCTTGGCTGGCTTCTTTAAAGAGTTCCTCCCACTACCCGTCTACTTGAGCCTCATTCCAATCATTGGTGGCGTCGGTCTCGCTTCGATGAAGGAGCTATCCTTCTCTTGGCTGGGATTCACCGCCGGCACCATCTCTGCTGTTACATCAGCTACAAAGGCCATCCTCAGCAAGAAGGTTCTCGATGGCAAGCCACTCGGCGAAAACCTCACTCCAGCGAACATGTTTGCCGTCCTTACCATTCTTGGTTTCATCTTTATCCTACCCGCTTCGCTCTTAATTGAGGGACCCGTGGCCGCCAAGGCCGCATGGTCCTCTGCGCTGGCTGCAGGATACACGCAACCGCAACTTCTTCGGCTGCTCTCTTCGTCAGGATTTCTTTACTACCTTTACTATGAGGTCGCCTTTCTCGCACTTAGCGAGGTCGCCCCTGCGACCCACGCCGTAACCAAAACGGTCAAGCGTGTCATTATTATTCTGGCGTCTGTTATTGTTTTCCGCGCTCCCGTCTCCCCACTCGGGATGCTCGGCTCGGCCATGGCTATCCTGGGGGCCACGGCTTATTCAGTCGCCAAGAACAAGTACAAGTAAGGAGCTACTACTGCATAGTCGCGTACCCACGGTTAGCTTAAATAGTAGTACTATGTCGAGCGTAATTTCAAAATCGCCGCAGTGGAGGCCACACTTACAGATACCTAGCTATTATTAGACTAGAGTAGGGAAAGTTGAGTTGGATATGATAGCTAGATCTATTTGCAGATTTAGAATAGAACACGACGACGCTGGATATACGGTAGGGAACAGAGCAGAGCTTCCTGTTTTAGACTATTGCCCATGACTCATCACGTCTTTCGATCCACCAGATTGGCCCATACCGAAAGCACAGACAAGCGAAAGCATGAAAGCTGCAGTCCTCGATCTGGCGCACCATCCCCAACAATGAAACGTTCCAGTGGTGTGTCGTGTAGATATTGTTGTTACACTAATGCAAAGGCTATAAATCGTTATATGTATGATATCTATCCCACAGTGTCTTTGTATCGGATAGTTTCCAACAATCACGGAGAGACTCGATCTCTCTACGGTAGTACTACTCAGACGACAAGAATGGTAATCTCGTTGTCTTGCACCGGCGCTGCCTTTTCTAGAGCAGCAGGAGCACTACTTTGCCAGCTGAAAAAGCACGAGACGGCCTTGCACCAACAGAGAGCAATCACCAGCGCCAAGATGCTGTGCGTTAAGTGGATCTGCAGTCCCAGCAGAGAATCCGTCACGACCCAAGCAGCGTTCACTCCCAGCAGAGCACCCGTGGCAAAGAAACATTCCATGTACCAAAGCAACTGTTCCAGGGTTTTGCCAAGGCAGGTCTCTCGTCTCACGTTGGACCACGCCAAGAGGACGAGATTGCGCAGCAAGATCAGAATCAAAACGCCCATGCTGCTCGTCGCAAAGGACCAAGCGAGGGAAAAGAAGAGCATTTCGTTGCGCTGCGTGTCGGAAACGGAAAGGATCACGGTACGACTAACGTGCGACGGTTCGCCGTCGCCAGCATCGTACAGGACCGTCAGCAAAAAGTTGGCCCCCAGGGAACTAAACTGAATGAAAAAGCCCACAACCGTGCCGAGTGCGAGGCTGCTGCTTTGAAAGAGACGCATGTACACCAACGCTCCTTCCGCAGTATCCACGATGGTTTGCTGATATTGCTGTTTCGAAACAAGCGACGCGTCCAAGAGCGGCTCGTTGAGAGCATTACTCTGGCAGTTATTGTTCTGTTTGCTTTTTTTGCTGCAAAAGCTAATGACCTTGCACCAAATCAGGGCCGCCGCCAATGTACAAAGCGAATGGATCACGTGCGCTGTCAGTCCCAAGACCAAATCTGTGCACGTCCACGCCAAACACACTCCCACCAAGGCACCCACGGCAAAGAAGGATTCCATCTTGGCCACTAGTTTCTGCTGATTCTTCTGTTGAACGACGTTTCCGGGCGGCACGGCCGACCAGGCCGCGACTGTCAAGCAGCGCAAGAGCATCAAAATGACGACACCGAGTAGACTGGTGAGAAAGGACCAGCTCAGTGAAAAGCACAAGATGGAGGACTCGCTCGGAGTACCCGTCATGGTCGTGGTCGTGTTGGAAGTGGAAGCATTCAGCAAAAAGTTGGCTCCCAAGGAACTAAACTGAATGAAGAAGCCGACAATCAAACCGAGTGCGACTGTAAGAAACTGAAAGCGATCATGGACTACCGCGGCGGTCTCTTGTTGCTGGTGATGGTCATGGTGCTCTTGGTTACAGTCGCGGCCATATTCTTCGTCCTCGTCGTCGTCCGTGGAGAGGGCGCTAGTAACGGTATCGTTGCAGTTCACGTCGTCGTGCAAGAGAACGGCGGTATAAATGACGGGAGGAGCGCATCGTTGGTGGAGATTCTTGTCATTCATCCATCGGACGGAAGGATCCTCCTCGCATGCTCCTCCTGCCAGCAGCAAAAAGGAAGATGATGAATGATCCACGGCAGCAGCAGGATCCTCCGCATCTTCTTCTTGCGTCGTCGTCGTCGTGGCAAGGCTCATGTCGCCCCAGCGGTATCGGTATTCACCGACAGGATCTAAAGCCATGGTCGTGGTGTTGTTGGAGAATGTGAACAATAATCTGCGTCTCTTTTTCGTCCAGGACGGGTGGTTTGGTTGGTTTGGTTGGTTTGTTGGTTGGTTGGTTGGTTTTTGTTGGTTGGTTTTTGTTGGTTGGTTGGTTGGTTGGTTGGTTTGGGTGTTGCTAGGATAGTCTATTGTGTCGGGACCGTTTCGGGCACACGGGAACTGCAATCCAAAGCGCGCACCCGTTTCGTGCGTTGAACGACGAAATTTCGGCCTTGGGTCGCCCCAAATGTGAGCAGCTCGTCCGGCGCGTGTTGTTCGCGCCATTTTTGCGCGCTCTTTCTTCCTCCGCTGGATTGGCGAAGCATTGCTGGTAACTTCATTGAAATGATAGCTATAAAAGTTTACAGGCGACTATCTATCCGCGCCGATCGCAAGGTCCGTTTAGCACTTTGGCGCGAGAGTCCCGTTCTCGGTCTTGCAAGGGATAATTTGCCGCCCTTTCCCACGATCGGCGACGCTTCGACGACCATTTTGTCCATTTTGTCGCCCCCCCCCTGCCGTACTTGCGACTGTTGCTGTTGCTCTCGAGTGTGTGTATCGCTCTTGCTAGTCTGTCGTCAGTAGACAGAAGGCTGTCTACCTTGTTCCAGTCTATTTCGAGTAGTAGACTTGACTTGACTAGGCTTGATTAGACTAGGCTTGATTAGACTAGACTAGGCTTGACTAGGCTTGACGAAAAGAAAGCATAGTCTAGACTACGGTACAGACTATCATGGGAAACAGCGCTTCGTCTCCTGCTGCCGCAGACAAGGCGTCCGCTTCCAACGAGACAGTCCGCAGCGAAGACGATCCTGAAGTCAGAAACAAGTACAAGGCCTTTCCCGGTTCCGCCATTTTGGAAAAGACCTTTTGCGGTTCGATTGATACGACGGATCCTTCCGAATACGAACATGTAACCCTCGCAAACCGCTTACTCAAGCGCGCCGACATTCTCTGTGTCAGCAGTCCGCAGAGCACTGGCGATTACCAACACAATGATATCCTGGCCGACAACATGAACAACAACAACACTAGCAGTACTAGTAGTAGTACTAGAGATCGAGCTGGGACCGTCTCCAATACTAATACTACTAGTAGTACTACTGCAGGAGGCAGCAGCAAACCAGTCAATGCGTCTTCGGCACTGCTGGCTCGAGCGCTGGTGAGCGAAGTCACGGACAATCCCAAAACAATGCTACCCGCCGACATGGCCAATCGAGAAAAGAAACTCATGCGAGCGCAGCAAGCTGCCATGAAGCAATCCAGGCACAAGTCGGTCATGGGCAGTTCCAGGGCGATTGGCGCTCCGGGTGGAGTAGGACCTCCAGCCGTTCTCAACAGTTTCATGTACGCTGTCACGGGAGACGATACGCCTCCGAGTCTCTGCGTCGCCTCCGGTCAAAACGCTACCAACGACTCGAGCATGGGAGACATGGCGACTGGTGGCGCTACTACTGGTGGTGGTGGAGGACCCTTGCAAGAGAGTCGGACGGTGGATTTGTCGGCGGGCGGTGTCGAGAATCTAACGGGAGGATACAATCCTCGCAATCCCCACGCCGTGACTATTGGACTCTCAATGAGTCGGCGCCATGCTGGAGTAGGCAACGACGCGACTGTGACGCGTCAATCGGCATTCGACTTTAACGAGCTGCAAGATCGCGACTACAAATATGTCAGTTCCACCGATGCCACTGGCTGGAGAGCAGGGGGTGGTGAAGCGGGCGGCCCCGTCGTGGCTTTGGAAGCGCAGGTTTCCGGAGATGAAGGAAACAACGATGCCGCGCAAGAATCAAAAATGGCAGCACCCGACTTGGTCCATATTCCCATTATTCATTTGGATTGTCCCGATGCGG
>Ga0307981_1003170_pt1 | contig 12548 bp, 11 predicted proteins | sample OrgLakmetagen987_FD_201849 | JGI IMG/M metagenome (GOLD analysis project Ga0307981, IMG submission 201849) | Saline water microbial communities from Organic Lake, Antarctica - #987 | ecosystem: Environmental > Aquatic > Non-marine Saline and Alkaline > Saline | place: Antarctica: Organic Lake... | reverse complement strand
GATAGCACCTATCCCCGTCGGTTCGCATTGACTATATATGTTTACAACACCGGGGGCAGACATGCCCGGCGCAGATTGGTTTCATTTTTCTTTTGTAATAAGTCTATATCACAAAAACTGCCCCAAGAACAGCACTTTCCCGGGGCCGGCAGGGTTGCGTGCATGAAATCGGCAGCTTAGGGCGCAAAGCTCATGCCTTGACCACGCGCCAGAGCGACCCGAATCAGGTCTCAGCCGCCCTCGCCCGGGTTTTCGGAAAACAGCGTCTCGAGCTTGCCGGGTTTGCCGTCGTTCTCTTCGGCATCGGGCATCGGGTCTTTCTGGGTGATGATGACCGGCCAGGCTTCGGAATACTTCCGGTTGAACTCCACCCATTTTTCCATGTCAGACTCGGTATCGGGGCGGATCGCGTCGGCGGGGCATTCCGGCTCGCACACCCCGCAATCGATGCATTCATCGGGGTGGATGACCAACATGTTCTCGCCTTCGTAAAAGCAATCCACCGGGCACACCTCGACGCAATCGGTATATTTGCACGAGATGCAATTGTCGGTGACTATATAGGTCATAGAGCCGCAGCCTTTCGGTGAAACCGTTGATAATGAGCTAGTCTGTTCAGGCGGATCATTCAAGCCGACGCGATGCGGCATCGCGCGCATCGTCAAGCACGCGCCGGTCGCGTTTCGTGGGGCGCCCTCCGGTCTCGAAGCGGTTGCCGTCGTATTTGGGGGCCTGCGGCGCGCGCGGCTCCGGTGGCGGGCTGAGATCGTCGTAAAGCGCCTGCGCCTCGGGGGCGGGCCCGCGACGCTCACCCAGCGCCTTGATCCGCACCACGAATACCTGACGTTCCTTGCCAAAGGTCAGCACGTCGCCGGGAATGACATTATGCGCGGGTTTGGTGACGCGGTTGGCGTTGACGCGCACATCGCCCTGCCCCACCACCTTGGCGGCCAGAGAGCGCGTCTTGTAGAACCGCGCGTGCCAGAGCCATTTGTCGAGGCGAATCCTGGGGGTCGTGTCGGTCATGCGCCCTGCAATGCCGTCATTTGTCTTTCAGCGCCATCAGCGCGGCAAAGGGGTTGTCCGGGTCGATCCGGTCCTTTTTCTCGGGCCGTGCGGTAAAGGTCTTGGGGCCCTGTGAGCCGCCGCTTCCGCCCCCATCACCATCACGCTTGCCCTTGGGGCCGCCCTTGCCGCGGGGTTTGTCGCCTTGAGGCCGCCCACCCTGGCGTTTGCCGCCGTCGCGTGCGCCATCCGGTTTGCCGCGCGCCTGCTGGCCTTGCGCCGGTGCGCCGTCATCCGCACGTTTGCCCCGCGCCTGCCCGTCGTCAGAGCGGCCCCGGCCCCGGGCACCCGCATCGCGGCGCGGTCTGGGGGCCCATGTGAAGGTGTAGAAGATTTCCATCTCGGGCTCTGCGATATCCGCATCCGCCGCCACGCCCGGTGCAATCTCGGTTTCCGACATGGCGGGAATGTCTGCGGCTGTGTCGGGCGTTTCGGGCGTGTGGGAAAGTTCGAGCGGCTCTTCGGCTATGGGAGCCACGTCGTCGGCGACGATACCCGCCACATCCGCTGCCACATCCGCAGGGACATCCAGAGCGGCAATACTCGCATCCTCGGCGACCGGATCCGTCGCGAGGCCCTCATCAGGCGCGGCATCGGCGACGATCGCGCCCGGCGCAGCCGTATCGGCCACGTCCATGATCGGAACGTCGTCTGGTATCTCGGCTGGTGCCACAACGGCTTCGGACGACAGGAGCGCATCAGTCGGGAGCGCATCAGTCGGGAGCGTGTCCGTGGGGGGCGTATCCGTGGGGGGCGTATCCGTCGGGATCACCTGATCGACCGGCTTGACCTTGGCGCGCTGGCCCTGCTCCGCCTTGTAGCCCAGGCCGCCCATCAGATCCGAGAATTGCTCCAGCGTCATGCCGGTGATCGACAGCATGTCGGGCTTGGCCTCGAACCCGCTCCGGCTGTCTTCGTTGCGCAGCATGTCCGCCAGACGCTCCAGCATGTCGATGCGAATCGCGCGGGTTCCGGCGGCGCGGTAGCCGGCCATGTTGTGATGCATCGCAGGCACATCGACGCCCGAGGGCACTGTGACCAGACCCGGCGGCGGCGCTTCGGGGAATTCGTCGATGCCTGCGGTCAGCGACCACAGCACCAGCCGCAGCCGTGTCGGCGCGGGTTTCAGAAGCAATGGCATGAAGATGGTGAACTGGCCAAAGCGCAGCCCGTGTTTGCGCAGCGCCGCGCGGGCGTCCTGATCGAGCGCCTTGACCTCGTTCGCGATGTCGGCGCGGGGCAGCACGCCCATCGCCTCGACCATGCGAAAGCCAAAGCCGCGCGCCAGACCGGTCAGCGTCTCGTCGCGTTGCAGGTTCAGCAGCGGCTCAAACAAAAGCGCGATCTTGCGGTCGATGAAATGCTGCAGGCGGCGTTCGACCTTCTGGGCCACATCCGCGCCCGCCTCGTCATCGACAAAGCCCACGACGCGGGGTTTGAGGGCATCGTCGCCCTTTACCAGCTTGCCGACCGCCTGCGTGCCCCACATGAGACCGCCCTGTTCGGTAAAGTCGATCTCGGTATCGGGGGCGTTGTAGAACCGGTCCGCGCGCAGATGGAAATGTGGCGCCAGCGCCTGCAAAGACGCGGTTTTCAGCGTCTTGGCCTCTTGTCCCGTCGCATCCTTGTCGGCGCGAAAGCGGAACCCCTCGAGACGGCCGACGAATTCGCCCTCGACCGTCACTTCACCCTTGTCGTTCACTTCGGCCAAGAGGGCCTCCTTTTGTTTGAGCCGGCGCAGCAATACGGATGTGCGCCGATCCACAAATCTTTGCGTCAGCCGCTCGTGCAACGCGTCCGACAACCTGTCTTCTACACCGCGCGCCTGCCCGCGCCAATCCATTTCGTCACGCAGCCAGCCTTTGCGTTGCGCCACATAGGTCCATGTGCGGATAAACGCCAGACGTTTCGACAATGTGTCGATATCGCCATCGGTTCGATCAATGCGGCGAATGTGCCCGCCGATCCAGTCATCGGGCACATGACCGCTTTGGTGCAAATGGTTGAATATAACTTCCAACAGGCTGGAATGTTCCGCATGAGAGATGCCGCGGAAATCGGGGATACGGCAAACGTCCCAAAGCAGTTTGACCGATGCGGGGTCGCTGGCACGTGCCGCGACCTCGACCACCTGAGCCAATGATTTGAGCGCGCCCAGATCGTCAGCTTCGCGGGCTCGGACGAGGTTTTCGTCGTTTGGCGCCATTTCCAGAGAGGCGATCAGCGTGTCGATCGTGCCGAATCTCAGTTCCGCATTGCGCCAGTTCAGCTTGCGCAGCGGCGTAAACCGGTGATTGCAGATGGCATCGGCCACGTCTTCGTGCAGCGGCTCGGCCTCGCCCGTGATACCGAAGGTGCCGTTGGCCATGCCGCGCCCGGCCCGACCCGCGATCTGCGCCAGCTCGTTGGGCATCAGGTGGCGCATCCGCCGTCCGTCGAATTTGGTCAGCGATGAAAACGCGACGTGGTCGATATCGAGGTTGAGCCCCATGCCGATGGCGTCCGTCGCCACCAGAAAATCCACATCGCCGTTTTGATAAAGCTCGACCTGCGCATTGCGCGTGCGGGGTGACAGCGCACCCATGACCACGGCCGCGCCGCCCTTTTGGCGGCGAATCAATTCGGCGATAGCATAGACGTTTTCCACCGAAAACCCGACGATGGCGCTGCGCGGCTTCATCCGGCTGATCTTTTTGGGCCCGGTGTAGCTGAGCTGCGACATCCGTTCGCGGCGCATGTACTCCACACCCGGCACCAGCGCCCCGATGGGCCCGCGCATGGTGTCCGACCCCAGAAAAAGCGTCTCATGCTGACCGCGCATCCGCAAAAGCCGATCGGTGAAGACATGGCCGCGTTCGGGGTCGGCACAGAGCTGAATTTCGTCTATGGCCACGAAATCGCAGCCCATCCCCTCCGGCATCGCCTCGACCGTGCAGACCCAGAACGCCGCGCGCGGCGGCACGATGCGCTCTTCGCCGGTGACCAGCGCCACCACGCCGGGGCCGCGAATGGCGACGATACGGTCATAGACCTCGCGCGCGAGCAGGCGCAACGGCAGGCCGATCATGCCGGTGCGATAGCCCAGCATCCGGTCTATCGCGTAATGCGTCTTGCCGGTGTTGGTGGGGCCGAGAACGGCCGCGACCCGTGGGCGGTTGGTCATCTGCGCCCCTCAAGGCCGGAGAAAACGAAAAAGGCCGGAGAAACGCAAAGCCCAAAGAAACGGATGTCAGAGAGTGGTGCCCTTGACCCGGGTTTCGAGCCGCTCCAGCGCCTCGATCACATCGGTATCGTTCGGGTTGATGTCCAGCACAAGCGAATAGGCGTCATAGGCCCTGTCCGGCATGCCGACCTGTTCCAGAACCGCGCCAAGCCCCTTCATCGCGCCGAAATGCTGCGGGTTGAGCGCCAGCGTCCGCTCCAGCGCATCGACCGTGGGGCCATAGCGCTGCGCCTGATAATAGGCCAGCGCCAGCCCGTGCCAGCCTTCGGCGAAATCCGGCGCATGATCGGTGAGCGCCGTGAAATGCTGCATCGCCTTGGCCGAATCGTTGACCTCGAGCGCATCGCGGCCCCGCTTGAGCAGCAGGTCCATCGTGGCAGAGCCGGTGCGCGACCAGATCCTGCGAATATCCCGCTCGATCCGCTGCGCCTGTTCGGCGGGGGCCGCGCGCAATTCATCCAGCAATGTCTGTGCATCCTCTTGCGCCAGCGCCGCGCAAGGTAGGGAAAACATGACTGTAGCTGCAAACGCAGCAACACTATGTTTGATTTTGTATGTCATCACTCTCATATCATCTCTAAGTTTAGCGCAGATATCGCGGATGAAAAGCCGTATATCCACCAACAAAAGGACAGCGCATATGAGCGATGTGATCGCCGCGGCCGTGGCCGCCCTCAACGACAAGCTGGATGCCAGCGGTTTCGACGGCACCGCAAAGTTCGACATCGCGGGCGAAGGCTGCGTGATGATCGACGCAAATGGCGCGCGCGCGGGCGACGAGCCGGCGGATGTGACGCTAAGCGCGGATGTCGACACGTTCCAGGAAATCCTCAGCGGTGATCTGAACCCGACATCGGCCTTCATGACCGGCAAGCTGAGCGTCGATGGCGACATGGGGGCTGCGATGAAACTGGCCGGGGCGCTGGCCTGATGCAGGCGGCGCCGTTTTACGCCGATCTGGCGGACGGGCCCGATGGTGCCGAGGCGTGGTGGCTGCATGCCGACGACGATGTGCGCCTGCGGGTCGGGCTTTATCCGGGTCAGGGCGCCGCGCAGGGCACCGTGCTCTTGTTCCCCGGACGCACCGAATATGTCGAAAAATATGGTCGAACAGCGCGGGAATTGTCGGCGCAGGGATATGCGACGCTGACGATCGACTGGCGCGGTCAGGGGCTGGCGGACCGGCTTCTGGGCGACACGCGCGTCGGTCATGTGAACGAATTCCTGGATTATCAGCGCGACGTGGCCGCCATGCTGACCCATGCCCAGACATTAGGCCTGCCCGAGCCCTATTTCCTGATCGCGCATTCCATGGGCGGCGCGATTGGCCTGCGGTCCCTGCACGAAGGGCTGCCCGTGGCCGCCGTGATGTTTTCAGCCCCGATGTGGGGGATCCGCATCTCGCCCACGATGCGCCCTGCCGCCTGGGTGATCAGCTGGGGCAGCAGGTTTACTGGCCTCAGCCATGTGTTCGCCCCCGGCACCAAACCCGAAAGCTATACCGCCACGCAGCCCTTTGACGACAACATGCTGACCACCGATCCCGAAATGTTCGACGTCATGCGCGCGCATGTGCACGCCTTGCCGGTGCTGCAACTGGGCGGGCCGTCGCTGCGCTGGCTCTTCGAGGCGCTGGCGGAATGTCACAAGCTGGCGCGCATGCCCTCGCCCGATCTGCCCTGCCTGACGTGGATGGGCGGCAAGGAGCGCATCGTCGACGTGCCCCGCATCCACGCCCGGATGGACGCCTGGCCCGGTGCCGTGTTTCACATCGTGGACGGGGCCGAACATGAGGTGATGATGGAAGATGCCGCCACCCGCAGCCGCATCTCACAAGAAACGATGGCGTTTTTCGCGGCCCATTCAGACACCCGCAGGGATGCGCTGACCGCCTGATTTTATGGCGTGAATCCCCGATGCATCGGCATTGGCCCCGGCCCGCATCCAGCCATGTTCCGAGCCGACAAAGAACATCGTGAACCCGAACCGTGCCCAGTCCTGCGCCTGGGCTGCATTGGCCACGAATGTCACATAGCCCTTGCCATGCGCCTTGGCGGCTTTTCCCACATTCTGCAATGCCGCCATCAGGTCATCGGATGTCTGGTGGTCATGGCCGTAGCCCACCGACAGATCCGCAGGCCCCAGAAACAGCGCGTCGATGCCCGGTATCGCGGCGATGGCGTCGGCGGCGTCGACCCCCGCAGGCTCTTCGATCTGGGCGATGATCACCGTCTCGTCGCGCGATTGCGCCATGAGATCGGGCATTTTGCGGGTGGCATAGCCGGCCCAGCGGCTGGATCCGGCATAGCCGCGCCCGCCCAGACCGTAACGCGCCGCCTTTGCCACATGTGCCGCCTTTTCGACGCTGTCCACATGCGGCACCACAAGGCCGACCGCGCCGCAATCGAGCGCCTGCAAGATCTCACGGTCCGACCCGTCACCGACCCGCACCAGCACCGGAAAATCCAGTGCGCGCGACACCGCCATGCAGGCATCCATCGAGGCGCGGTCGAACGGTGCGTGTTCCGCGTCCAGACAGACAAAATCCAGCTGCGATCCGGCCAGCACCTCGATCAGCTGATAGGCCGGTGTCTTGAGGAACGTGCCCGCAAGCGGCGCGCCTGACAGCATTTTTTCTCTGAAACCCGCGATGCGCATCTGTGGCCCTCCTGTTGCGAGTCACCCTAGCCGCTTGGCGCGGGCGCTGACCAGCCTATAATGTGGTGCATGGATGTGCTGCGCTTTACCGACCGGGGGATCTATTGCCCTGCGGGAGATTTCTACGTCGACCCGTGGCGGCGCGTCGACCGCGCGCTGATCACCCATGGCCATGCCGATCACGCACGCTGGGGCATGCAGCGCTATCTGGCGACCCATACGGCGGGCCCTGTGATGCGGCACCGGCTGGGCGATATCACGCTGGAGGGGATTGCATATGGCGAAGTGCGGCGCATCGGCGACGCGCAGGTCAGCTTTCACCCCGCAGGCCATGTGCCCGGTTCGGCGCAGATCCGCATCGACGTGGGCGGCCGTGTGGCGGTGGTGACGGGCGACTACAAACTTGAGAACGATGGTTTTTCCGAGCCGTTCGAACCTGTGACCTGCCACGAGATCGTCACCGAATGCACCTTTGGTCTGCCGGTCTTCAAATGGGCTCCGCAGGCTGTCGTGGCTGCGCAGATCAATGATTGGTGGGCAGAGGCCGCGGCGCAGGGGCGGCATTGCCTGTTGGGCGCGTATTCGCTGGGCAAGGCGCAGCGGTTGCTGAGCATGCTCGACCCCGACATCGGCCCGATCCTGACGCATACGGCGGTCGAGAACACCAACGCGGTGCTGCGCGGACAAGGGCTGACCTTGCCCGACACGATACAGGTGACCGCCGATCTCGACGTCAAATCGCTGGCCCCTGCGATGATCATCGCGCCGCCTTCGGCTCTGGGCGCGGCCTGGGGCAAGCGGTTCGGGCCTGCGACCACCGGCTTTGCCAGCGGCTGGATGCAGCTGCGCGGGATAAGGCGCAGACGGGCGATGGACCGGGGCTTTGTCGTGTCGGACCACGCCGATTGGCCGGGGTTGAACGAGGCGATCAAAATGTCAGGCGCGGAAAAAATATATGCAACACATGGTTACACGGATATCTTCGCGCGATGGTTGAGGAGTGAGGGCTTTGACGCCGAAGTTGTCCCAACCGAATTTGGCGGCGATGAGGATGAGGCCGAGACCGCACCAGAGGTTGTGTCGTGAAATCCTTCGCAGCGCTTTTCACAGCCATCGACCAGACCACGAAAACCACAGCGAAAACAGCGGCTTTGGTCAATTACTTCACCTCGGCGTCTGACAGTGACAAACTTTGGTGCATCGCGCTTTTCACCGGTCGCCGTCCGCGCCGCGCCGTGACCACCACGCAATTGCGCGAATGGGCGGCGGAACGGGCGGGCATCCCGCTCTGGCTGCTCGAGGATGCCTATCCCGTGGTCGGCGATCTGGCCGAGACCATCGCACTGGTTCTGCCACCTGTGACCGGATCGACGGATCGCGGATTGACACATTGGATCAATGCTTTACGTGCGCTTTCGAAGGTAGAAGTCGAAGAACGCAAGGCCGCGATCCTGTCTGCCTGGGACGAATTGGACGCCACCCAAAGGTTCCTTTTCAACAAGCTGATCACCGGCGGGTTTCGCATCGGTGTCAGTCAAAAGCTGATCACCCGCGCATTGGCCCGCGCCACGGGTCAGGATGAACCATCGGTCGCGCTGCGGCTGATGGGCCAGTGGACGCCCGGGAATACCACCTATCACGCCCTGATCGAGGCCGAGGATGCACAGGCCGATGGCAGCCGACCTTATCCGTTCTACCTTGCCTACCAGTTGGACTTTGGGCCAGAAAACCTCGGCTCCCCAGAGGCTTGGCAGGCGGAGTGGAAGTGGGACGGCATCCGGGGTCAGCTGATCCTGCGCAGCGGCGATCACCACGTCTGGTCGCGCGGCGAAGAGCTGATGACCGACCGCTTTCCCGAGCTTGCCCGGGCCTTGGATCACCTGCCCGGCGGCTCGGTTCTGGACGGTGAGATCCTGTGCTGGAACTATGCCGACGATGCGCCCATGCCCTTCAACATTCTGCAAAAGCGGATCGGGCGCAAGGTGGTGCCGAAAAAGCTGCTCACCGAAACGCCGGTGATCCTGCGGGCGTATGATCTGCTGGAATGGGGCGGCGAAGACATCCGCCACCGGCCTTTGAAAGACCGTCGGCGACTGCTTGAAACAGCGTTTGAAGCCCTGCCATCCGAGGCACCACTGAGGCTGTCCGAGGCGCTGCCGTTCCAAGACTGGAGCGATCTGGCGACCATCCGTGCCACCGCCCGCGAGCGCCACGCCGAAGGGCTGATGCTGAAACGTCTCGACAGCCCCTATCTGTCGGGGCGCAAAAAGGGCGATTGGTGGAAATGGAAGCTCGACCCGCTGGTGATCGACGCGGTGATGATCTATGCGCAATCGGGCTCCGGACGCAGGGCCAATCTGTTCACCGACTTTACGTTCGCGCTGTGGAACGGCAACGATCTTGTGCCCTTCACCAAGGCCTATTCGGGGCTGACCGACGCCGAGTTCCGCAAGATCACCGCCTGGGTGCGCAAGAACACGCTGCAAAAGTTCGGCCCCGTCCGGCAGGTCACGCCCGAACATGTCTTCGAGATCGCCTTCGAGGGCGTGCATGAAAGCCCGCGGCACAAATCGGGGCTTGCCTTGCGCTTCCCGCGTATGTCCAGATGGCGAAGGGACAAACCCATTCAGGAGGCCAATACGTTGGACGATCTGCGAGCGATGATGTGACCCTGCCTCAGGCCCGGGCCCCCGATCTGCCGTCACCGCCCTTTGCGGCCTTGCCCGCAAATGCCTGCGATTCGCATGTGCATCTGGTGGGCAGCGATTTCGCGCTGTCGGACGCCCGCGTCGAGGACCCGGCACCCGGCGATCTTGACCATTGGCTGGGCGCCTACCGCGCGCATCTGGCGCGGCTGGGCTGCACACGCGGCGTCATCGTGCATTCGATCCTTTATGGCGGCGACAATGCGGTGACGCTCGCGGCGGTGCGGCACATGGGCGACCAGTTTCGCGCCATCTGTCTGGTGCGCGACGGGGCCTCGGCCCAGCAGATCGCCGCATTGGCCAAGGCTGGCACCAAGGGCGTGCGGCTGAACTACGTGCACGGCGGATTGCTGACGTGGGAGGGCGCAAAGGCGCTTGCCCCGAAGCTGGCCGACCACGGCATGCATATCGAAATGCTGACCCATGCGCATGAACACCTCGAGGCGCTCGCCCCCAAGATCGCCGCCCTGCCCGTGCCTGTGGTCCTGGACCATTGCGCCTGGCCGGATCTGTCGGACGGGGTCGACACCCCCGGCATCGACGCGCTGGTGCGCCTGCTGGCCGAAGGCCAGGCCTGGGTCAAGCTGTCGGCGCTTTATCGTTTCGCCCCAGAAGGTTGGCATCAGCGCGCGCTGATCGAACGGCTGGCCGCCGCCAATCCACAGCGTATCCTCTGGGGCAGCGACTGGCCGCATCTGATGCTGAACGGCGCAGCCCTGCCCGACGCAGGCATCCAGCTGGGTCACGTGCTGGGTGCGCTGCCCGATCCGGACGTGCGCAAGGCGCTCTTCACCGACAATCCCGCGCGGCTTTATGGGTTTCAGGGTTGAACCCGACCGCCGCCGCGCCTTAGTCATACACAACTGACATCAAACGAGGTTTCCCATGACGCAGATCGCATTCGACGCCAACGCCGGGTCCGGAGCCAGGGATCTGGGCAATCTGCCCGAATGGGACCTGTCCGATCTTTACGCCGCCCCCGACGCGCCGGAGCTGAAACGCGATCTGGACTGGCTTGAGCAGGCCTGCGCGCGGTTCGCCGCCGATTATGAAGGCAAGCTGGCATCGCTCGACGCGGCCACACTGCTGGAACTGGTGCAGCGCCACGAGAAGATCGAAGGCATCGCGGGCCGCATCATGTCCTTTGCGGGCCTGCGCTATTACCAGCTGACCACGGATGCCGAACGCACCAAGTTTCTGTCGGACATGCAGGACCGCATCACCACCTTCACCACGCCGCTGGTCTTCTTCACGCTGGAGCTGAACCGGCTCGACGACGGCGTTCTGGACGCGCATTTCGCGGCCAACAGCGATCTGGCGCGCTACAAACCGGCGTTCGACCGCATCCGCGCGATGAAGCCTTACCAGTTGTCCGACGAGCTCGAGAAATTCCTGCATGATCTGGGCGTGGTCGGCGACGCGTGGGAGCGAATGTTCGACGAGACCATCGCCGGGCTGACCTTCAACGTGGACGGCGAAGAACTGACCATTGAGGGCACGCTGAACCTGCTGACCGAACAGGACCGCTCCAAACGCGAAGCCGCGTCGCGCGAACTGGCCCGCGTATTCTCGGACAACATCCGCACCTTCGCCCGCGTCCACAACACCCAAACCAAGGAAAAGGAAATCCTCGACCGCTGGCGCGGCATGCCGACGCCACAATCGGGCCGTCACCTGTCCAACGACGTGGAGCCCGAGGTCGTCGAGGCGCTGCGCAACGCCGTCGTCGCCGCCTACCCGCGCCTGTCGCACCGCTATTACGAGCTGAAACGCAAGTGGCTTGGCCTCGACGTGATGCAGGTCTGGGACCGCAACGCGCCCTTGCCGATGGAGGAAACCCGCGTCGTCGACTGGGCAGACGCCCGCGCCACCGTGATGAACGCCTACGCCGAATTCGACCCCCGCATGGCCGAAATCGCGGAGCCGTTCTTTGACAAAGGCTGGATCGACGCCGCCGTGAAACCCGGCAAGGCCCCCGGAGCATTCGCCCACCCCACCGTGACCGACGTGCACCCGTATGTGATGCTCAACTATCTCGGTAAACCCCGCGACGTGATGACGCTGGCGCATGAACTGGGCCACGGCGTGCATCAGGTTCTGGCGGCGGGCCAGGGCGAAATGCTGTCCTCGACGCCTTTGACATTGGCCGAAACCGCCAGCGTGTTCGGCGAAATGCTGACTTTCCGCCGCATGCTCGACAACGCCACATCGCAGGCCGAACGCAAGATCATGCTGGCGGGCAAGGTCGAGGATATGATCAACACGGTCGTGCGCCAGATCGCGTTCTACGATTTCGAATGCAAACTCCACGACGCGCGGCGCGCAGGCGAGCTGACCCCCGACGACATCAACGCCCTGTGGATGTCCGTGCAGGCCGAATCCCTCGGCCCCGCATTCGAATTCATGGAGGGCTACGAGACGTTCTGGGCCTACATCCCCCACTTCGTCCACTCCCCCTTCTACGTCTACGCCTACGCCTTCGGCGACGGGTTGGTGAACGCACTCTATGCTGTGTATCAGGAGCAACCCGAAGGCTTTCAGGAGAAATACTTCGACATGCTCAAGGCGGGCGGGTCCAAGCACCATTCCGATCTGCTGGCTCCGTTTGGTCTGGACGCGTCGGATCCGGCGTTCTGGGACAAGGGCCTGTCGATGATCGAAGGGTTCATCGAGGAGTTGGAGGGGATGGAGTGAGGGCTAGCCAAGGACAGCATCGCGGACAAAGTGTGAGTGCGCTGCAAGTGCACCAATGTTGGTTTTGAGGAAGCAGTTCAACAAACGGTCCAGACTGTGTGGAAACCCGCAGCCGGTAAAAATGCTAGCAATCACGGCGGGTTTATTCTGATTGAGGATTCCTTCTGGCATGCAAAAATGGTATGTTTTTGCATGAAACACAT
>Ga0307981_1003168_pt1 | contig 12560 bp, 15 predicted proteins | sample OrgLakmetagen987_FD_201849 | JGI IMG/M metagenome (GOLD analysis project Ga0307981, IMG submission 201849) | Saline water microbial communities from Organic Lake, Antarctica - #987 | ecosystem: Environmental > Aquatic > Non-marine Saline and Alkaline > Saline | place: Antarctica: Organic Lake... | reverse complement strand
TCACTAAAAGAGATTCAAAACAAAATATTTATTAAAGAAAACCTGCAGACTGAAAGAAAAGAAATTGAAAATGTAGTGAAAAAAGAAAAACTTAATAGATTCAATTTTGATGATATTTTGGATGCCTGGTGGATTGCTAGTCTCTTTTTCTTAATAGTTTACGTTAAATCACTTTTTGAAAAGAAAGAGACCCGTATTTTGGGCCCAGGACAAACTAGGGAAGTGATTACTGGGCTTAAGAAGTTGCGTTTACTGAAACTTACACCCAATGAAGAAGTAATAAAGTCCTATAACCTTTGGAGAGAGAAGATCCATGAAGTCCACTTTGAAGGCTGTGAAGTACCACCGCCAATGAACCTTGCGAGCTACTTCTATTCAAATAGAAAGAAGATGCATGATTCACTCAATAGCTTAAGCCAAACCTTTTGTGACTGTTATTACGGAGACTTGAGCGCCTCAAGTAAAGAACTCCAGACTTTTAGAAAGAATATTCAAGAAATTTTGACTCACTAGCTTGAACTTTCCTCTTTAAGAGCGTAAGTATTCGTTTTAAGGAGAAATATGAAAGCACTGATTTTAACACTTTTAATATCAAACGTAACTTTTGCAACTTGTATGATGAGAAGAAGCTTGTGCATTCCAAATACAAACTTTGAAAATACTTATGAAATAATGAAAGTTTCTTGTTCTCCTCCAGGTGGACCGGTTCATACGACGACTCACTTTAATATTTATAACCCTCTTTCGGGGGTGAAACCACTAGTGTCAAAAAAATTCAACTTCACTAGAGATAACTACTTTCAGGCAAAACTTGAAACTGTTGGGAAATCTTACTTTCTTTCAATAGACGATAGGTCTCTATCAACTGAAACAAATATTAATATTTCTACTGATATATCTAACCCAAAAGAGCTTCATGGATATAGTTGTAAGGAATTATTTCATTAATGGATGATTACTTAGAAATCTCAAAAGACTTAATTAAATCTGAATGCCTTCATACATTCTGTATCGTAGAAATCTTCTGTGAGTCTTGTGATAAAACAACGCCTCACGAGATAAGTGATGAAGATCAAGTTCAAGAATGTGTTCCGTGTAAACGAGATGAAGAGCAAAGACTAGATTTTGAAGTTAAAATTTAATTCCTGTAAGTTCGCATTTAAAACTATCTAATTCATCTTTATATTTTTGTTCAAATTCAGCTCTATCGATCTGTGAGATCTTCTTAAATTCCGACTTGTTAATCTCATTCATTACATCAAATGAGATCCAAGTTTCAACCTCATCCATATTTTCACAAGCCCTGACCATTGCTCCGTAACCTCTACAATAACCATATGCCTCATCTTGTCTTTGGTACCCATCGAACATGGCCACAATGATTTCAGCTTTTTCTTGAGCTGAAAGAAGATTACTTGATCCAAGGGCAGTTCCCCAGTCATCCATAAATGGACCTACTGGGATAAGGAAGTTACAAGACTTTCTAATGCACTTAGGTTGTCTCATACTCATATGACGGTGATTTTCTTTTGAAGAGAACCTTTTATTTACTTTACCGGTATAGACTAAAATATCTTCGTACCTATCATTTGGGATATGACCTAGCTTATAGATACTTTTACAGAATTCTTCATCAAGCATATCCCACTGGACGATAACTCGATCAAGATCTCCAAGATTATGAGCTATTAATGGAGCGGCACGCAGAAAATTTATATGATCTCTATCTTCTCGAAGCGCGATCATAAGATCTTGCTCTTTAACTATTTCGGCTCTGATAACATCTGCAACCTCGGCAGCAAGCTCAGTCTTCTTATTCTTCACAAGTGCACAGTAGGCACCAATAGCAACACTTAGCCATGTTCCTTCGTGCGTGCTCATGACTTCATCGTTACGAGAGTTAAATGACTTTCTATTTGTTACTTGTCTATAATCCCACTTCCATGAATCAATGGTGATTCTGGCCATTTTATCAATATGTTGTTTTATATCTTTATGTTTCCAAAGCCCTTCTCTAATTTGATTATCAACATCTGTTGGTACAAATGTACCAGCTGTCGACCAGTGAGCCGCCATACATATATGAAAATATTCAGTGAGATTGATGTGGGCCAATGCTTTGAGGTTCTTTTTATAGAATCTTAGTTTCTCTAAAAATGCTCTCTCTTCGCCTGAAGTATCAAGCTCTCCCTCAAATAGAAATGGAGCAGTACTTTCGACATGCTTTAGTAAGATATTAGGAGCAATTCCACTGAGTTGAAAACCGGATAATAATTTCTTCTTCTTTGCCATGTCGCATTTTCTAGCATACCTTCTGCGAATGAGCGACAATTTTGATACTTTGAACCTAATTCCAGAACTTCTTTCAAATCTTGAGAGTCTAAACTTTAAGAAGATGACTCCTATTCAAAAAGAGAGTCTACCACTTGTTCTTGCAGGTAAGGATGTCATCGCTAGAGCAAAAACAGGAAGTGGTAAAACCGCGGCTTTTGCTCTAGGAATTCTAAACAGTCTTGTCGTTAATGAATCATATCCTCAGTGCTTTATTTTAACACCTACTAGAGAGCTTGCCGATCAAGTTGCTACTGAAGTTAGACTTTTAGCGCGAGCACTGCCAAATGTTAAGGTTGTAACAATCTGCGGTGGAACAGCTGAATTTCACCAAGATAAGAGTCTCTCTCATGGTGCACATATTGTCGTGGGTACACCTGGAAGAATATTAAAACTTCTAAAAAAGAAAACACTAGATCCAAGAAACGTAAAAACATTTGTTTTAGATGAAGCCGATAGAATGTTGGATATGGGATTTACTAATGAGCTTAAAGAAATTGAGCGCTTTATTCCTAAAAAAAGACAGTCTCTTTTATTTTCAGCAACGTTTCCATACAGTATTGAAGACTTGAGTAAAAATATTCAAACAGATGCCGTTATGGTAAAGGTTGATACCGAGATTGCCAAAAATATAATAACTGAAACTTTCTATGAGTTAGATAGTCATAAAGATAAAAACGAAGCCCTTCTCGCAATTTTAGGTGAACTTAAGCCCCAAAGATTTATCATTTTTTGTAAAACTAAAATTATAACCGATTCACTTGTTAAATTTCTTGATGCTGAAGGTGTTATTTGTGCCGGTATTCACGGTGATATTGAGCAAAATGAAAGATTAACAACTCTTGCAATGTTCAAAAATAATTCTATCTCTGGATTAATTGCAACAGATGTTGCGGCCAGAGGGTTGGATATTAAAGAGCTTCCTGCGGTGTTTAACTACGACCTTCCAATTGATAGCGAAGACTATGTTCATAGAATTGGAAGAACTGGACGTGCAGGTGAGAGTGGTATGGCCATTTCTTTTTCAGTTGAAAAAGAAGCTTTTAAGATTGAAAAGCTTGAAGAATATTTAGAGAGAAAAGTGAAAATTGAGAAATTTAATTTTTCAAAGTTCACAAGTACATATGATATCCTTCCACCTATGGACACCATGTACATTAGTGGTGGAAAGAAAGAAAAGCTTAGGCCTGGGGATATCGTTGGTGCACTTATTCATGAAGCCGGATTGGAGTCAGATGATATCGGTGATATAACGATTACTAATATCACTAGCCTTGTGGCCATTAAGAAAGAAAAAATCAAAGAAGCTATTGAAAAGCTTAATGCCGGTAAGATAAAAAATAAAAAATTCAAGGTTGGGCTTGCTTAACTGCTCTTATTTATAGAAAATGAGTCTATGACTCATAAAATTAAAGTAAATATCATTCTTGGAATTATACTCGCAACTTTTATCGCCATAATGATGAGAGATCCTATAATCCAAAACATTGAATACCATAAATTTGCTGATGACAGAGCATTCTTAGGAATTAATAACTTTGGTGATGTTTTCTCCAATATTGTTTTTATCTTCACAGGCTTCTTTGGATTAATTACTCTCAAAAATACAAAGCCTCATATCGCAAGTCTATCTTGGACTGTATTTTTTGTAGGAGTCATTCTCGTTGCTCCTGGCTCAGCTTGGTACCACTGGAATCCTAATAACTCTTCACTTGTATGGGATAGGCTTCCAATGACAATTGCCTTTATGGGATTGTTTACTGCAATGATGTCGACATTCATTTCACAAAGATATGAAAGAATCCTTCTTCCTATCACAATTTTATTTGGACTTGGGAGCGTACTGCTTTGGGATATATCAGGAGATTTAAGACTTTATTACTTTGTACAAATTGTACCTTTAGTCGTGATTCCAACAGTTATTATATTATTTAAATCTTCAGATATAAAACCAAAGTATTTAATCTTTGCTCTACTTTTTTATGTGTTAGCAAAGGCCGTGGAATTTAATGATCGAGATATTTTTACTTTAACCAATGATATCATTAGTGGTCATACACTTAAGCATCTTTCTGCTGCAGTTGCTCCGTTAATTCTAGGATGCATGCTTAAGAAGAAGATTTAGAAGTATAAATATCTGTTCAAAGTAGTGGCTCAACTAATTTAAAATAAATGAAACCTACTAAAAAAGTTAATGCAAAAGGAATTTTAATCCAAGGGTTTGAGAGGACTTTCATTAATTTCTTCATAGCATGAGTGCATTTAAATTCATTTTTCTTACAATCAAGAGTAATAAGTTTCCTATTACATTTCGGATTAATAAAAAATCAGCTTGAATCTACGAGTTGACTAGTTATTATTGGGCAAAATATGTTGAAGATCCTGTAATTATTTCCATAAAGAGCTAAAATCTCCAAAATCTTGAAATATCCAGTATTGTTTGTCCAAACAAAAAACTAAGGATAACCCCATGAAAATACTTTTTACCCTTTCAATTCTAATGTTCGCTCTCTCTTCTTTTGCTTGTGAGCAATACGAAGCTCAATTTGGTGGAACCGTTAATGAAGTAACTCAAACAGCTGATGGTTGTATGATAGACGTTGACCTTGAAGTGTTTAATGAGCATTTCTTTTGCCCATTATTAAAAGAAGATGTTCATAATAATAAAATACTTTTAAGTGGTGAAAGCTGTGAAGGTAAAATGGGAATGAGGGTTGGTGGAATTCTTGTTTACGGTCAAAATCAGGTTATTGAAATAGAATAATTAACAACTTTTATAACATCGATAAACTGCTGTCTCTTTGAGGCAGCATCTTCACATTGGGTATCAGATAGATATTCAACCCCCATAAAAACCCTATCTTTTAAGTACTTGTATCTTTCAGGACTTAGTTCTTTTAGCTTTTTAGGATTAAATCTATAAGCCGTTATAGATTCTGCAATATCCTCAAGTGGATTCGTTTTCGCGTACCCTGAGATAAAACTTTCTGTATCATCATTTTTCATTTCAAGAAGAAGTCGCTTTGTTTTGTTGAAACTCTCTTCTAATTCATCAGCCGAGAGGTCAAATTCTGTCGTAACAAGCGATGTTGTCAAAGACGAGGGGTTTTGAGACGAGCTTAATGAGAGGGGAAAACTTCCAGATGTTTGACCGGTTAAACCTATTGAAAGTGAGCTCGATGTAATGGGCTCAACCGTTAGAGATGTGAAGTTCATTGTTGGAGTTGAAAAATCTACTGTTTTTTTTGAAGGATCATCCTCCCAGCCACTTGCCAGCATCCATTTTTCGTCGTGTTCCACATGGAGACTTCCAGCTACATAATGTGCTATTTCGTGGAATGTAGTATATGTAATTCGCTTTTGAGAAAAGTCATCTATCCCACCGTAAAAAGTTATTGATGCGTCAGCAATATCATCCGATTCAATACTAGATTTTGTAAACTGTTGATTCTTTTTTATAGGAAGCATAAATTCAGGTACAGCGATTAAGCCTTCAAGATATGGCTTTAGCATTTCACTGGTCCAGGGTTTAGTATTCTCAAAAATGAGATGAGAGCCATTTAACCCATATTTCTCAATCATGTACAGCAGCTCTATCCCTTGTGTCTCGCCGAATATTTTTTTAGCTTTGCAGAGTTCATCTTTACAGTTTTGTGCTTGATACGCAGTCAAATCAGTTCTGATCGCTGGCTTTAAGAGCGTCTCTTCTTTATTGATAAGAAGATCTAGAGACAGATTTAGGGTTGTACTATTTTCTAGATACTCTTCCATCTCTTTGTTTGTTAAACCCACTTTCTGACATTTATAGCTTGAAACTTGTTCATCAGTAGCTGCGGCCCAAGGTTTATCTATAATAGGCGACATCTTATTGATAAAGTCAGTCAGAGGCATCTCTAAATTAGAGTTACAGATACTAAAAGCACTAAGTGAATAGAAAAAAAGTATAATGAGTCTCACAGCATCTTTTCGGAAAAATGAAGTAAATCCTTGAATTTATTTGATAAGCTTTAGTGACAGGTAGTTGAGCTCATCAGTCGAGATATAAGAGAGGTCTTTGAACTGGCAGTAATGAGCTTCATTTCGATCTTTGTCGTAAACCGAAACAATTTTAGCATTAAAGATTTTTAGGCAAACTTGATTTCCCCAGGTTCTACCTCCAAAAATATGCACGCGAATTCTCTCTAAATCCTCTTTATTTAATGAAAGGTACTTTTGCTGTGCCATACAATTATTGCAAGCTTTTGAAATTTCAACACTCTCAGCTTTTAAAATTATCTTCTCTAGATTTGGAATAAAGTCATTGGCGACGGAGGAGAAAGAAGCAATAAAGAGAGCTATAATTATTCTCATAAGTGCTGCACCCTGTAGATATTTTTTTCTAGCTCTTTGTAGTCGACCCATATGTTTCCGCTCTCGCATTTAACATCCTGTCCTTTAACTGTATCCGAAGCTGCTGGGTATCCTTTCTTGTAGCTTTTACAACCTGTTCCCCAAGTGTTTCTTACAAGCAGTTCACAACTTTCCGCTTTTTTATTCCAGCGAGAACCAATGACCAGTGATGCATGATTTCCACACTTATTATTTCCCTTTGTATCTTTCTTAAAGGTAAGTGGTGTTCTTGATGTAATTCCTCTAAAGGGAGGCTTATTAGTTAGTGTATAGGCACAGTAAGAAATTCCAACTGGTAGAGAATCATTTTTTAACTCTTCAAGAATCTTTTTGGTGAATGCATACTTATCTAAAATATTACCTTTATATGTGCTGCAGGTTGATTTCGTATTGACCTTACTTCTTTCACTTAAGGGGCATATTGTTTTGAAGATTAGTCCTAGTTTAGTCGGGTCATTAAACATTTGAGGAGAAAAATTCTTTTTAAAATACGCGTATGAAATTTTGAAACTCGCTCCAAAGGTAGCTTGGAAGTCCATGAATAACTCATCCATAGCCGTTGCTCTACAGCTTTGCATTTGTTTTATTTGTTCCTGGTTTAGAAAAAATGGATTGGGTTGGCTTATAGACCAGTTCTTGATTAAATTATTATCTTCTTCCGTTTTAGGTACGAAGACACTATTTGGATAGAAAGATTTTGATTTTCGTGCCTCTATAATCTTTTGTTTTAATCGTTCTTCAATTTCATAGAGTTTTTTAAAGTATTGATCATTACTGAGATTTGATTCTCCAAACATTGCTTCAATTTTTTTCCTGGAACAAGTCCCTGTAACTTTCACTTTGTTAAAGGCATTACATAGATGTCCTCCCTCAAATGGGAAATGAGGAGAGCCATTATCTTTTAAGGTAACGCCTTCTTTGTCCCAGTCTTCCTTTGACATCATGGCAGTGAAGACCGGAGAGCTTACTGAAACCTTTGAGCTTTTCCCATTTTCAAGTTGTCTCTTGGATCTAACTGCATCTACAAGTTGAGTCGCTGCATAGGAATAGCAAATACCAAGCTTTTGATGCTGCACAGGTACTGATTGCATGGTTAAATGTTTGGCCTTGTTTCCAGGGAATGGTTTATCCAGTCGCATATTTGGACATACGAAGGCTATTGTAGAAAGTGAATAAATTAATAAGAGTATAAACTTCACAGTTTATTATAGCTGATCAGATTGTTGGATTGTAGAGTGAAAAATTAGCTGTTTTTAGTTACCCAACCGCTATGGTCGGATAACTAATAGCTCTTTTTTAGTAAAAAAGGACTCTGAGCTTAATATTGTATGAACCCTCATCATCAACCATGTTTGAAAGAACATCATCTGAAACACTATCTAAACCTTGAACTTTAACGATTGATCCAAACTTCTTTGATAAGTTTGATTTTAACGTTCCTACTCTACAGTCATAATCTGCGTCATCTCCTGGAAAGCCACCTCTCATTTCATTACAGTAAACAGTCATCGCTACTTCAGCCACTTTAAGACTTTGAGCATCTTTAGTTATAACGATCTCTCCTGCGAAAGCTGAGAGGGAAGCGAAAGTAAGTAAAACAATTAAAAATTTCATGATGTCTCCAATGTGCACTAAAGTGCTCTATATTTATAAAATGATTCAATTTTTAAGCCTAAGTACCTATTTTGATGATTCGTGTAAACCCTTATAGATAGTAATGAGAGGACCTAACACAAACTTAACATTGGGTTGGCCTGATCGTATAAATTGTACAAAAATGGAATAAATTAGACAGAAATAGGCCTCTTATTTATGAACGAAGAAAATTTAAAACATTGGATTAACAACTTTGAAAACTACTTAGGTAAACAATCTTTTGATGATGGCAGTCATGACATTTCTCATTTTAGAAGAGTTTGGAGATTAGCACAGAGACTTTCATCTCGTGATGATGATAAATTAGTCATCTTAGCAGCTTGCTACTTTCACGATATAGTCAGTTATCCTAAAAATGATCCTAGACGAAGCCGATCTTCTAAAGATGCTGCCAGTAAAACAAGAGATATTTTAACTGAAATGAATTTTCCCGAAGAGAAACTGGATAACGTCTGTCATTGCATTGAGTCTCATTCATATTCTGCAAATATTGAAACAAAAACTCATGAGGCTAAAATTGTTCAAGATGCAGATAGAATGGAATCTTTGGGGGCAATTGGTCTAGCTAGAACTTTTTATGTTGCTGGAAGGATGGGATCACAAATCTTCTCAAGTACCGATCCGTTCGCAAAGGATCGAGAGTTAGATGATTCTAAATTTGCCATAGATCATTTTAAAACTAAGTTGCTTAAGCTTCCAGATACAATGAAAACTGTAGAAGGAAAAAAAGAAGCAATCAAAAGAGCACGTATTCTTGAAGTTTACTTAGAGCAGTTGAGAGAAGAACTTTAAAATACTCATTAATCCTAAATATAAATGCTTTTGCAGATGGTGATTCGATGACAAAACGAACTATTATTTTTTTACACGGTGGACCAGGATTTAACGATTACTTAAAGCCATACCTTTTAGATCTTAAAAGTGACTTTAACAGCGTCTTTTACAATCAAAAGCGTGGAAAAGAGATAACGATAGATGATCTAGTTATGGAGCTAGATCAATTAATTGGAAGCCAGAGTGATAAACCTATCTTACTTGGACATTCATGGGGTGGAGTTCTAGCTGTTGAATATATCAAAAGGTTTCAAAGTAAGACTAGTGGATTGATCTTGATGAGTACCGGCTTAAATGCTTCTCAGTGGGTTCAATGGAATAGCGAGTTGGATGACCTCGGTCTTGAAGATGCATCTCCGGAAGAACTGTTCTTAACGTCAATAGAGTTAGATAATGGAAATTATCTACTAGATGAAACAATGAAAACTTTCTGTGGTGAAACCTTTGATTCAATCTTTGACAGTTATCTGAGTAAATATGATCTTCTTCATGACTTATCAAACATTGAAGTACCTATCTTAAATATATATGGTGAAAAAGATCTACGTTTCTCTAAGAATGTATCGAATACATTTAAAAACTTTAACAAGTCTATAATTGATATCGAAATCCCAAATGCTGGACATTTCTCATTCTTAAATATAGATAATAGGAAAAATATTATTTCTTCTGTCGTTAAGTATCTAAAATAATTAATTCTAATCTTTAAAATAGAAAAGCCTTCTCGCTAACGATCTGTATCCCAAAAATGGTACAGATCATATTAAGCTAGGACTAGTATTTGTTAGTCCTTCATTTTCTTTCTGTAGTAACCTTTTAAAGAACCAATTTGATTTTCATTTAACCCTGAAACATAGCTTTTGAGGATAAAGAATCTGTATAGAATTTCAGCTGAAATCATTCTAGCCTTTGGAGTGTTGATGTATAGAAGAAGTAGCATTAGACCAAATTCAGTAATATCAACTTTTCGAGTTTTCCTTTCCCTCCCTTTTGCACCACCTAAGTAGTTGTTTTCAATAAAATTTTGATTCAATCCAAATTTGGATTCAATGGATAGTTCTTCAATACATTTATCAATAGCTCTTAACGTATGGAAATGAGACATATTAAAATGTTCAGCTATTTTTAGTGAATCAGTTACTGGACCAAAAGGCGTATCCCTAATCCAAACATCACCGATAACATGTTCATTTACTAAATCTTTAAGTCTTGGCGGTCGTGTTTCAAATGGTTTTTCAATTCTAAAGTCATTCATGCTTTCTCCCTGCTTGTTTTAAATGTGCAAGAGTTCTTGAAATTAGAAGTTGGCAATTATTTGAAATTAAAGTGAAGTAAGTTGGAGTTGATTATTTTGTGGCAGGTTAATTGGTATTTTTTGGAGTCTATTGATGCGATTGTAAGTTGAAATAAAAAAGCCTTCTCGATTAAAAGAAGGCTTTTTAATAACTGGTGGAGCATGCAAGACTTGAACTTGCGACCACCCGGTTATGAGCCGGGGGCTCTAACCAACTGAGCTAATGCTCCATAGGTAGTTAGGCTTAGAATTATAAAGAAAAATTAGTGATTTGGGAATGATTAAATCCGTGATATTAATAACTTGAATTTTAGCACGGAGTCAAAATGAAGATCCCCTTTATCAAATACTCTGGATCTGGGAATGACTTTATCATTATTGATAATCGCAATGAGTCATTTAATCTGAGTAAAGAGCATATTGTAAACCTTTGCAAGAGAAGGGAAGGTATCGGTGCTGATGGCGTAGTGTTTCTTAATCCATCAGTAAAGGGACATGATTTCTCTTTTCGTATTTGGAATGCCGATGGTTCTGAAGCAGAGATGTGTGGGAATGCTTCGAGATCAATTGTTCATTACGCATCCACAAACCTAAAAATGAAAGAGAGTCCTAAATATACATTCGATACTATGAATGGTGTCTACGAAGGTGAAATTGTTGGAGACGAAGTAAGAATCAAAATGACTGAACTCTTTGATCTAGGCTCGATTGATATCTCTGATCTGTCGACTAAAGCTAGTCTGTATTTAAACACTGGTGTACCTCACGCGTGTATTCAAGTCACTGATGTTGAACAAATTAATATTAAGACTTTAGGAAGTGCTATTCGCTTTGATGAGCGCTTTGGAAAAAGTGGAACTAACGTTGATTTCTTCCAGGTCGTTGATGCTGACAAAAAATTATTAAAGCTTCGTGTGTTTGAACGTGGAGTTGAAGATGAGACTCTTTGTTGTGGGACAGGAATTATGGCAACAGCCATTGCAGCAGCAAAAAGCTTTAACTGGGAGGGGGAGATAACGATTGAAGCTCGCGGTGGAATCCTCAAAGCAATCGTCGACAAAGAATTCAAAAATCTCTATTTTCAAGGAAAGGTAACACCAATCTATGAAGGAATAGCACAACTCAATGGATAGAATAGATAAGATTTTAGTAGATTTAGATATGTTAAAAACTCGCTCTCAAGCAAAAATGCTAATAAGCCAAGGGTGCGTATATCATAATGGAGTGCAAGTTACTAAAGCCGGACTCAAAGTAAGTTCTGAAGATACTTTTGAAATAAAAGAGACGAATATTTTTGTTTCACGAGGTGCCTACAAGCTTGAGAAAGCGATTGCCGAATTTGGGTTAAATCTAGGGGGGAAAGTAATCGCTGATGTCGGTGCGAGCACTGGAGGTTTTACTCAGGTCGCATTGGAAGCTAAGGCAACAAAGGTCTACGCTATAGATGTTGGACACGATCAACTATCGTCAATATTTATAGATGATCCCAGAGTTATTAATCTCGAAGGAACAAATATCAAGTTCCCTCTTGAACTAGAGGAAAAAGTTGATATTTGTGTTGTCGACCTTTCATTTATATCTTTAAAACTTGTTTATAAGAATATAGATGCTCTTTTAAAAGAAGACGGTAAAAGTATCGTTTTAATAAAGCCTCAGTTTGAAGCGGGAAGAGAAAGACTAGGAAAGCAGGGTTTAGTAGCTGAAAAAGATCTTCCTATTATCTTAGAGGAAGTAAGAAATTGGTTTGAAGAATCTGGCTTTTTAATTTCGAAAATAATGGAATCACCACTGAAAGGTAATAAAAGTGGAAATATTGAATATTTAGCACTTATAGAGAAATAGTATAATTTAAATTAAGTGTATTAATGGTATTAACTTCATCTCTTTTGAATTCTCTTTTACGCCTAATATCGTTTATATATTCATAATCATAAGAGACAAAGAAATCTTCAGAGATCGAATATCTCAATGAAGTTCTCCAATAAGTCTTGTTGTCTTCCCAGTCCATCTCAAATTTTCCAAGATCCATTAAAGGTTTATACCAAAAAAGAGAGTT
>Ga0307981_1003167_pt1 | contig 12566 bp, 8 predicted proteins | sample OrgLakmetagen987_FD_201849 | JGI IMG/M metagenome (GOLD analysis project Ga0307981, IMG submission 201849) | Saline water microbial communities from Organic Lake, Antarctica - #987 | ecosystem: Environmental > Aquatic > Non-marine Saline and Alkaline > Saline | place: Antarctica: Organic Lake... | reverse complement strand
CTACGAGGAAATTGTCGACAGATGCTGTGAAGCTTGGAACTTCTTTGCACAGGACAAAAAGGCTATAACCTCAATAACATCCCGTGAATGGGCTAAAACGGTAACCCTTTAGGGCCGTTGGTATTATACAACATGGCCCGGTCGTAGCCCGGACGCACCATTTTGGGCGACGCAGGCGCACGGGACCAGCGAAACCAGCCGTGGCTGTCCGGGATGCGCGATATTTCACCGAACGGGGGACTTTGGCGCAATCTGGCGGTTGCGGCACGCGCGGGGCTTTCGCATCCCGCGCAACCATGCAATAGGGACGTGCCTAACGAAGATCGCATCCGGGGAGATACCTATGGAGATTCGCGAGGCGCTTACCTTTGACGATGTGCTGCTGGTGCCGGCGGCCTCCAGCGTTCTGCCGTCGATGGCAGACACACGCACCCGCGTGACGCAGAGCATCGCGCTCAACATACCGCTGCTCAGTTCGGCCATGGATACCGTGACCGAAGGGCGCATGGCGATCACCATGGCGCAGGCGGGTGGCATGGGCGTGATCCACCGAAATCTCGATACAGAGACGCAGGCGCGCGAGGTGCGGCGCGTCAAACGGTTCGAGAGCGGGATCGTCTACAACCCCGTGACCCTGCGACCCGATCAGACACTGGCAGATGCCAAGGCGCTGATCGAGCAGTATAATTTCACCGGATTTCCGGTCGTGGACGAACGTGGCGTGGTTCTCGGCATCGTGACCAACCGCGATATGCGGTTCGCCACCAGCGACGACACGCCGGTGCGGGTGATGATGACCAGCGACAATCTGGCGATCATGCACGAGCCCGCGGACCGCGACGATGCCAAGGACCTGATGAGATCGCGCCGCATCGAAAAGCTGCTGGTGACCGATGGCAAGGGCAAGCTGACGGGCCTTCTGACGCTCAGGGATACCGAACAGGCGGTGCTGAACCCCACGGCCTGCAAGGATGAGCTTGGGCGCCTGCGGGTGGCTGCGGCCTCGACCGTGGGCGATGCGGGGTTCGAGCGGACGCAGGCTTTGGTCGATGCGGGGGTGGACATGGTCGTCATCGATACGGCGCATGGCCATTCCGAGGGTGTGGCGATTGCCGTGGAGCGGGCCAAGCGGCTCAGCAACGACGTGCAGGTCGTCGCCGGAAACGTCGCCACGGGCGAGGCGGTGCGCGCATTGATCGGGGCTGGTGCCGACGCGATCAAGGTGGGCATCGGCCCCGGCAGCATCTGCACGACGCGCATGGTGGCAGGTGTCGGCGTGCCGCAGCTGACCGCCATTCTGGATTGCGCCGCGGCGGCGGGCGATATTCCGATAATCGCCGACGGCGGCATCAAGTTTTCGGGCGATTTTGCCAAGGCCATCGCGGCGGGTGCGTCCTGCGCCATGGTCGGCAGCCTGATCGCGGGCACGGACGAATCGCCGGGCGAGGTGATCCTCTATCAGGGCCGGTCGTTCAAGGCCTACCGGGGCATGGGGTCTCTGGGCGCGATGGCGCGCGGATCGGCGGACCGGTATTTCCAGAAGGACGCCGCCAGCGACAAGCTGGTGCCCGAAGGGGTCGAAGGCCAGGTGCCCTACAAGGGCTCTGCCGGTGCGGTCATTCATCAGCTGGTGGGCGGTTTGCGCGCGGCGATGGGGTATACGGGCTGTGCGACCATCGAAGAGATGCGGCGCGATTGCACCTTTGTGAAGATCACCAATGCGGGGTTGCGCGAAAGCCATGTGCACGATGTGCAGATCACCCGCGAGTCTCCGAATTATCGCGGAGCATAAGTGCGTTGCGTGGTTTTCTTGATGTAATGGATGAAGCGTATTGACCCCCGGCGCGCGCGTTGCCACCGCTATTGACCTGCTCGACCGTATCTTTGCGGGGGCGGCTGCCGAACAGGTTCTGACAAGCTGGGCGCGCGGGTCGCGCTTTGCCGGGTCCAAGGACCGCGCGGCTTTGCGGGATCACGTCTATGATGCGCTGCGTCAATTGCGGGTGGCGCAGGCTTTGGGTGGTGGCACGGGTGGGCGCGCGGTCATGCTGGGGCTGCTGCGTGTGCAAGGTATTGATCCGGCGACGCTCTTTCACGGGCAAGGCTACGCGCCGGCACCTCTGACCAAGGCCGAGATTGCAGGCGGTCGGGTGCCGGATGCCAATGATGCGATGAACCTGCCCGATTGGCTGTGTGACCGGTTTCGCGCGGGTCTGGGGGATGCGGCCTTGGAGATGGCGCAGGCGCTGAGCCACCGCGCGCCGGTCTTTGTGCGCGTCAACCTTTTGAAAACCCAACGTGACGCGGCGATCCTGGCGCTCGCTGCCGAAGGGATCGTCGCGCAACCGCATCCTGCGTCCACGACCGCGCTGGAGCTGACCGAAAACGCCCGCCGCATCGGGTCGAGCCGCGCCTATCATGACGGTCTGGTCGAATTGCAGGACGCGGCCAGTCAGGCGGTGGTCGACGCCTTGCCCTTGCAGCCCGGCCAAAGCGTGCTGGATTATTGCGCAGGCGGTGGCGGCAAGGCGCTGGCCATGGCCGCGCGTCTGGGGGGGCCGGGGGTCGTGGCGCAGGATGCAGACCCGGGCCGGATGCGCGATTTGCCTTTGCGGGCCGAGCGGGCCGGTGCGCAGATTGCGGTGCGCGCCCATGCCACGTCCGGGGAGATATATGATTTGGTGTTGTGTGACGCGCCCTGTTCGGGCAGCGGTGCGTGGCGGCGTGCGCCCGAGGGCAAATGGCGGCTGATGCCCGAGCGGCTGGCGGACCTGGCGGCGACTCAGTCGGGTATACTTGACGCGGCTGCATCTCAGGTCAGCCGAAACGGCGTATTGGCCTATGCCACATGTTCGGTGCTGCGCGAAGAAAACGCCGATCAGATGCAGGGATTTGTGCAGCGCAACCCCGATTGGCGATGCAGCGGGGAACGCTTTTTTTTACCGCAAAACGGCGCCGACGGGTTCTATTTGTGTCAATTCCGTCGCCTTGGTGACAGCTTGAGCGCGCGTGTTTGACCCGCCGCACAACCCTGAGTATACTGATGTTCAGCAGACCTTAAGATTTGCCCGGCCAAATGGCGGCAACGAATCAGGTTGGAGAGCACGGTGGCATATACGGCATTGACCCCCGGGCCGGTCACGCGGGCCTCGGCGCGGATCGCACGCAAAACAAGCCTTCTGGTGGTGTTTGCGGCGGGATGCCTGTTGGCAGCCTACGCGATTCCGACGGTGGCGGTCACGCTTGGGCTTTTGGCGGCGGGTGGCACGCTATTGGTGTTGACGGTGCTGGTGCGACTGGTCGATTGGCGCCATGGCCGGGCGCGCGTTCAAGCCTATGAAACGCTGTCGGAATTCATCGCGCAGGATGCCGCGCTCAGCTTTGTCACCGACTGCGACGGCGGTGTGCGTTTTGCCAATGCCGCCGCCGAGAACCGGTTCGGGTCCGCTGCGCACGAGACATTGGCGGCGGCGTTGGGGGATGTCTTTGCCAACCCGGGCGGGGTGATCTACCGCCTGCGCACCCGCGCCGAAGACACAGGTGCCGCGCGCGAGGATGTCGTGACGCGCAAAGGGCATGTGCGGCTGTCGGTGCACCGCATGGGTGCCGATGGCTGGCTGTGGCGGGTCGAGGAATTCGATGAGCGGCCTGACACGGGCGGCGGGGCCGGGTCGCGCCATCTGCCGATGCTGACGCTGGGCCGCAACGGCACGGTTCTGTTCATGAACGACGCGGCGCGCGCCATCGTCGGCTCCCGGATCAAGACCGCCTCGCAACTGGCCGTGCAAGGCAATCTGCGCCCCGGAATGGTCAACGACATCGTCACGCCCGAAGGCTCTGCGCCCTATCTCGTGGCCGAGACCGAAGCCTCCGCGGGGCGCCGCGAATTGTTCCTGCTGCCGTCCAAGGCGGAGGTGGAGCCGCACCGGGCCGAGCCTGCGATCGAAACCTTGCCTGTGCCGCTGCTCAAGGTGGCGCCCGACGGCGCGGTGCTGACGTCGAACCGCGAGGCGCGCGAACTGTTGGGCGTCGCCTGCACCGAGAACAGCAATCTGCCGGATCTTATGGAGGGGCTGGGCCGCTCGATCCGCGACTGGCTGTCCGTGGCGGCGTCGGGGCGCGGCGGCAAAAGCTCGGAATTCCTGCGGCTCAGCCGGACCGACAAGGAGGTCTTCGTGCAGGTCATATTGACACGGGTGACCGAAGACGGCGTGCCGGTGCTGATCGCGGTGCTCAACGATGCGACCGAGCTCAAGACGCTCGAGGCGCAATTCGTGCAAAGTCAGAAGATGCAGGCCATCGGGCAGCTTGCCGGCGGCGTCGCGCATGATTTCAATAATCTTCTGACGGCAATTTCGGGCCATTGCGATCTGCTGCTCTTGCGGCACGATCAAGGCGATCCGGATTACGGCGATCTGGTGCAGATCAACCAGAACGCCAACCGCGCGGCGGCCCTTGTGTCGCAGTTGCTGGCGTTTTCGCGCAAGCAAACTTTGCGGCCAGAGGTGCTGGATCTGCGCGACACATTGTCAGATCTGACCCATCTGCTGAACCGGCTGGTGGGCGAAAAAGTGACGCTGACGCTGCACCACGATCCGGTGCTGCGCACGGTGCGCGCCGATAAACGCCAGCTCGAACAGGTGATGATGAACCTGGTGGTCAACGCCCGCGACGCGATGCCCAGAGGCGGCGACATCGTGATCGAGACCGAGCGGTTGCTGCTGACCCAGCCGCTTGAGCGCGACCGCGCCGTGGTGGCCCCTGGTGAATATGTCAGCGTGAAAGTGACCGACGAGGGCACCGGCATCCAGCCCGACAAACTGCAAAAGGTGTTCGAGCCGTTCTACACCACCAAACGCACGGGCGAGGGCACGGGGCTTGGCCTGTCGACGGTTTACGGCATCATCAAGCAGACTGGCGGGTTCATCTTCGTCGATTCGGTGTTGGGGCAGGGGACGTCGTTTACGCTGCTCTTCCCCGCGCATGACGAGGTGCAGGGCGTGCAGCAGGCCCCGGTGGCGCTGCCGGTGCCGCAGGCGCCGTCCCACGGTGATGGCGTGGTGCTGCTGGTCGAGGACGAGGCTCCGGTGCGTGCCTTTGCCAGCCGGGCGCTGCGGTTGCGCGGATATACAGTGCTCGAGGCGGAATCGGCCGAGGATGCGCTGCGCACGCTGGAGGATCCCGCGCTCGAGGTAGACGTTTTCGTCACCGACGTCGTGATGCCGGGAATGGACGGGCCCAGCTGGGTGAAAAAGGCGCTTGAGACGCGACCAGATGTGCGGGTGGTGTTCGTGTCGGGTTATGCCGAAGAAAGCTTTGGCGAGGATCGGTCGCAGATCCCCAATTCGGTCTTTCTGCCCAAGCCGTTTTCGCTGAGCGATCTGACCGAAACGGTGCACCGTCAGCTGAACTGAGGCGGCGTTCGATCAAGCGCGGCGCGCGTTTTGCCACAGCTCGAACTCTGGCGCGCATTTGCGGCGCAGTTTGGCGTCGGTCTTGGGCTCGAGGTCGAGCGGGGCTTTGGGAGAGGCATTACGCAGCGGCAAGGTGATCCGGGTTTGCAGCCGGTTCTCGAGAAAGGCCAGCAACGCCTCTTGTGCCTCATAGGCAAAGATATGCGTGCAGGTGAGGCCATTGGGCCGCGGCTCCAGAAATTTCGACTGGCTGCCGACATTTGCAAAGGGCGGTCTGTCACCCATCAGATAGGCGTTCACAAAAGCATCGAAGGTGATGTTTTCCGTCGAGGTCGGTTTGCCGTTCAGGAACGGACGCTGCCGGTAGCGATACCAGCTGCCCAGCCAATCGACCGGTTCGCGCACCACCGCCAGCGTCTCCATCTCGGCGCCCATCTTGTCGAACATCGGGCGAAAAAACCGATTGTAGCGGTAGATGGGCGAATGTTTCAGCTCGGGCGGATCGTTCACCGCCATCGAGGCGCGCGGGCCCAAAGCCGCCGCAAAGGCCTGCGTTCCGGTCTTGGGCACCGCCAGAAACACCAGCCGTTCTTTCCAGAAAACCAGCATGTTCCCTCCGATTGCTGCCTGAATGTGCGTCGGTCCACTCACCGTAACCACTCATTAACCTGTGCACGTCACAGTGGGAACGAGAAGATTTAACTTGAAATGTTCGCAGTTTGTCCGCAAAAGGAACAAGAAGCGAACACACAGCAGCAATTGCCGCCCCGCACGGGGTGTGGAATAAGGATAACGAAACAATGGCAACGGCAGATCTTTTGACAATGGACAACAAGCGTAGCGGCGACAAGCAAAAGGCGCTCGATTCTGCGCTGGCCCAGATCGAACGGCAGTTCGGCAAGGGATCGATCATGAAACTGGGTGGCGATAACGTCATCAAAGATATCGAATCGATCTCGACCGGCTCTCTGGGACTGGATATCGCATTGGGGATCGGCGGGCTGCCCAAGGGGCGTATCGTCGAGATCTACGGCCCGGAATCCTCCGGCAAGACGACGCTGACGCTGCATTGCGTGGCCGAGGCGCAGAAACTGGGCGCGGTCTGCGCTTTTGTCGATGCCGAACACGCGCTCGATCCGCAATATGCGCGCAAGTTGGGCGTCGATCTGGACGAATTGCTGATCAGCCAGCCCGATACAGGCGAACAGGCGCTGGAAATCGTCGATACCCTGGTGCGGTCGGGTGCGGTGGGCATGGTCGTCATCGATTCGGTCGCCGCGCTGACGCCCAAGTCCGAGCTTGAAGGCGAAATGGGCGACAGCAATGTCGGCGTTCAGGCCCGTCTGATGAGCCAGGCGATGCGCAAACTGACCGGCTCGATCAGCCGCTCCAATTGCATGGTGATCTTCATCAACCAGATCCGGATGAAGATCGGTGTCATGTTCGGCTCGCCCGAGACGACGACGGGCGGCAATGCGCTGAAATTCTATTCCTCGGTCCGGCTGGATATCCGCCGCATCGGTGCGCTCAAGGACCGTGACGAGATTGTCGGCAACGCCACCCGCGTCAAGGTCGTCAAGAACAAGGTGGCACCACCCTTCAAACAGGTCGAATTCGACATCATGTATGGCGAAGGCATCTCGAAGATGGGCGAATTGCTCGACCTCGGCGTCAAGGCCGGTGTGGTCGACAAATCCGGCGCCTGGTACAGCTACGGCGATGAGCGGATCGGGCAGGGGCGCGAAAATGCCAAGACCTTCCTCAAGGAAAACAAGACCATGGCTCTGGAGATCGAGGACAAGATTCGCGCGGCCCACGGGCTCGAGTTTGATATGTCCCCCGGCGAGAGCGACGTGGACGGTGTGACGGAGGGCTAGGTTCGCAAACCGACCACCCTGAAAGCGGGGCGCGCAGCGATGCGGGCCCCGTTTCGCGTTTTTGCACCTGCGCGCATGCCGACACATGGACAGCGCGCAACCCGCCCGCTACACCCGGAAGGATACCGATCCAGAGGCCACAGAATATGCGCACGCTCAATGACATCCGCTCCAGTTTTCTGGGCTATTTCGCCAAACACGGGCATGAGGTTGTGGACTCCAGCCCGCTTGTGCCGCGCAACGATCCGACGCTGATGTTCGCCAATTCGGGCATGGTGCAGTTCAAGAACCTCTTTACCGGCGTCGAACACCGCGATTACACGCGCGCCACCACCGCGCAAAAATGCGTGCGGGCAGGCGGCAAGCACAACGATCTGGAAAACGTGGGCTACACCGCGCGCCACCATACCTTCTTTGAAATGCTGGGAAACTTCAGCTTTGGCGATTATTTCAAGGACGACGCCATCCCCCTTGCCTGGAACCTGATCACCAAAGAGCTGGGCATCGACCCCGCGCGCCTGCTGGTCACGATCTATCATACCGATGACGAGGCCGCTGCGATCTGGAAGAAAACCGGCGTGCCCGAGGACCGCATCATCCGCATCGCCACCGACGATAATTTCTGGATGATGGGACCGACCGGACCGTGCGGGCCGTGTTCCGAGATTTTCTACGATCACGGCGATCACATCTGGGGCGGCCCTCCGGGCTCTCCCGAAGAGGATGGCGACCGGTTCGTCGAGATCTGGAACCTCGTCTTCATGCAATATGAACAGCTCGAGGATGGCACCCGGCGCGAATTGGCCGCGCAAAGCATCGACACCGGTATGGGGATCGAGCGGGTCGCGGCACTCTTGCAGGGCACCAACGACAATTACGCCACTGACCTGATGCGCAGCCTGATCGAGGCCAGCGCCGATGCCACCAGCAGCGATCCTGACGGTCCGGCCAAGACCCATCACCGGGTGATCGCCGACCATCTGCGGTCGACCTCGTTCCTGCTGGCTGACGGCGTGATGCCCGGCAACGACGGGCGCGGCTATGTGCTGCGCCGGATCATGCGGCGGGCGATGCGGCACGCGCATCTGCTGGGCGCCAGCGATCCGCTGATGCACCGTCTGGTGCCTGCGCTGGTCCGCCAGATGGGTGCGGCTTATCCCGAATTGCAGCAGGCGCAGGCGCTAATTACCGAGACGTTGCGGCTTGAGGAAACGCGCTTTCGCCAGACTTTGGATCGCGGTCTCAAACTGCTCGACGATGAGGTGGCAGGGCTGGACGCGGGTGCGGCCTTGCCCGGTGCGGCCGCCTTCAAACTCTACGATACTTACGGCTTTCCGCTGGATCTGACGCAGGACGCATTGCGCGAACTTGGCCGCGCGGTCGACACCGACGGGTTCGACACCGCGATGGCCGCGCAAAAGGCGAAGGCCCGCGCGGCCTGGTCCGGCACCGGAGAAGCCGCGGATGCCGCCATCTGGTTCGATCTGGCCGAGAGCCACGGTGCCACCGATTTTCTGGGCTACGACACCGAAGCTGCCGAAGGCGTGATCGCGGCATTGGTCGTTGACGGCGCGCCGGTCGCTGCGCTCGAGACCGGCCAGACCGGCTGGGCGATCTTGAACCAGACGCCGTTTTACGGCGAATCCGGCGGTCAGGTCGGCGATCACGGCTGGCTGCGTCGGCTCGAGAACGAAGACGACATGGCGCAGGTCACCGACACCCAGCGCATGGCCGGAGGCGCGGTCATCGCCCACCAGATCACCGTGTCACAGGGCCGATTCACCAAAGGCGACGCGCTGGCGCTTGAGGTCGATCACAGCCGTCGCTCGATGATCCGTGCCAACCATTCTGCGACCCATTTGTTGCACGAGGCGTTGCGCGCCGCACTCGGTGACCATGTGGCACAGCGCGGTTCGCTCAATGCCACAGACCGTCTGCGGTTCGATTTCAGCCACGGGCAGGCGCTTGATCTGGCCCAGATCGGTCAGGTCGAGGCCGAGGTGAACAGCTATATCCGCCAGAATTCTGCGGTCGACACCCGGATCATGACGCCTGATGATGCGCGCGCCATGGGCGCACAGGCGCTTTTCGGCGAGAAATACGGTGACGAGGTGCGCGTCGTGTCGATGGGGCGCCAGACAGGCTCGGGCAAGGGTTCGCATGGTGCCACATATTCGCTGGAGCTTTGCGGTGGCACCCATGTGCGCCAGACCGGCGATATCGGCACGTTTGTGCTGCTGGGCGATTCCGCATCCTCCGCGGGCGTGCGCCGGATCGAAGCGCTGACCGGGCAGGCAGCCTTCGACTATCTGCGCGCACAGGATCACCGTCTGGCCGAGGTGGCCCTCGCTCTCAGGGCGCAAGGCACCGACGTGCCGGACCGCGTGCGTGCCCTTCTGGACGAACGCCGCGCGCTGACGTCGGAACTGGCCCAATTGCGCCGTCAGCTTGCCATGTCGGGCGGCGCGGCGAACACGCCTGAGATAAAAGAAATCAACGGCTTGCAGTTCATAGCTCAGGTTCTGACCGGCGTGACGGGCAAAGACCTGCCACCTCTGATCGACGCCCACAAATCCCGCCTGAACAGCGGTGCCGTGCTGCTGATCGCGGATGCAGGCGGCAAGGCGGCGGTGGCCGCAGGTGTCACGGCAGAAGCGACGAGCCGCGTCTCGGCCGTTGATCTGGTCAAGGCCGCCGTGGCCGTGCTGGGCGGCAAAGGCGGCGGCGGCCGCCCCGACATGGCCCAGGGCGGCGGCAAGGACATCACCAACGCCGACGCGGCGATCGCCGCCGCACAACAGATATTGGAGAGCTGAATGCCCGCACTTTGGATTGCCCATGTGACCGTCACCGATACCGAGGCCTACGGCAAATACGCCGCGCTCGCAGGCCCTGTGATGGCTGAATTCGGTGGCACGTTCATCGCGCGCGGTGGCCGCTATGTCCAACTCGAAGGTGCAGACCGCGCCCGCAATGTCGTGGCAACCTTCCCCTCGGTCGAGGCGGCGGAAAGCTGCTACCACTCGGACGCCTATCAGGCTGCCATGGCCTATGCCAAGGATGCAGCCGTCCGCGATCTGGTCATCGTCGAGACGTCGCAATAGGGCGCTCACGCGTCCTCTTCATCTTGCAAAATAAACCTCGGGAGGTCTGGAGGGCTGGCCCTCCAGTCCCGCAATCTCAATAAGCGCGCAGGCTGGCCAAACCCTTACCCCGCCCGCGACATCCGCTTGCGCTCATGCGGGTCCAGATACCGCTTGCGCAGCCGGATCGCGTTCGGCGTTACCTCGACCAACTCGTCGTCGTTGATATAGGCGATGGCCTGTTCTAGCGAGTGGGTGATCGGGGTGGTCAGGCGCACGGCCTCGTCGGTGCCCGATGCGCGCACGTTGGTCAATTTCTTGCCCTTCAGAGGGTTCACTTCCAGATCGTTCTCGCGGCTGTGCTCACCGATGATCATGCCGGTATAGATCGCCGCCTGCGCACCGATGAACATCCGTCCCCGGTCCTCCAGGTTCCAAAGGGCAAAGGCCACCGACGATCCATTTTCCATCGAGATCAAAACCCCCGCGCGGCGCCCCTGAATCGGCCCCTTGTAGGGCGACCAGCTGTGAAACACCCGGTTCAGCACGCCCGTGCCTCGCGTATCGGTCAGAAACTCACCCTGATAGCCGATCAATCCGCGCGACGGTACCAGCGCCATGATGCGCGTCTTGCCCACACCCGCAGGCTTCATCTCGGTCAGCTCACCCTTGCGCGCGCCGGTCAGCTTTTCGATCACCGCACCCGAATATTCGTCGTCGACGTCGATGGTGGCCTCTTCGATCGGCTCCAGCCGCTCACCGTTCTCGCCCTCGCGCATGATGACCTGAGGGCGTGAAATGCTCAGCTCGAACCCTTCGCGCCGCATGTTCTCGATCAACACGCCCATCTGCAATTCGCCCCGCCCCGACACTTCGAACGCATCGCCGCCCGGAGTGTCCGCGATCTTGATCGCGACGTTGCTCTCCGCCTCTTTCATCAGCCGGTCACGAATTACACGGCTCTGCACTTTTTTGCCATCCCGCCCTGCCAGTGGCGAATCGTTGATGCCGAATGTCACGGTGATGGTCGGCGGATCGATCGGCTGCGCATCCAGCGGCGTCTCCACGGCCAGTGCGCAGATCGTGTCGGCCACGGTCGCCTTGGACATCCCCGCGAGGCTGACGATATCGCCCGCCTCTGCCTCTTCGATGTCCTGCTGACCCAGACCCCGAAACGCCTGAATCCGCGTCACGCGAAACTGCTCGATTTTCTGACCGATGCGCGACAGCGCCTGAACGGTCGCGCCGACCTTCAGCTTGCCCGATTCCACGCGGCCCGTCAGCAGGCGGCCAACGAAAGGATCATTTCCCAGCGTCGTCGCCAGCATGCTGAAATCCTCGCCCTGCCGCTTGATCTGGCTTGGCCGGGGCACGTGGTTCACGATCAGCGCGAACAGCGCAGACAGATCCTTGCGCGGCCCGTCCAACTCGGTATCCGCCCAGCCGGATCGGCCCGAGGCATAAAGATGCGGGAAATCGAGCTGATCGTCATCCGCCCCAAGATTGGCAAAAAGATCGAAACACTCGTTCAGTGCCCGGTCAGGCTCCGCATCGGGCTTGTCGACCTTGTTCAAAACGACAATCGGCCGCAGCCCCAGTGCCAGCGCCTTGGAGGTCACGAATTTGGTCTGCGGCATGGGGCCTTCTGCGGCGTCAACCAGCAACACGACCCCGTCCACCATCGACAGGATACGCTCCACCTCGCCGCCGAAATCCGCGTGACCGGGCGTGTCGACGATATTGATCCGCGTGCCTTTCCAGACGACGCTTGTGGCCTTGGCCAGAATGGTGATGCCGCGCTCGCGCTCGAGGTCATTGCTGTCCATCGCGCGTTCGGTCGTGGCCTGATTTGCACGGTAGGTGCCCGATTGCTTGAGCAATTCGTCCACCAGCGTGGTCTTGCCATGGTCCACGTGAGCAATGATCGCAACGTTGCGAAGGTCCATAAGAAAAGTGCCTTTTTGGGGTGTTTGCGCGCATTTAACGCGCAGATCGCCAAAAGGCCAGTGCCTATTGCGTCTTGCTGCCCGAAAAGACGTGGATCACGACGATCGAGCCGGTGATCATGGAAAGCTTAGACTCAAGTTTCAAGTGCAACACCCAGCGCCCGTAGGGCATAGGATGTTGCGATGGATAAACGATACAAGCACCTCAACGGCGAGGAACGTGGCGTGATTTTGGCGGAGCATCTG
>Ga0307981_1003164_pt1 | contig 12575 bp, 13 predicted proteins | sample OrgLakmetagen987_FD_201849 | JGI IMG/M metagenome (GOLD analysis project Ga0307981, IMG submission 201849) | Saline water microbial communities from Organic Lake, Antarctica - #987 | ecosystem: Environmental > Aquatic > Non-marine Saline and Alkaline > Saline | place: Antarctica: Organic Lake... | reverse complement strand
CTTTCTCCTCCTCCTCCAATCGTAATTCACAAGATTCTTTTTTACGCGCGCCGTTCTCATTTTTGTGCGTATGTGAATGTATGGCGTTGAAACCCACATTTTTCCATTATCATGACATCAACCAGCATCAAGCATCAACCGACAACCGACAACCGATGCAACATGCAACTTCATGTTGTGTGTTGTGTGACATCTTTCCTGTCTAAGTAGAAGTATTTCCATAGAAAAGTGCGACCCTATCGATATCCTAGCCACATACATTCCATTGGCATTTGCAACGTCATGAAGTTCACTACATTTGCAACGGGGCTGCTCACTTCCCTTCTCATTCTGGAGAATGCAACCGCTTTCTCCATCCAACTTCCCAAAACTGGAGCATCCACCACTTCCCTATTTGCAAAAGAAAAGGGAACAATTCAAATCCTCATGTCTGACACTGGAGGAGGACATAGAGCATCGGCAAATGCTCTTCGCGATGCCTTTGATGAGCTCTACCCTGGACAGATTGAAGTGGACATTGTAGATATCTTTACTGATTATGGACCATTCTTCCCAATCAATGCTTTTGTTGATATTTATAAGATTATGGCTGAGTATCCAATTCTATGGGAGATCACTTACAAATCTGGGGCTACCCCTTTTGGTCTCTGGTTCAATGAATTGGTTCTGGAGGTGAGTTGAAAGAAGCAAAAAAAGCAAACACAAATCCTTTGACATTTAATTACCTAGCATGGACATTGGTTTCATTCAGTTTTTGAATGAGTGAATAAAGAAATAAATAAAAAGCAAGGGCCTCAACTTAGCTCACACATTTCACCCTTTCTTTGGCAGTTTCTCTGCTTCGATGCATTCAAAAAAGGTGTGGCAAGGCAATCTGGGGGAACAGATTGTCGCGCAGATATGGTGGTATCAGTCCATCCTCTTACGCAAGATATTCCACTCAAAATCCTCAATTATTTGGATACGGATGGAAGGTCGCGTAAGGAAGGGAGAACCACTCCTTTCGCTACAGTAGTCACGGATTTGGGGGGTGCGCACCCAACCTGGTTCAATCCAGGTGTTGACAAGTGCTTCGTTCCTAGCGATGCATTGAATAAAGCTGCGAGGGATAGAAAGGTTCAGGCAGAACAGATTATTCAATATGGTTTACCCATTCGTAGAGGCTTCTGGGCAGATCGTGGTGAAAACACAAGTGGTAGCAGCGTATCGGGTGGAAATTTCTTTGAGGATTTATTTGCTGGATTCGCAGGAGAAACGAAGAAGACTGTGGCTTCCTCGCCTAAATCAAAATTACAGGAAAAGCTTGAATTAAAGGGAAATTTGCCAACGGTTCTTATTGTTGGTGGAGGTGATGGCATGGGAGGTATCATTCAGCAAGCAATTGCTTTGGGGGAGAAACTTGCAGCCAAGGGTGCTGAAGATGGAAAGATGTATCAGATGGTAGTCGTTTGTGGAAAGAACGAGAATGCTCAAAATACTTTGTCATCCAAAGACTGGGGAGAAAATGTCAATGTTGTCGTTAATGGATTTGTTGATAACATGGATGAATGGATGCGATCGTCTGATGTTATAGTCACAAAGGCAGGGCCAGGAACTATCGCAGAAGCTTCTATTTGTGGTCTTCCATGTATGCTGTCATCGTATCTTCCTGGTCAAGAGGAAGGAAATGTTCCTTTCGTTGAAGAAGCGGGGTTTGGTACGTACAGTGGCAATCCTACAAAGATCGCAGAAACTGTCAGCACTTGGCTGTCCTCCCCTGAGATGTTATCCTCCATGAAAGAGGCAGCTTTGAAAGCAGCTCGGCCGACAGCAACTGTTGATATTGCACAGGATCTTGCCGCAATGCTGTTTGAATACAAGAGGAATCAAGCACAATCTGCTAGCGTCAAAGAACTTGAATTGATTGCGTAGTAATAGATCACACTTATGATTCGTTTAGGAATTGCTATAAGCTATCTAGTTAGTCTATTGTTCACAATTTGCAATCGATGACTAACAAGACAAATTGTATTGTAATGGATATAAGAGCAGAGAGGAATTCATGCTCTCTTCTTTGTAGAGCACTTTATCTTTGTAGCCTGGAAACACAAGATGGCAGCCTTGATGCCAGTCTCGAATGGTACACTTTCCATGCTTGCCATGTTTGCATACCAGCCAATCGTGTGGGATACTGAAATCACTGCGAAAATCCATGCAAAAGTCTTCAGAAGAAACGAAATACTTCCAAATGTAACAGCCATTCCAATCATAAAGAAAGCGTGTGCAAGATGATTAATCAAGATATCCCTCTTGCATCCCTTAATTGGAGTGTATTGTGCCATCCACTTTCCATCAAGTTCACCATTAGAGAGTCTTGCTTCCCACGCAGCGAGGACAGAATCCTTCCAAATATAATCGTCCATTAGCACAGCCTTGGCATTAAACGATGAAGCAGGATCCACAGAAATCCTTCTAAGATGGATAAAAATATCAACGGGAGCACCTGCAATGCCCTGGGTCAAATCATAGATATCTGGTACAACTCTGTCTTCGGAAAGGAGCTTGCAATTCAATAGCCTTCCATCTCGAACGAATGCGAGGCAAATTGAAACTATAGGGCCTCCACTGACAACTTGCTGTAGGAGACAGCTGGTCCCCTTGTATCTAGGAGTAAGAACATAATCAAGCGGTTTGAAGCCATTCTTTATAGCAAACTGACGGCACTCATTAATGTAATTGGTGTCCTTCTCGCCATAATCAACAATGACCCCTTCTGGACTCAAGAATAGCATTCGCTGCTCCGAAACTTCATGGAAGTCCGCAATGTTGGTCTTGATTGTATGTTCGTCTTTGTCAAACGATCTCCAAACAAAAATATCGTGACAAATGAGTTTACGGTACCAACCCACAAAAGGCATAAATTGTATCAGTGCCTCGCAGACGAACCCGACACGGCATTTACGACTTGGCTGCTCTCCAATGTTTGTGAGATTTCCGATGAACATGGCAACCATCCAGTCGATGCGTGAGCTGTGGCTAGATAAAAGTAGAGAGTTGGTGGATTTCGATGCTTGCATAATATCAACCTGATCCACAAACATCTTTGTCCCACTCAAGACCATTGGTATTCCATAAACAATGGGTGTAGTATAATTGATAAGCTGCGTTGATAAACGATAAAATATCTTTGAGGGTAAAAAGAAAAGGATGCAACCAACTACAAGATCGATAGCAACATTCATGCAGAGAAGGGTGACACTCATATGACAATATACCATGACGCAGAAGGCCTTCAGCAAGGACGCATGTTGTACCAAAGGCTTTCGATGCATGTTGCTTTGAACAGTGTCTGTTGTTTACTCTTTGTACGATGTCTCTTTTTTATAAAAGGTTATTGTGAGAAAGACTGATTTCAGGATCTTCATCTTGTTTTCAAATCGGTTTGAAAATGCAGTCTTTTCCATTGAGTAAGATTGCACAGTGTATAACAGCTGATTTTACAATGAATTCAATTCTATTCGATCTCATTTTGCACTCACACTTAAATTTTAAGGTGCTGGCTCTCTTTTCTGTTTCAAGAATTTGTAATGAGAAGGAACTTGCCTTCCACAGGTCAGCGTCGTGCGGCTGCTAGAGTCCGTCAAAGAAAGAAGAAGGAAGAGAGGTTTAATGTTGCCACAACCAAGACTTTTGTTCATGCCAAACCCTGGAACGAAAGGTTTGTAGTAGCCCTTGATAACAATAATGGTTCTACCGAATTAAGTGCCAGGAGAGGAGAGCGTGTTAAATCCCAATCAACTATGCATTCTTTCACAAAATCAAATGGCTCGACGACTGATAGAGCCGATGGAGTTCCAATTATCACAAAGCACAGTACTGAGAGATATGACAGAAAGACAGTCCAGGTAACACGAGGGACATCTCCATTCGATGAAAAGAAAGTGCAGGAAATCTTACATAAAATGACAGCAGCACGTGTTCTGTCAGTTGAGAATAAAAAAAAGAGTAGACCTGATAGCTTAACTCCCACAGCAGACGGATTTCAATCGAGATATCTGTTACATCCTCAGTCCTTGATAATATCTGTAGAGCAGTGAGTCTATCCATTCTTTTCAGTTGTCTTCCAAATTATTTCAATTTCTAACAAGATCGTATCTGCTATTAAGCGCTACTGAAGCCATTCTGAATTCTTTGGTGGACGAGATTGCACAGGAGATGAAAGAATGTTTGGAGATATGCGCTACAGAGATCGTGGGAGATCTTTAGTTTCATTTGTGGCCCATTCGTAAATTGTGATAGTCAGAAAGTAAACTAATACACCTGGATATAAGATAATCATTTTTTCTCTAACTGAGTTACTTTTTTCACTAGTTATGAACTGTAGAAGTTTTGTCGATTGCTTCTTTCTTTGATTAATCATCAAGATTAGTATTCAATATTTCAGGAGAGAAAGACACGAAGTACCTGTGTTGAGTCGTAACTCAGGGAGTTAAAAACTATATTGAAATATCATTAATGGAGAGGTACACGCGAGTTAACTATGTAGTTTTACATATTATTCATGCACATTCGTGATCATGTGAACATGATTGAAGCTCCCATCATTTTCCTCAAGGAGGCGGCCATTCCCAAACACTTCTATTCGTATTTTTATCAAAGAAATACCATTTCTTCTGACTTTTTGACCAAACTGATATCCATCCTGGTAAAAGCTGAAATTTTGGTTTTGTGTTGGGGCTTTGTTCAGCAGGTGCTGCAGGTTGCTGCCTAACAGTGGGCTGCGGAGTCGAAGGTGGAGGTACAGACTTCTGCATGGAAGGAGGAGGTTGCGGCCTGCTTGGAGCACAGAGTGGAGGCTTCTGAGTAGATGGAGGAACTGGAGGTTTCTGAAGTGGTCTTGAAGGCAACTGTTGTCTTTTCGGAGCTTTCGGCGGTGGAGGTTTAGAAAGCTTAGGAGGAGGCGGCGGGCGTGACATTGGGAGATTTGGGGACTTTTTGGAGTTAATGATCTGACTTGACTTTTTAATAGACGGAGGGCTTATTGATTTGGTTTCATGATGGAGAGAAGTCTTCGATTTCTTTTCCCGTCCAGGAGGTGGCGGAATTGGAGAGTCCGGGCGCTTTCTTGATACCTTCTTAAATTCCTCAGATCGAGGAGGAGACAGTGCAAACTCGGCCTCGCCTTCGCCTTCAATTGCAGAAAAAGGGTCTAAAGCATTCGTAATAGAGAATAAGATTCAAGATGCCTGAGACAATGGTTCAAGCATTCACGCGCACTGACGACAAGTATACAACTAAATCAACTCACTTACCATGAGGGGGGGATTCAGAAAACAAAGATTTCCCAGACATGGACCGTTGTGAAGGCGGCCTTTGATTTGCAAATTCTTCCGCGATAAACGTATTCCCTCTCTTGTCCTTAAACGGATTTCCAAAGTTCACCAATAGACGAGCGCGAACTCTAGCTTGTGGCGAGTCGTCGAATTCACCCGTTTTTGGATCAAAAAGAGAGGCAGGTAGAGCGTCGTCAGAGAGAGACCATATAGGTGAGCCGTTGGGAGCTGTTGAGACAGGAGAGATTGCAGAATCATTGCTACCATAGCCAATAATTGGTTGGTTGGTGAAAAGCAACCGCTCTTTGAAGTCGCCCATTTTGCTAATCTTGGTTTTGTTCAGGGTGGATGCACCCACTCCGACAACAGATAAGAGTGACTCGTCCATAAACGAACGTTTCACTTTGTAATGATGGGAATCAGTTCCGCTGTGTACTCCATCAACTGAGATGCCTCGAGTGGTAAGCCCTGTCCCCCCAAAGATCCATCTTCTCCGTGTCTCATAAAATGCTAGCAAGCACTCAGGAGGTAAATCTGAGATACTATGTATGATTACAAACATCATTAGTTGAAATCTACATTTGTGAACACAGGGACGACGCATACTGTCACTTACCATTCTACCACAGACAGAGGTTTACTGATTTCCTCTTCTTGTTTCTGAACACCCTTCTTCGCATCTCTTCTTTCCGGAGGTGCAACTTTTGTTTTGCTAGGCGGCGGCGGTAGGTTTCTCAAGGCATTAAGATAGCTACTTATAGGCGACCTACAATCAAATTGTCCATAGCGAAGTTTGGAAACATCAATATGATGGTTCGTCTCGGATGCCTGCTTTCTATATTCCCCTTCTCTTTGCTCTTGGCGATCGTTGTTTACCTTTGCAATGTGTTCGCCATTTCTTATTTTCTGAATAACAGGACGGGAAAGACATTGGGATATTGCACTCTCGGCAGACTCCAAATTTATAAGAGAGTGAACACCAGGTGGCAAGATCGATCTTAAACATCGCCTCAGACTGGGATGATAGTAGGGTGGTACTCTAAAAAGATATGCTCGCATTTCGGACCTCCAGTTTTCATCCATCAATAGACCCTTTGAGGTATTCAATAATTTTCCAGGTTCCCCATCTGTAGTAGCCACCGCCTTTTTTAGTTGCCTATGTTCAACTTCAGCAGCTCTCAAGAGCAACGGGATCAAAATATGAGGATCTGGAGGTAAAAGTGTCAAGGTTCCAGGTACTTTTGAATCGTCAGGAACATGCAATATGCCAATACTGAGAACATTCTCATCAGACAGTGACTTTCGGCCCGCGTTTGGGACAAATAAAGGAAAGTGTTCAGCACCCCTTTGACTTGAAGGTCCATTTCTGCTAGTCACACTTCCATCCTTACTCAGCCAATGGCATACATATACATCGCGTTGCAATAATTTGTTCGTAGCTTGTTGCGAACCATGTGAAAGAGATCTATTTGATACAATAAAATGGTCGAGGCGATGAAGCATCTGCATAACCTTCAGAGGATCAAACGTGCACGTATCAACTGCTTGATAAAATCTGGTATAGTTGAGCAGGGGTTGTGCTTTCCTTGGAGGTAAACTGTCCAACTTTTTGCTTGGAAAGAAAGATTCTGGTATGCACCAAATTGGAGGCAGAGGGGTATGATTTGTTTGTGGCTTTACAGCGTCATTATGCCAAGATGGAGCGTGAAGTAAAAGAGCTCTATGCATTGTTCCCATTTGACCACTAGAATTTCTCTCCGTTACTTGGAAAGCACATACAGGCCCACTATTCATAAACACTTCCCCATCCACGTCAATGTCGTCCTCCTTACTTGTAGGTTGGACATGAGGAAGCCGCAATGGGTTCTGTAAAGGCCAAGATGAGGGCAGCCGTGGAGCAAGGAGTTTAGACATCAAATTGGTTACTTGACTTATATCAGATACAGATCGGATAGGAGAGTGACAGCCTCCAGTCACATCACAAAATGCGCGAAGTGAGGGATGAAGCTGGTTTGCGTTAGGACCTACCCCAAGGCAAAAGATCCGCTGATCCCATCGAAATGCTGCGCAAGAATGACAAACGTGAGATCTTTCTGCATCGTTATCATACGAAGTAAGAATCAAGACAATATTAAAACTTACGCTCCTGATAGAATTCACGAAGAGGAAGATTCCCAAACTGTAGCTGCAGAGAACCACCACCTTCACTTGGCAACTTCCTCAAACAATCACCATCAGTCAAGAGAATCAAACAGGCAGGCTGCAACGCATTCGTTGCTTGTTGCATTCCTCCACCGGCACCAGTTGTTGGAGCCAAAATTGCATTTGAAGGAAGACGACCAAGCCCAAAGTTTTCAGTGCATCGATTTTTGAGACGATTTCGAGAGAGAAGTTGCAAGCCTAAAGATAGCGCAGAATTCAATCCACTTGCCCCTCCGCCATCTTCAGGAAATGAATCTTCATTTTTGTTCCATTCAGTCGCCTTCAAGGTTTTCAACTCGCGTTCGAATTCACTTTTTTGACTGTGCATATGCATTTGAGCATTAATAGAAGTATTTACTCCAGCATCATGCTTATTATCTTGAGGACCAAACCCAACCAGCAAGCGCCCGCCAGCACCAGCTATAGAGGTATAACTTGGGCCGCGTTGACATCCAGTCGATAACAAAAGAAATTGATCATTTTGACAATATCCGAACCCCAAACTATGCAAAGATTTGAGAGGCCATGTATCACTTGGTACTTTTAAATTGTGATTCACAACTCTTCGTTCCAGCCCCTTCACCAGGGATTCAACAGTCATTTTAGCAACATCAAGCCTTGAAAGGGAGCATTTCCCCGTACTCGATGATGGATCGACCAGCGGCTCTCTCATAGAGGGTGAGGTGTCAATAACGAACACGACAATCATTTTGGATGTTTTGGATATTTTGATGGAAGATGGCGGGTAAACGCTTTTCACCGTCTTTCAGTCAGATTACAAGGATTTTAATGCTAACTCTCTATCTAAAATCAACGAGGCGATAAAGAGTGAATGAGAAGATCCATAGATTGTATGCTTGGTTTTACTGGCTTTCATGCATCATACAACAACAGTGATTAGTTGTATGTAAGTAGGATATAAGATATAAGATGGTGCAATCGAGATGTCTACTTTTGTGAATGTTTTAAAACAAAGAGAGTAGAAGGGAAAGAGCAGAAAGAAGACAAAACACCCACTCATTCTTCCTACATACCTGCTGCATTTTTAACGCTACCATAGAAACAAATAAATACCAACTCTCGAAAAAAACCTCGGGACTCGGGACCTCCCTCCAGCTCCCTCCCTCCCTTCTCCTCAAGACCACCTTCCTCCTCGTTAGTGTACCCTGGCCCAACATGCGGGGTCCACAATTTTGTTAATGCCTGTCCCCCCTTCATGAGATGGTAAATTCTGACATCTATGCAGGAATTCTTTCATTTAAGGTCGGTCAGGGTCAGGAATTCTTTCATTTAAGGTCGGTCTTACCTTAATCAATATTTTTAGAAGAACTCCTCATGCATTATTGCATAAAAATCTTTTGCAGAATACTTGATAACTAAATAAGTACATTTGAACCTCTTCTCCGTCATGAAGTTACTAGGACAAGTTTACGTCCTTCTCTTCTGTGTCTGTATCCCCTTTACAAATGGATCCACAGAAGCGCTTGAAGCAATGTTTGAGCGCATGACATCGGATACGCTTGAATTCGCAAGCTATCTGGAAACTCTGCTCACCGAAGAAGCAAAATGCGATGCCATCCAGGTTTGCAGCGAGGAAAATTATGATAGCTGTGCTAGCGAATTTCCATTATTGGAATGCCCTGGGGACAATGTCTCCTACGCTATTCATGTTGATGAATGTGGGTCTGGCAAAAAAGGAGGATGTGGAGGTTTCTTCGATTTTACTGCTTCAAAAGTCTCCCTGGCTCCCTCCATCTGGACAGCCCTGGGATCGGAAGAAGATCATGTGAAAGATACAGTATGCTGGACGTTGGCAGCAGAGCAAGAAATGATTCGAATTTTTGATTCAGCCAAGGATTATTGGGATGCGTATTCTGTTTCACCTCCTGTGTTCTACTTTGGAGCTGACAACGGAGTCTTTAGACAGTATCCCGCGAGTAAGTAAGAAATACTGGTTCACGTCAACGCTTGAGACTTCTAAAATCTTGAATCTTAAATTTAGCAACCTTTGTTTCCTTACTCACTTACTTCTTACTTACTTCGTCATACTTACTTACAGCGGCAGAAAAATCATGCAACGAACAAAGTAATTCCTCGTACGACCCGAGAGTACGACCCTGGTATGTTGCTGCCTCGTCTGGTCCAAAAGATATCATCCTAGTTCTTGACGTATCTGGGTCAATGGACATTGAACAGCGAATAGATAAATTGAAGCTGGCTGCCTCTCGTGTCATCAGTACCCTTGGGATCGGGGATTACTTTGCCGTTGTTACTTTTAGTAATGATGCAACTCAACTGGGCACAGAAGACTTGTTACTTTCAAGGGCCACTGATGATAACAAGAAGGCGATGCTCCGTTACATTGATGCCTTGAAACCCGATGGAGGAACGATCTATTACAGTGGCTTTGAGAAAGCGTTTGACATATTCAAGAAGTCAAATTCTGTCGAAGTTTCTACATCATGTCGACAGGCTATCCTCTTTGTTACTGACGGAGAAATGGGTGATCCGGAGCAGGCTCTATATGATAAGATTGATCAAGAGCGAAATCAGTATACTTTGAATGACAAAAAGCCCCCAGTCATTTTTACTTATAGCTTTGGAGATTCTGCTCCAGAAAAAGTCCCACAGAACCTGGCTTGTCGTTATGATGGAGTCTGGTCCCGGATCAGTGATGAAGAAAACTTAGCAGATAGTATGGGTGGATACTATAAGTACTTTTCCTACGGTCTCGGAGATCAACGGAATGATGATTTTGTAGCTTGGGTGTCACCATATTTGTATGCGAATGGTGGGTCCCTTGGCACTACAGCATCGGCTCCTGTTTACGATCGTTCGTCCGAGCATCCCATCCTTGTAGGTGTGGTAGGATTCGATTTTACTCTTGCTGCCATGGAAAGAGCCCTTGGAGAGGAAGGTAGAGAATCCAGGGATATTATCATTGAAGACATTGTTGAAAGATCAATTGCCAAGTGTCCAATTTTTAATTTGACAGATTGTCAAATGGAATCTTTGAGAATGTATGGAACAGATCCAAATGGATTTCCAGCAGCGACATGCGACGATACTACGTGTCCATCTGGTATTCCATCTCTAGAGTCAGTCTCCTGTACCACTGAAGACTTAAGCTCTGTTTCACTGTGGGACAATGTCAATGTCCGTAACTATAGTTTTGAGGAAAGAGCCTGTTGCAATGTAGGTGAATCGAGAGTTGCTGGTACTGTGACCCTCTCGGAAGTACGAGAGCAGGTGTGCGTAGAAGAAGGCTCTTTTCCTGTGGGGTTGGTCGTTGGAGGTGCAGTAGGAGCAGTATTGTTGATTGCTATCATTGCAGGAATCGTTATTTGTAAGAGGAAAAGGAATGCTGCTAGTACGGCGCAAGAAACAGCTGGCGGTGGTGGCGGACATGACAGTAATGGTTATCTGTACACTGACCGGTTAAATTCGAGCAATACAGCTGCTGGCGGTGGTGGTGTACTAACAGGCAATGCGAAATACGAAGCATATGACCAACAGGATCTTTTCCCTGGTGTAGCAGCTAGTCCATCAGCTCCTAAGCTTCCAGCTCCCATCCCTTTCAGTGGTAGAGTTCAATAAAATAATGTGTGTTTTGTGTCAAACATTTTGTTTGACTCATCCCTCCCTAATCCTAATGTGCCAGACTTTTTGACTCGATAGCTACTGGTCGAGCATCGGAAGTTCTTGGGGCGTTACCATTGAATCTTTGTTATCATTGAACCCACCATGTTGCTGTTTACATTTCCAATCTTTACAAAAGGCTGAAGAGAAAACAGAAATCGCACACCTCCTATTTCTGTACTGGACATTCATATTGTAGATCATAGTAATTACAGTCAATATGATTGTTAATACAACTAAGGTTATGATAGCTTTACAGTTTACAGGTGGTAGAGGTTAACCCTGATAGGTTTTTTGTTTGTTTCTAGATTTATTACCGTACTACTTTTACTGATTAATGTGTTACTATTTTGTGTGAGCAGAATCTATCTTATCCGGTACCCTGCTGGCTGGTGGTGTGAGATATTGCATCATCTTCAAGATCGAGGGTGTGACTGGCGTTGTCTACTAACGCTGCATTGCCTGCTGTTTGGGAGTAAACGCAGAAGTCTGTGCAGCCTTGTATCTTCCAGAAGCATCATACACCTTGCCATCTACAGCATATGCGTCCATTTTATCACTGGGGCACGCCAAGATACACAACCCGGGGAGACAGCAACAAAGACACCCAATGCACGCATTGCGTTGAGTTTCAGGACCACTGTACAGAAGTGTTCCCCAAGTACCACCAGTTTTGGCTCCTCCAGGTGCATCTTGGTTAGCAGGGGTTCCAGCAGGGACAACATGAGCAGGTACAGCAGCCACAATTGTGAGGGCACCTACGGCCGTTCCGATGATTGCTCTGATTTCGTCATGGGACATGCCCCTGACGACATTTCCATTGATAGTAATCACCTCATGCCCGACCTTGATATCTGTTAAAGCGTAATAGCATGGATGTAAGTGAGAGTGTTATCTTTGCAACAGTATCCAAGAGCATAGAATGTATGATTCTAGTAGACTATAACAATTGTCTATAATCTATAATGCTCAATTCTCATACTACATACCAGTTTCGGCAAACAGACCGCCTACGTAATTTACATAAACGTTACTGCCATTTGTGCTAGCAACATTGATTCCAACCTTCGACTCTGCGGTCTCTTTGATAATTGTTGCAGTAATAGTCGCCATGATATAAGCCTTGACCAACTGCTCGAACAGCCGCGCACTCTCCTTTTTCGCGGATTTCTGTATTTGAAGACATTTTTAGAATAGACATTTTGAGCAACATCGCACACGCTAAAGTGCCCACAATCGTCCATTCAAAATCATACAATACGAAAACTATGCCTTAGAATACAAAAATAAAATTGACCAACAGACGTGTTTCAGAACTACAAGCTGGTTTAGTCTTGTTGAATGAAACACAGGCTTTTCAATGGTGTCCTTAGCTAACCATAATTTTTGTATTTAGGCAATTTAGTCACGTGTGAATATTTT
>Ga0307981_1003163_pt1 | contig 12577 bp, 14 predicted proteins | sample OrgLakmetagen987_FD_201849 | JGI IMG/M metagenome (GOLD analysis project Ga0307981, IMG submission 201849) | Saline water microbial communities from Organic Lake, Antarctica - #987 | ecosystem: Environmental > Aquatic > Non-marine Saline and Alkaline > Saline | place: Antarctica: Organic Lake... | reverse complement strand
CTCCATCGTTGCATCAGAGCTACCACCATCCAGCAACAGATATTCAACTGAAGGGTGCTGATTAAGCCGAATACTCAAGAGTGTCTCTTCAATGTATTTTTCGCTATTGAATGAAGGAATCACGACACTGAGCAAAGGCCCCTTCATAGCGAACCACCTCTTTCGACAGCAATTCGATACATGTCTTCTGCTTGTTTCAACAAATCAGAGGCCTCGCGAATCTGCTCTTTCACCCCCTCGGCCTTTTTTCTTTTGGCTTCAGTTGGAAATGATAATTTTTTCTCATCACCACCGCTGTATAAACGATTCCAATTACGGATCTGATCCTTAACCCATGCTTGCTCCTCATCTGATCCATCTGGCTCTTTAAAGTCCGTCTTATAACGCTGATTCAATTTCTGAACAACACGCCCCATTCCAGACTCGATAACATCATTAAAACTGACGATCACAACTTCCTCACTTAAATCTACAGCAACTTGAGCAAAATCAATATAATCCTTCAACAGCACACGAGGATCACCACCACCTCTCATAATGAGCAATGAGGCAATGCAATCGAGAGGTTTCCTCATAATCACCAAACAAGGGATTTGATGCTTCACTGCATATTTAACATGAGCCGGTACATGTAGGTGATGACCTACCTTAAAATCAACGCCTTGGGCAAAATAGAGCGCATACATACTGCTCGTGTTGGCACTACGTGGGAATGCCTCAAGTATCAACTCCGAGTCTGGATGCCCACGCAGTTTTCTCACGGAAGATTTCCACCCACATAGCGTAAAATAGAACAATGGTTCCCGACGTATGAAGCGCTTTATGCTCGCTAAAAAATATTTCATTACTTAACTCCTCTAAAAATTTCAACAATTAATATCGTATTTTTAGTGCTACCACAATCGAAAAAATATATTTGATTCATGCAGATTGGGCAGTTTGCAAGCTTTCTAGGCTTTCTAGGCATTCTAGGCATTCTCGGCTGTAGCGCTCCGAGTTTCAGCTCGGGATAACAACGCTCAAACATAAATCAATTAGCTTTTTCATACTACAACTAGAACCCTCTAAAGGAAAAGTTGAATGAGCTTCCTTCGATAAATACAATTTTTGACTATGTCCAGAGGACGGTTTGTTAGTAATATCTGATTATCTCCTCCTCTTATGTTGGCCTTCTGCAAGTTTATATCTAGGCCTCAAGGCACTACTGAGCCTCCCATTATCAGATTCGACCAAACAAAACAGCATAAAGGAGAGCAATAAACCGCTCATGAAAAGGGCATTACCTTTGAAAATAATGACTGACATCGCCACGGCAAATCCCAAAATCAGTAGCTTACTGGGTAGCGAACTCTTCCATGGTCGCGTAGCATGTATTGCGTAGAAGAGTATACCACAAATAAAATAGAGTAAACCCCCAGCGTAAAAAATCCCGCTGTAGCCTGAATCAGTGCTTGCTTCAATATTTAGAGATGTCCCCCGGAATGCCGAACTTCCATCCCCTATCAGAAAATCGAAACCACTCGGTAGATAAGAGGTACTGAACAGAAAGCGCGAGTACAGCGTAAGATGCGATTCAGTAACGGCACTTTCTGCCACGAACGCCTTCATAATCCACTGGGCTATTTCGTAGCCTTGATCAGTTTGCAATGAGAACCACAAAACTAAACTGATGAATCCTGCGGTTAGGATGCCACCGAAGACAGTCACCCCGAAACGTTTAAAAAAATAATAAGGAAATAGAGGCAACAGCGTAAGACCAAACAGCGCTATGCCAATTCGAGCATTAAATGCTGCGAAAACAATCGCCGTTACTCCAGTTATCAACATCAGATATCGACGCTCCTCTAGGCCAAGCATAACTAACACCGCGCCTAAAAATGAAACGGTGACGGGTGCACCAAACAAAAAAGCCTGACCAAAACCCGAGATACGCAAGCCGCTCAAAGCAATTCTAAGCTCTTTAAGATCATCATACTCGAACAAGTGCATAAAAACAATTTGCTTTAGTGGCGGAAAGGCAATCATCGCTATACACGCAAGAAACTGGATGCCAACCATGAAGACGAACGCGTTCTTAATCAATGGCGACATAGGCAACCTTGATTTAATCGCGAAAGCTATGAATGCATAAACTGGAATAATCGCCAACAGGAGCAAGCGCACCAAGTTATAAAGCATAAGAAGAGATCTGTTCCCAAAGTAGTGATAACAGCCTAGGCAAAACACCAATCCAACAACCAATATAGTAAGAATGAAAGGCTTACGGTAATCTGAAAAAATCACCCTGCGCACATTAAAAGTTAAATATCCTGCCAGCGCTAATCCAATGAGAGCAGCCGGGTTGATCGGAAACCCTGCATATGGCGGCTGAAACGCAAGGTGGTAGAAAATAACCGCCCAAATTAATGATGCACTTTTAACGCCTATTTTCATGGTAATTTTATTTTATAAAGTAGTTTGATCATACGCTTAGAGAACCGTTGCGGTAGCAGAGCATTCAGACTAATTGTTACAAATCCAAATAACTTGCGGGTTAGGCTATCTTGGCTAGAAATAAAAAAAAGTTTAAATGAATTTAATAACAGCCACCAGTGACTTACCTTTAATCTCTCGTCGTTTTCAAAACCTTCTCGGAGACCGTCGCTTAGGATCTCCAGATTATGCGTCCCAAGAAATATGTTTTTACTTATCTTGCCAAGACTTTTGGGGCTATTGACTTCGCGACTCATCAACTCATCCATCAGTTCGATCGCCTGGCAAATATTTCGACAGTTATTTATCAGCTGCTTTAGGTTCAAAGAAATCCTACAACCGCTTTGAGTATAGTTATTGGCTCCGTGAATCCGATACTGCCCAAGCACCTTCGAGAGACATTGCACTTCACCCAAGTTTGCCATTTTGAAGAAAAGATACAAATCAGCAGAAATCCTGTAACATGTCTCGGGTATTTGTAAGCATTTTTTAAGTTCGGTTGCTCTGAAAAAATTACCACTCGTAGGAGTTCCTAAAAAGCCCTGGGTTTTCAAAATAAATGAAGATAACGTCCCCTGAAATATTTTCCTGGGTGCACTTTGGTAAGGACCCGAATTACTTCCATTTTCGTCGATGACATCCAATCCGAATGTCAATCTAACAACATGCTTTAGATCTATCGACTCCAAACAAACCTTTACCGCGTCAGAATTCAAAACATCGTCCGAATCCAAGAGCAAAATATAGTCACCCTTAGCTTTCGATATTCCGCAATTAAAGGCCGAAGCTTGGCCACCATTCTGCTTATGAATGACTTGAATGCGGCCAGCATAACGATCAATCACGGCTCTTGAACCGTCGGTCGAACCGTCGTCGACTACAATCACTTCTAAATTCTCATAGGTCTGCTTCAATGAGCTCTCAATCGCTTCCGCAATATAGTCCGCATAGTTATAATTATTGATGACAATAGAAACAAGAATTCCATTAAGGTCATTAGCTTTTGAGATGATCATTATTAAATTTGATAGTGATTAACAGACACTGCTCTTGAAGAAATCGGTGACATTTCTATCGCTGAATTCACCACTGCTCATAAACGAATACTTACTGGCAGGCCTTTCCTGTGAAGGACCGAATCGTTTTGGGAATACAGTATATCTCGTTAAAAATGTAATCGAACTTGCAAGCATGCTCATAGAGCCTTGAACGTTCCGCTGGTTCTAAGCCCAAGGCTTTAGATACCGCAAGTCCAAGTTCCTTGGCATCACGGCAGTCTAAGGTAAACCCCAGATTAGAATAGTTTGACTGCGCACAACAAATAACAGGCTTTTCAAATAGTGCGGCTTCTAAGCCCGCCTGAGAATTCATTGTCACAACGAGGGCAGCCTTTTTAATCAGGTCATAAGTGTCCAATGAATTGTTACAGTCTACCTGAATCCCGGAATCGAGTAATCCGGGCACCGCTTCCATTTTTCTATATGTGAGCGAGTCATACATTTTCTTCGCTAATGAAGATTTACCCGCATACTCCTTCGGGTGTAACTTGATCTGTAATTCCAAGCCATGCCGCGTGGACTCTTGCTTCAACGCTCTAATCACTTCGATCGGCCCCCATCCCTCTTCGGCGCTAAAGAGAATCGAAGTATCGGTAAAAACTTGTCCTAGAAATAGAATAAAATTGTCCCCATCGCACCTTTTGCTACCTGAAACATGCTCCGCGATCTTGGTTTCTCGGATCTTTTGAATTTTCCCACGCACATACTTAATTGCAAATTCACTTTCGACGATGTCCTTGTAACCAAAATAATAGTTCTTTGCTAAGGTCTTATTTACAGCAATCCCTGAAACGTCGTCCCACAAAATTCGGTCTTTGTTCGCGACATTCTCAATCGATAATCGAGGAACACCAAAGCGTAAGCTGAATTGCCGGCACGCATCTGCACCAGATACATAGCCTTGAGCGTAGATGACCTTCTGTATCTTACTTGTCTTATTAAACGCAACGAGGCTTTGGTAATAAAATAGAAAGCGATTTCGATACTCCGTCTCAACCTCCTCCAATTCCTTGCCATCAATCAGTTTTAATTCCCAAGGTAACACCTGAAAGTGGTCACACAATCCGTAGGTGACCGAATCGATACGATGAATGTCACACGAGGCTTCCGCTCGTTTCTTTACGATCCATCCCCACTCTACAATATCAGATATTTGTAATAGAATACGCCCTTTAAGTAAAAACCTGAAAAACAAACTCCTATATGAGATCAGCGTCCAATAGACGCTTGTATCGATGACATATGGTTTTAAGCCAAGAAATCTCACTCTTGCAAAAAGAGATAAAACTTTACGCCGAAATAGGAGTTCACACTTACGCTTCATCTTAATATATACACCTTGAATCAAACTAGACTATCGTGACCGCCCATAGAGCTAACGATATCCCGATATGACTGCAATTCAATCACGGCCATTTCATTAACCCAGGACAACATTTGGTTGCTGATCTGCACGCGCTCCCGGATGGCTCGATCAATCGTTTTCTCAGGTAAATCAGTGTAGAATCCATCTGCATCAATTAAAAAGTCTCCATGACCAGTATTGTCCAACGCTCCCTTGTTTTTGTGATAATAATAGTCGTCCAACGACACACCAACAATTGGAACCCCCTCGCCTTGAGCAAATACTATTGGGTGATGCTTCATTGTAAAAATGAAGCGCGCATCAGCGATAATACCCCGAACAACCTTGTAATCCGGGCTGTAAGGAGCCAACACGGCCGGCTCTTTCATCAATGATAGCAAGCGCTCCTCAGGAGCGACATCACTTGGAGTCATCGCGACAAACACGACCTGCAACCCATGTTCAGCGACGATCTTGTCACAAATCTCAGCATAGCGCTGTTCAATCTTCTCACGGTCAGCCCCCTGCTGCCCCCAGTGATGGAATTGAACCGCGACCCATGGCCGATCCGAATCCATGCCCGAATTGTTTAAGTAAACTTTTACCGCATCCCCATCCAAACGCCCGCAAAGCAGGGCGTCGTCACAGGTCGATTGCACATGCTCCCCCGTGATTCCAAATTCAGCAATTTCAGCCTCAGAGATGCCTCGATCCCTCAAGCCAATCAGTGTTGCACCACTCAAGCCCATCTTAGCAATCTTCCTATCAGAGGTATCCTGAAATACGCCAATGTTATGCCCCGTCAGCATGTATGGCTTATTCAGCAACTGACACATACGCATCAATAAACAATTTTCCCACAAGCGACTACGCGTTTTTCCCGTCAAAAAGCCACCACCAGAGATATGAAGAATATCATGCTCCTTTATCAGCTGCAAAATATGCTGCTCACGCTGATGCAATAATGAAAAGGGTATATTCGCGCGAAAAAAACGACAGGATAGTTCTAATCTCAAACGCAAGAAGAAGAAAAACGGACGAAAAAGCAACCATCGCCCAAAGTATGGCCCATCTGTGTTCGAGCGAAACCAGGCGACACGCGGCGCCCATTCCGCACGTTCCCCATGCAATGCACTCGTATAAGAAGGATTAGGCGAAAATAATGTAATTTTACAATCTGGTGCGACTGCTCGCCAACGGCTGACACATGCTCCACACTGTGCCTCATCACCAACATTCCCGTAGCCATGTCCAGCGGCCATCAGAATGCGAGGCTGCGTCACAGATCTATCATCATAGTAACCCCAATTCCTAAATTCTTTAATTAACCTGCTAGGTGAGGTTAAAGTGCCCTCTTTTATACTTCCAGAAAGCTTAAAGAAAGCGCAACTAGAGAAGAAGAAATCAGCAAAAGTGTGATAAATCCGTTTAATTATTTTCATGTAAAGGAGCGTCAGAAGTAACTACTTACCCAGATGACGAACGTATTCTATTTTATGTATTCTTCTGTCAAAATAACTAACAAGACGTAATAGAAGTTTAATCATCTTTGAATACGCCAAGACAAAAAAGGCTTCATTTCTACCAAGGCCAGAGTCAAAATTCGAAGCGTTTACATCGCGCTTATTGATCAAATAATGCGAATTTTCTTGCCGTTCAGTGGACACCCAGTCCGTTGCTCCGTGTAACTTTTCCCCTTTTGCATAACCTGCCTCATCGTAAGACTTGGGATAGCCGAGAACAACCACTCCCTGCATTTTGTAAGTGCTTGGTATATCATACGAAGATAAGGCATCGCGCCATGTTTTGCCTGAAAGCATGCGGCTGTAATTCATCTTCTCTGAGGCAGACACCCAGCAGGACCCCAGCCCATGGGCGGCAGCCATCGTTAAGATATTCTGAATAGAGGCAGAGCAATTCTGAGTTTCGAGAGCTTCCCACATGTAATACTCTCCGTTACCCCGCGCATCGTTCTTAGCCGCATCGGCAAAGACCACAATGAGTGCCGCACCATGACCAAGGATACCTGCTGGGTGCGCCTCCTTCACTCTGTCCACATTCGCAGATTTATAAGGCCATACAAAACGAATCTTCCCGATTTTTTGAATTTCCTCTGGATCAGTCACCACGAGGAACCGCTGGTTCTGCCAATTCGATCCACTTGGCGCATACTTGGCGACATCAATTAAATCATCCAGAATTGGTTGCTCAATTTTTTGATCGGTAAAAGTTCGAACCGAACGTCTTTTCATCAGCGACTGTTTCACGCAATCGATTCTATCTATTTTACTTGAATACATAATTAAACTTAATCTGTTACTTAGATAAATGCCGCGATCGGGAGTGATCGAACAAGTTACTTTTTCCGAATTTCGACGACCAAATGCATGCCTAAGTTGAATTTTTTGCATAAAATCCGTGCGAATCCCCCAGCCCAGCGTTCGAGGCGGCCACTTGGTCGCCAATATGGCGAATAGACAGGGTCTGCCAATGAAGCACATTTTATTTTTATCAAATAATCATCACTGTCCTTAAACAAATGCGCAATGCCTGTTCCAGAAACGGCCCAAAGATGGCGAATCGGATCCAGGCCCCAGCCATATTTACTAGTCAGGCTGAATAAAGAGCTTCGCATCCAACCCCAATTGTTACTGCGTTTCACTTTCAATAAAAATCTAAGCCAATATCTCGGATAAAGTAAGCCTTCTTTGGATAATCCATTTGGACATTGGACGATGAATACCCCCCCTTCAGATAAAAGCTTTGCACACTCCATAATCAAGCGGCATGGGTCCACTAAGTGCTCGACCACGTGCCGACAGTAGATAAAATCGAATTTTCTGCCCTTTGAAATAATTTTCTCCATTTTCTACACTATCGGAAATTACCCGCTCTAGGCCTACTTGATTTTTAGCAAAATCACATGCTTCTGAATCTAAATCAATATAGGTGCTTTCGCCTAATCCAAATTCTTCAAATGCTTTAGCGAAAAATCCTCCACCGCCCCCGACATCAAGCATTTTAGCATTTTTTGGGAGACCCAGTTGCTGCATCCAAGCTTTGATTTCCGGCGCGTTTATGGAATTATATGTATTGAGGTCAGTTTGAAAATTAAATCCTTGGTAGAAATCGTTGATGTCTGTGCTACTCGGCGACTGACTTACGCCACTAGTCTTACATCGCTTACAAAATGAGATACTAAAGCCATTCAAAGAATAAGTAACTTCACGGGTGGAAGAACAAAATATACAGTTATTTGGCATAGGCATATTTTTTGATGCAGGTAATGAATTGATATTTGTCATGAGGGCATTATGTATCCGAGCACTTTTATTTTTTTCCCAAACCTCTGATTGATCCAATTAAGAACCTGCCTTCCATACTTATGATACCTAAATAATAGAAGAAAACATGCATAACTCATAAGCAAGCTAATACCCATGAGTGCGATTTTGAAACCGAAAACAGAACTATCCAAATAATATCGAGCCGTAGCCAGAGCTATAAATGTTGGTACGATAATTGTGGAGAGAGAAAGTTGCGAAAGAGCAAACTCTTTGAAGGAAAAGCCTGAGCCCTTAAAATGGTATCCAATAAAAACAGGATAATACAGCCACCGGTATAAAGCATACACAACCGCGACTGCGACTGGCCCCGAAGAAGCATAAACACTGACACCTATAAGTAAAAACGGGAGTGACAGAACCGCAACAGGAACACCTCGTCCGGGCCTACCAATCGCTGCGTTGCCACGGGCAATCAAATTACCAATCAAGGTCGGCACCGATGCCAAAGCTAACCATTGCGTCACTTCTCCGGAAAGTGCCCACTGCTCACCCAACAAGATTTCAATCGCCCAATCACCATATACGATCATGAAAATCGTGAATGGCATCGTGATCAGCACCACCAACCATGTGGCACGCAAGAGCAGCGTTAAGAGTTTCTTTTTATCATCTTGGAGTATGGAGAGTGAAGGTAGCAACATTTGTGCAATAGGCTGTGAAACTAGCTGCACGGGCATTAAGAAGATCGCTTGCCCTCGATTGTAGAAACCAACATCTGACGCGGAACCAAATTTACCGAGTGCTAAATTTTGCGCATACATCGAGCAATAGTTCACAATAGAAGCGGACATGGAATTCAGGCCATATTTGACCATCGAACCGAACCCCTCTGCCCGTTGAGGTCGACCAGGCGACCAGCGAACAAAATACATGTAGAGTAATCGTTGAGCAATTGCTGAAAAGACGCTGGCTGCAATAATAGACCAAACCTCAAACCCTAAGAGAGCCAATACAATTGCAACTGGCAAATTGACTAACTGCGGCAATAAAAAAACAACAAAGGACACTTCGGCATTCATCGTTCTGCGAAGCAAAGCATCGTGGGTTTTAAATAAATTCTCTAAAACAAATAAGAGACCAATAACTCTACAAATTGCAGTAATTTCGGGCTCTCCATAAAAATCCGCAATGTATGGTCCGGATAGAATAAAGATGAGCGCAAGCCCTCCACTCAGACATAAATTCAGCCAGAAAACACCATTTAATTCATCCAGAGTGAGCGTCTTCTTTTGAATCGCAGACTCAATAAACCCTGAGCCACTGACCATATCCATAAGGCCTCTGAAAAATGCAACCATTGCAATCAAACCAAAGGTCGACGGAGGCAATATTCGGCTAAGACAGATTGTGCCAGTTAGGCGCAAACATACTCCCAAGATCTGCTTGAGCATGTCGATTGATCCAACTCGAGCAAGCGAACGGATACGATGCTCCCCGATGCAATCTTCTACGTAAACGGGGCGAATATGACTAAGTAGTTCTTTTAACATTATATGGAACTCGTCCGCTCAACCAACTGATGATATCTGGCACAAGAAGAGCCCCCAAGGGACTTGATCAATTGCTACAGTCATACAAACCTTACGACTAGGTTCTGTCATAAGACTAAAAAAAGAGCCCAAATTTTGCGCTTACAAACAACAACCAACTCGGACCGAACCACCTCTAGCGCACTGCTCTCCAAACCCGCAAGAGGCTTTCCACCAGATCAGGTAACTCCGAAAGCGGCACTTGGCTGGCGGCATCAGAGATTGCTCTTTCAGGATCAGGGTGCGTTTCCAAAAAGACGCCATTGGCACCTGCAGCAAGGGCGGCTCGAGCCAACGGCGGCACGAATTCACGCTGCCCTCCGCTAATCCCACCCGCAGCACCAGGGAGCTGCACACTATGCGTGGCATCAATAATAGTCGGATGCCCGTTCTCCGCCATGATACTGAAACTACGCATATCAACGACTAGGTTCTGATAACCAAAGGTCGTGCCACGGTCGGTTTGCCAGATTTCCTTCGCGCCAGCCTCCTCCAACTTATTAGTCACGAACTGCATTTCGTAAGGCGAAAGGAATTGGCCTTTTTTGACGTTGATCGCGCAGTCTGTCTTGGCAGCTGCGACGAGCAGATCGGTTTGCCGGCAGAGGAATGCGGGGATCTGCATCGCATCGACGACGGCACCGACGGTCGCGCATTGGTCAGGCGTATGAATGTCGGTGAGGGTCTCAGAAGGGGTCATTCCGTATATTTATATGTTTTTGAGGCAGACCGATGCTCGCTTCGGTGTTTTTGGCTCTTTGAAAGTAGCTTAGCCATCTTGACTGAGTGTTTCTCATATGAGGCAACTAGCCTGTGGGTTTAGGATTCGTGAGGATTTTCGATTATCTGGCGCGTTAAATGGGGGGTCCTGTGCCGTCTGGTTCCCACAAGGGGCTCGGAGCCCCCAAAGCACTAAAATAGCCAGCGGGTGTCGATCTGATTCTCTTCATTTCATTTGGGACTGTCTGCCCGATTCAAAGGTTTGGGTTTTTATTAGTATTAGTTCAGATTTCCTTCCTCTCGATCAATGGGGTCTAAGATTTCATTTTAATTTCTGGGAACGTTTAGTGAGTCGCGGCGCGTTAGCGACGTTGACTCCACTGACTTGTTAGACCTTCGCTTTCAAATAGGTTAAGTATGAATTTCTCTATGAGCTTTTGCCCAGTCGGGTTGGGGTGGTAGGTATCTCTGAAGGGATATCTACCATCTGAGACGGCTTTCCCGTAGCTTGCTGCAAGCGAGTAGGTCTCAGCAATGGGTCATGTCGTTATGTTTATAATTTGCCCTACCCGATCACTTGGATCGAAGTCACTGAGAGCGCCCGACTCCGTCTGGTATTTTTGCTTTGGTTCGGACTGCGGTAGTTTGACAGGAGTTGGGGCACTCTTGTCCTGATCTTCGCGGTAGCCCAGTGCCGATGGGGTCCACGTTTTCTTGATTCTGTGAATGGCTGATACGGCTGCGCCGTGATGGGTGATGGACCGAGGACGGAAAGGAGGACAGAGGACGGAAGGCAGATGACCGCGTAAAACGCTTTGCTACGCCCGCACAAGTTGGGGCTTTGCTCTGAAGTGGGAAAATGCGGAGATTTGCGATCCCGGGATGACTAGTGCTTTCTGGCTTGGAATATTTGATGTGCCCAGTTGCAGATGGTGCGACAGGCGCTCCCATATTCTTTCGCGAGCTGAAGATCCACTGGTGGTAAGTCATCTGCGGGGTAGCGTTAAGCAGGACGACAACACTGGACGCCAAGATTCACCCCCCAACGGCCAAGATTCTCTACGTCATCAAATACCTTTATACCGGAGTCGCCAAAATGAGCCCGCCGAATCTCAATAAAACCTGCAGAACAAAGCTCTTCTTTCATCGACAAAAAATCCCACATCCAGAGATGCTTTGAGCCACCAATCCAAGAACGCAATAAGCCTTCTAAACCAGTACTTCTTTTGTTCAGACCCAACATTGTGTCGGTCATAAAACCAATTGAACGAGTCTTCGATTCACTTTCAGAATACTCTTTGATATAATATTCCAAATCAGGCAGCACAAAGCGGAAAATACCACCAGGCTTGAGAAGTGAGTAAGTATTTTTAAGTGCACACCTGAAATCCTCTAGCGCTAGGTGCTCCAAAACATGGGAGCAATAAACGTAATCTGCCAATCCTGCATCTACAGGTAGCCCCTTTACAATATTCCCATATCTAACCGTAGCCGGAAAGTCAGGGAACCGCCCTCCACGACAACACGCGCCAATCAAGGGAAACTTTTGTAACCTTAAGGTAGGCGACGAATCGAAATTTACCCAACCCTCAGGAGAACTGAGGCCACATCCATATTGTATATTCATATTCTAATCTTTTTTTGATATCTTGGCCAATTTATATGAGGAAACCGATGGGGTCAGCCCAATGTTTCATGTTTTTTACTTGGAACCGATGAAACCGGCACAGCCTGTTAGGAGAATTTTCATGGAAATTGAATGGGGGTGCTGGCGATGCTGGCTGCGCCAGCGAAGGGTGTCGCGTAAAACGCTTCGCGCACGCGATTATGGGATGAGAGTGCTTTAGACACCGGATTGAGAATGGCGACTGAAGTCAGCCACTACGGCTTGGGATCGGAAAGACCCCAAAACTGAGTTTTGAGGCTACCTGATCCAATGGAAACCGATGGGGTCCAAGGGAAAAACAGATGGGACCTAAAAAGGGGACCTAAAAAGGGGTCGCTTCATTACCTTTGTGGTACGCGGAGCACAGATTGATAATAACTAATGGCTAATGATCGCCCTTACAGGGCTTGGGATTTGTCATGCATTATTTCCCCAACAAA
>Ga0307981_1003160_pt1 | contig 12591 bp, 6 predicted proteins | sample OrgLakmetagen987_FD_201849 | JGI IMG/M metagenome (GOLD analysis project Ga0307981, IMG submission 201849) | Saline water microbial communities from Organic Lake, Antarctica - #987 | ecosystem: Environmental > Aquatic > Non-marine Saline and Alkaline > Saline | place: Antarctica: Organic Lake... | reverse complement strand
TGTCATGGTTCAGCCAACACCCATGGAACCCAAGGAATACCAAGAGGCTTTGCTACTGTCTGAGGAACAGCAGCAGCAAACCAAACAACCCAATAGTAGTAGCCTGCTCTTGGTGCCAGTCCTGCGCATCTTCGGACCCATCTTACGACGAGACCTTCCTAGCTCCTTCTCTTCAACAACAACAACAACAACGCAATCCGCATGTCTCTACATTCACGGCGCCTTTCCTTATCTCTTGGCACGTCCAGCGGCAGCCGGTCCTGACGGGTCTCTACACCGCTCCTCCCATTTACTGAACAACAACAAGTTAACCCCGTCGGGGCACATAGACTGGGATGATGCCGAATCCGTGGAACGAATTGCGCCTATATTGCAGGAGAATCTCGAAGCGGCCATTCAATCCTCCTTGCGCGACAGCAGCTTTGGAACTAACAACAACATTGCTGGAAAAGCAGCCACATTGGCGGTCCAAGCCCGAGTTATCCGTCAAGTGACAGTCGTTGTGGGTCGCGGCTTTTATACCTTTTGTCCTGGACCACCTGCTCCCTTTATGAGAGTCGAGTATTATGACCCCAAACTGCGTTGGAAGGTAAAGTTGATGCTGGAGCGCGGTCTCGACCTGCCGGCATTGTACCACGCGGATCCTCTCCAATACAATGCTCTAGGCAAGCCATCGTCGTCGACACCCGTTGACGACGACACCGCGGCTGCGGAAGCCCTGCAATTCCATTGCTACGAAGCTCACATTCCGTACACTATGCAATTCTTCAAGGATTGGAATTTGGCAGGCATGTCGCATGTGCACTGCCGAGCGGCCGGTGTCCAGTTTCGAAGTGCGATGCCGCGATCGGCACGGCATCAATGGACCACGAGTCATTCGTCCAAGACTGCGCTAACCACAGATTCGCTGTTTTTGGAATCCAATACTCCGGCCGAGTATGTATGGATGACTGCCGCGGATGCAGCAGGAGCAGATTCCCCCGATTCCAATGTTGGGGTACCCTTTTCTAACGATAGTCCACCACCAGTGTTTGCCTCGTTACAGCAACCGTCACCGATGGATCCACAGCAGAACAGCCCAATGTCCACCGCCTCCGACGACGGAAATGTAGAGAATCCTCTCGAACAATCTTATACCAACGAATGGGTGGTTTCGCCTACCACAGCCCCTCGTCTTGCCTCGGGACGCATCGCTTCAGCTCCGCCTGGCCCGTGGACCAAAAAGGAAACAAGCTGCGACGTTGAGCTCGATATCATGGTACAGGATATACTAAACGTATGCGAAGTCATTACAGAACTTCCCGACGATCGCAGCGAGCGTCAACAGCTTCACTGGCGCGCTGTCCCCAGCTTGAGGGAGATTTGGAAACAAGAGCGTCGTCGCATGGCCAAACTACTAAAGCCGCAAGATGACTTTCTCAGCTGCGCCTCGCCCGACACTGCCGATAATGACATCAATAATAATACCAAGGCAGCAGCAACACCACCCTTTACTCTCAGCGTCAAAAAGGGCGCGTCTTTACCGGGAACTCGATTGGCTCGCGAAGGCATGCAGCGTTTGGTTGACGTTACCGACGGGCTCCAAGACAACTTTCAACGAGTCCTCAAGGACATTGTAGATCGCCATGCGGATGCTGTTGGTCAAGTCGATCGTGTCTTGGATGGACGGGAACAACAACAAGAAGCTGGCGACAAGAGCATGGAAACTGTCGAGAATGCCAAGACGACGCCTTCGTTTGACGAGACAATGGATGCCTTGGGAGCTTTGGGGTCGGCGTTTCAAGGGGCTGAAGCCTCAGACAGTCAGTTGTCCCAAGAAGCACACAGTTTTAGCCAAGAAAGTATCAATGTGCCACTTTCGAGCCGCCTTTCCTTGACTCAGGGGTTAAGTCAAGGTAGCGAGCTGTCGTTTAGGGGAGAGTCGACCAGTCTCTCGCGTGAAAAACACTTTCAAAGTTTGTCACAAAGCTACTACGACACTATCGACGATGGAACAAACATAGAGTCTCAGTCTCACGCTTTTGAGCTCAGTCAGCGGGTCGAACGCGGTGACTGTGTTGTGGATGGTCCGTTTGAACATATCGAAGACTTTATTGACCCAGAAACACTCGTGCCGTTTGAGGCTGTCGATGATGATGGGGAATTGAGTGGTGAAGAAGAAGAGGAAGATGTCTACGAGAATCGTCTGGAGAGGATGCTTTCTACTCTTGCGACCCAAACTCTAACGACTGGTATCGACATGTCGCTGGAAGAGACTACGCAAGACATTAAAGGGGACACGTCTATTGCGGACTCAGAGAAGCATGTCTTGTCAGTTGACGTGTATTTACCACTTGAAGCTTCTGATGAAGGGCCGTCGGATGAAGACTCCACCTCAAGCGTAAATCAGGACATCGATCATTCGAGAGAAGCACCAGTTTCACCGGCCACAAATTACGAAGAGCCCACCGAGCTCTTACCCGAAGAGGGCAACGACTCATTCGCATGGCCTCGTGAGCTTTCGGGTAGGGTGCTCGCACGACAGCGATCAAGACCTCCGACAAGGAGGGAGATTGTTGGGTCCTCCACATCTACGAGTCTTTACCCAATGCAGTCGAAGGGCAATTTGCCGTCTTGGATGGTCTATTCTATAGAATATGATGCAATGACGCGTGGTCGCAATACAAGAAAGACTTGGTTCCCGCAGGGAAAACGCGGTTTATGGATTCGCCCTGTCGGACGACCACCAAGTAGAAGAACCGTATCATCTTGGCACCGAAAAGCATTTAAGCGATCCCATCCACCGGTCTCTCGTTTGCACGATGTAGGGAAACGTACCAGAGTTGATCACCAAGGGCTTGCAAAAGAGACTGTTGCCTCGATGGCTGCATTGCAGATCGACGGGAACTCGCGGAATCTAGTCGCTGTTACTGGCGACAATGAGAACGGAACCGGTGACCAGGAAGTCGAAGAGGTTGTATGGCTACCTAGTCAGCAGCCCATTATGTCCTTGACGCAGCAATCGCTTGAGGACACTCCCATTCGTCGAGCAGGGAACAATGTTGTGATCCGAAAAAATACTTTGAAAATGCCAGACTCGCAAACGTCGAACGATGTTCAAAGCGGAATTGGAGACAAAACGAGCTACTCTGACATTCCCTCTTTTAGTAAGAGCACCCCTGATCTGAGCATGCCGAGTGCGACGCCAAGTCCGCAACAAGCGCTTCAGGGTATAGGAAATCAAGGAGGTAGAATATGGGTCGAGGGCGGGGGGCATCTAAAGTCCAAGACTCGACCGTCGCAGGGCGGACTACAAAAAGAATCTGCAACGAACCCCTTGGACGAGCTAACCAGGAAGGAATCGGGGAGTGACTATCTACCTTCTCCTGTTTCTGTAATGGCGATTGAGGTCTACATTCAATGTCGGACTGGGCGTGCGGGAGTCAACGACTCGAAGCAGATCTCCATGGCTCCCGACCCGGATCGTGATAAGGTAGTGGCTGTCGTCTACATCTTGGCTAAAGACCCAGGTGGTGGCGAAAAACTCGCGATTCTTGAACGAGGATGCCTTTTTGTTCCTGTTGAACGAGAGCTTATGCGTGCCCAAGGAGATAAAGAGAAGACTGCAGCCCTCTTTGATCATCTCTCGTCTACTCTACGGGCTAGCATGCCGCGTACAGCCATGGGTGTCAAGTCCCCCTTCTCGGCGGAATGTGTACGGGACGAGCGACAGCTTCTTTTGAGAATATGCTCAATCGTTAGGTGGAAAGATCCCGACATGCTCCTTAGCTGGGATACCCAAGGAGGAGGGCTGGGCTATCTCATTGAAAGGGGAGCCGCTATCGGCAAATCTTGCTCCGGTCCTGTAGGAAACGGCGTCTTGTCGCCTGAGATTGACATGGCCAGACTTTTTGGACGAACACCAACCGTGGGCACTCGATCTGATGTAAAACCAATAGAGCAACTATGCAAGCAAAAGGACGAAACAACGGAGACGGGTGCGGACCAAAAGTCTGCACCTCGGGACAAAGATTCATCTAGAAGCGATCGATGGAAAGGAAGTGGGCTCGGCAACGAATGGGATGATCGAGTTGGAGCTGGAGCTGCGGCGGCTTCGATTGTGAGTATTTTGTATTGAACTGGGTGCGCGGATTTCGAATTCGCTTCTAATCAACACGTCGCTTATCACAGATTGGACGGCTTGTCTTTGCGGGTTGGAAGATTATCGCCGAGGAAGTCAAACATCCGAACGCATCGTATCTACCGGCAGTTGTATCAACTGTATTAGGTACACGCATACCATTCCACGACAACCTCAAATTGTCCCAATGGTACGGGCACGACAGTGGAAGAGAACAATGGCGTGTGATTCATCACAAGTTGACTCAGGCGACTGCATGTCTGTTGTTGTTTGACGCCTTGGACATAATCGGCCGAGCTGGCGAGGCAGCAAGGCTTAGTGGAGTCGAGTTCTCGCAGAGCTTCCCGGGAATGTAAGTCGACCCTGCCTAGGATTCAATGAACGAAAAAACACGAATCACTCATCGTCTCTCACATTTAATCTTATTCGTAGACGCGGCTCACAATACAAGGTTGAAGGTGTACTACTGAGAGCACTGCAGAGTCTGAACTCAGACGAGAGAGGCTCGAAGCAAGGCTGGAGAAGAGGCAGCCCAGGAGATTATCCGAAAACGAGTATGAGTGGCGAGAGTATTTCACAAACTCAAAGCCCATGGAAAGCGAGAAGACGCCCTCCACCAACCGAGAAGGCGAAGTCATCAGAGCCACGCCCTTTTCACCAGCTATCCGACCGTTGCTATTTCTTCTATTCTCCATCTCTTACAGACAGTAACAAACAAGAGGCGCTCGAGTGTCAGGCTTTAACTCTCGAGCCACAGTCGGGACACGAGGAAAGCCCGGTGGTTGTCTGCGATTTCACTGCACTCTATCCGTCTTTGGTGATCGCGTATAACCTTTGCTACTCCACCGTTGCAGGCAGACTTGACTATCACAGCACCCGAAGCGAAATGAGGTGGAAAGGAAAAACCACTGGCAAGCTCGGGCCCTTTCTCTACTCGGAAAGTAGAACCGCTACAGTTCTCAAGCATCACATGCGCTCGTTCCAAGAAGACGCAGAGAGACAAGACAGGGTGTACGTAGCTCCGACTGGAACGATTTACGTATCTGAGTCGGTGGTGAAGGGTGTTCTACCTCAAGTCTTGGACGAGATGCTGAGTACACGAGCGATGTTGAAGAAAGCCGCAAAGCAGTACAAGAAGCTAGTGCCAGATCTCTCACCTTCAATTTTGCGGCAGCTCGAGGCAAGGCAGCTTGCTTTGAAGTACGTCGCGAACGTTACCTATGGATATACTTCGGCCACCTTCTCTGGGCGATGCGCAATGCCTCTACTTGCGGACACCATCGTAGAGTGTGGGCGTCGAACACTGACCAATGCTATATTTCTCGCGAATAGCTGGGGAAGAGATCAACGCGGGCGATGGCGGGGATGCGAAGTCATCTATGGCGACACCGATTCGCTCTTCATCAAGCTACCAGGTAGATCCGTCCAGGAGGCTTTTCAGTTCGGTGAAGAGTTCACCCAGGCTGTGACAGCCAGCAATCCACCGCCTGTGCAGCTTAAGCTAGAGAAGGTTTACCTCGGATCCATTATGCAAACGGTACGTTTTACCTCACCACCTTGTCGTGTTACAATCATTTCTCTCGTCTCACTCATCTCTGATTATTCTCTGCGCAGAAAAAGAAGTATTGCGGAATGAAATTTGAATCCAAAGACCAGCGTAAACCAACGTTCGAAGCTAAAGGGCTCGAAACTGTTCGTCGCGACCAGTGCGCGCTCACACAAAAAGTGCTACGAAATAGTCTTGTCACGCTCTTTCGGCATGGAATCGAAGCAGTAAAAGCCTATCTATACCGCCAGTGGGCACTAATTCTCGCAGGGAAATTACCAGTGTCGGATTTCATTCTAACAGGTCGCGTCCGAAGCCGATACCGTGGGGGGCGTGTCGGGCCTGTTCAAGCAGTTCTCGCTCGAAGACTGGCTGAAGCCGACCCCGGGAGAGTGACGAGACACAAAGAGAGGCTAGCATACGTCATTGTCGCTACACCTGGCGTAACCTTCAAACTTAGAGACTGTGTCCTAACGCCGATGGAGCTTCTTGAGCAGTGGGATGCCTATACAATCCATTCAGCGTACTACATCGTGAAGCATGTGAACGCAGCCTTGCAACGTTGTTTCGGGCTCGCCCCGCATAAGATCGACATCAGTACTTGGTACGAATCATGCCCCAAGCCACGTAGGCGTATTCACTTTTGGCCTACTACGAGATCTGGAAGCAGTCTCATGATATCATCGTACTTTGGCAGCGACATCTGCTCCTTGTGCGGAAGAAAGTGTATGTCGCAGGGAAGATCGCGGGCCGCCGTCTGCTTTGACTGCCGCGAAGACGATGTGAAAGCACTCGTAGCCGGGATGGAGCGACTGAATGCTACTCAACGGAACTCAGTGGCTCTGGCAAAGCGCTGCAACGAGTGCAACCTATGCTTCGAGGATGCTGGAACATTTGCCACGCTGCAGAACCCACACCATTCCAAGCCTAAGAATCTTCTCGGGAGTTCACGCCGATCGGACGGTATCGTCACTCCACTTGCGAATTGTTCATGCATTGACTGTCCAACGACGTTTGAGCGCCACCGACTTCGAGAAGCCGAGCTTGAAGCGACTGCAATCTGCGAGACACTTGGGGCTTTTTAGGTCCATATTTTATAATAATAGCTTATAACTAGCAATGCCCCTCTACCCCAGGCTATCGCTGTCTCGAGACCCCAGCAGCTGCTTCGAATAGTGTGCACCGTTGTTGCGGGGCCGAGAATTGGAAATAATCTCGTCCAAAAGACTCCGGCTCCGTTTATCAGGGCGAACATCGGGCCCGACTCCCCGACCCGAGTCTTCCATTTCCTTGAAGATTGCCAGCGCCCGCTCCGGCGCTTTCAGATCCCCAGAGCGAAGCCAAGACAAGAGTACCATGTTGAATATCTTGGTAGTCGGCTTGACAGATTCATTGCCTTGCGTAAAGTCCATTATCATTCGCTGCAAATAGTGCTCAGCTTGCTCCCCGTTTCCAATCTGACCACAAGCGTAAATGGCGGCGCCGTACAGAGCAGCATCAGGTCGGGCCATCGTGTGGCCGGCCTCAAAAGCGTCGACAGACTCCTCGAAGATATCCTGGACACTATCCAATGCATCATATCGACCGCTACGTGCCCACGCTGTCATGACACTCGCATAATGAAAGCGATCTGGTCTTAAAGTCACCTCTCCCTCTTCATAGCAACGCTGCATCTCGAATAACAGAGCTTCGGCTCTATCAGGAGCCTCGGCAACCTTGCTACGAGACCACGCATTCATTACCCAAAGAATGGACGATGGACCCATTCTATAACTCTGGTACTTTGTCTTTGAGTAAAGATCCTGCATTGTTCGAAGTAACGATTCGGCTCGATACGCCGCATCGATGCGGCGACTAGTTGACCACACTCGGAGCACAGCATTCATACTTCGGTTGTCAGGAATCAGGTCGTTGTTCATCGAAGATGTAGCCAAGTCAATCATGTGGACGAGTATCCTTTCAGCGCGGTCGGCAGCGGTTGTATCGTCGCTTCGCGTCCATGCGAAAAGCACGTCACGATAATGTCCCCTCTTGGGCATCATCTTGACATCTCCCGAAGATTCTGCTTCGCTTTCCAAACTCTCCAACAACGCTTCGGCCTTTCCGGGCTGGTCTTTCTTGGAGTATATAATAATCATGGCTCGAGCGGTGTAAACGTCAGGCGCAAAGCGAGAGTCCTGCGTTCGTTTGTACAAGTCGAGCAAGTGTTGATGAATGACTTCTGCTTTACTATAGTCCGTGTCAAAGCGTGCCAAAGTAGAAATGAGCTTGGAAAAGAAGGAGGCGTCCACATCCAGACTGACACTTCCTGTCTCGTAGATTCGTAACATTTCTCGGAGCAAGGAGTAGGCTCTATCCACACCGACAGGGTCGCCTAGCTCGGTCCAACCATATATAACGAGACGAAAGCTGACGGTGTCAGGATACACATCTTGATACGGCGAAGTCATCATTTCCCGGAGAATCTCGTCTGCACGCTCCATATTGGCACGTTGCGCCGTTCGAGCCAGCGCGTCTAGCACGGTATTATACATGACTGTATTTGGTGCGGCGTCAATCACTCGGTCCTCGTGCAGCGACATCATGTCCTTCCAGAGCTCTTGAGCTCGTTGCGCCGCGTCGGGGCGACCACTGACGGCCCATGCGTTAATAGCCGTCGTAAACGCGACTGTATCTGGTAACAGGGCTGGGTTGACTTCCGAGTTGACCAGCATGGTCTCGAGAATGCGTTCGGTAAAGATTGGGGTGCCCGCGTCGCCTCTTTTGACTGCCGCGTTCATAATAATGCTGTAGGTTCGATAGTTCATGGGAACCGGAGGTGTCGCATTCGCAAATTGCTCAACGGAGAATAATACTTTTTCCGGCGGCAGCGTTTCTCCCGTTTCTTCCCAAACGATGCGCCAGGCGTCCAGAGCGGCGTTGATGAGATGCGTCGCTCGGGGATACCGACCATCCAACCAGTAAATCATATCTTCGGTATCCAACAAGTGTGGACTCTTTTCCACTTCTGCTGCCATTCGTTCAAATATCCTAAAGGCGGCAGTGACGCCTTGCAGAGTTCGCTGCGTCGTCCACCAGCGCACCGTCTCTTCGGCAGTCAGCAGGTCGCCCGATGACAAGCTACCTATGGGAGATCTCGCCAGATCCAAAAGCGCAGTGGTGTGCTGCTTCCACTCCTCCTCAGTTTTGGTCGGATCGAAGCGTTCCTTGACACCATTATTGTCGAGAGAGTCATCCAAGTAACGGTGTCGGTCCGACGAGAAGGAACGACGCGAATCAGCAAAGCATGGCCGCTTGAGTGGTGCAACGCTTGCTGGCAGCAGGCTGCGAGTAAAAGACGTACTGCACGGTCTTAAAGCCCACGGCCTCATCCGTTTGAGAGTTTGTCGTACAAACATATACAATGAGAGAGGGCCAAACTACAGTCTAGTAGCAAGGGTAAAGGCGGCTCTGCCAATCCTCATTGGCGTAGTAAGTAGTACTGTAGGTCTATTCGTTGTGCCTTGTGCCTCGAAGCTACCGGTAGTATCTTGCAGCTTTTATCTTTTATTGCAGCTCGAACTGAAAAATCGACGGCCCAGCGAAAAATGTGAATGACGTCACGAATTCGAAGGCTAGCGCTCTACGGTATGGTAGCTGGTACTACCTATATGATACTGTTGATACCGTAGACCATGGTGAATTCGATTCGACAACTGCTTTACACTTGACATAAATACGCGGGCTGTTGCATCACTAGAGGGAATATACTATGAATGTAGTGCGGGTTAACACATACTTGGTAGTGCGCGGAAAGCTTTGGGGCTTGGTGTCTCGGGCTCGGTCGGCGCCACGGAAACTTCCGTGGGCGAAATCGGGACCACCTCCATACCCATTGAATTGGACAGCTCCATATCCAAGGCAAGATCTTTCCTGACAAAACTGCGGCCCTCGTTCACACCATTTTTCTGGAACGAACGTTGCTTGGCAAACGCCTTGGCGACAGTGTTGCTACTATTGGTATTGTTGTGTTGGTCTTTCAACTGCTGCAAGGGCAACCTGCGGAAGAGTTGACTGCTCGGAAAGTGTCGTGTCTTTTCAAGACAGCTTTGCTTCTCATGTTCGCGCTCGGTCAATAAAGTATCAGCTGCGGGTTTGCTCTGGCGAAATTGTTGTTGGTGTTCTTGAAAGGCCTCGGCGGCTTGCTTGGCCGTCATGAACGTTGCAAGCTCTGGTACACCTGCTACGGGTAACTGGAGCGTTGTGTTTTTGACGAGACAATCATCGCTTCGGTCACTGAGTTCATACCTGGCGCTCATTTCCTGGGATCGGGCCCGGCTGAGTTCGGCTTGTTCCACGACCGATCTCTTGCGTCGAAAGAGCAAACCTCCCCCAGAAGAAGTGTGGTTCATTGGAACTGCCTTGTTCTCCTTGCTGTTCGGCGTGGTAGCTGACTGACGAATGATTACTACCGTGCTAGGAGTCTGAGCAAACAAAAACGACGCCTCGTCGCCTGGAACGTTGCTGCTGCAAGGCTCGAGTCGAGATTCGCTTTCACCCAGAACAAAGTTTGACGGGATGGGGACGCTACTGATTCTAGTTCGAAGGCGATACATGGAAAGGCCGCTTTCGAAAGAAGAGTGGAAGATTGTCTATGAAAGGGTGTAGGACTACCAATGGTTGATGCATTCGTCGTGTGAGTCGGGGAGTGTCGCACGGGGTAAGAGGAACAGCACACAGCACACTGGAACAATCTTAACACACCTTTAACTTGAATGGATAAGAGCCTTTCGGGATCAATAAGAAGCAGTCACTGGGATAAATAAGTGCGTTCTATCGACTTTAGCAATGATTGTCAAGGATGGTATCTTACTCGTCGTTCACCCCACACTGTCTGAAAGAATGGCGATCCAGGAATGAATGCCAACAACGATAAAAAATGAGCGGAACGTTCGTTGCTCGCCACTTTTCATTCTTGGCTTCGGCCGGTCTCCCGGCCGGCGCATGATAGAGCCCAAATGTGTATTTTGATAAATAAAACAGAAATATCTCTAAAAGAGTATTTTGTATATACTTTAAACGCTAGAGCTGACTATCTGACAGGTGGGTAAAATAATGAACCAGCAAAATAAATTGATCCGATGATCCGGTATTGCTGCGACGACGGACCGTCAACTGTCAACCATGCATGCGACCATGGAGGTGTATTTGTTCTTGGATGTTCTTACAGTACGCCAGCGTCGTAACGAGAAGCAAGGGCCCTATGAGCTGATGAGTCTTTCATCTCGTGGCTACATAGACTAACGTTACCTTTCGTTACATTGACTTTGTCGTCCTGGTTATCCTTGCTTTATCGAAGACCGACACGCACGAAGCAAGAACAAAGAGCAATCTACTCAATGATGGTAGTCAATACCCCGCTGTCCTTTTGGATACAGGCCAGCAGTCTCTTCTTTGCCCTGGCGGGTGTCTTTAGCGACTTGCTCGTTCTTCGTGTCTGGTTATTCCTCGCTTATCTTATGCTCTTCATTAATGCCGTACTAGGTTCGCCTCTGTGGCCAGACGTCAGCTCGTCGGGCGGTGGCCTCTATCTCGACAGTATCATTTGGTCGATTCTCAGTATGTACGTTCATGGATCTTCCTTGGTGTGTCTGCTGCTGGATGAACGAGCTGTCGATCTCAACGAGGAAGAAGCAGCGTTGTGGCGCATGTTTTATCGGACGGGTGGCCTATCGGCCAAACTCTTTAAGACAATTGTCGCTCCGTATCTGCGAGTTATCGAGTTCGAGGCCGGCGAAGAGATTCCGACAGAGGACTACTTCTACATTGTCTATACGGGGCGCATCGATTTCAAAGTCTACGAGCATGAAAAGCTTAAAGTGGAACGAAATTGCTCTTCTGGCGAGATGTTTGATCTCAAATTCTTGGGGATGTTTGCTGCTGAAAGCGTCTTTGTGACTCACAGTATCAAGGCTGTGACCGAGACGCATACAACGCTATTTCGATTCAGTCGCGATGACATGGAGAAGATTTCGCATCATCGACTCGCCAAGGGCGTTTGGCAAGCGCTGTTGATCAACAATCTTTCCTTTGTGGTGGAGAGCTGTCTAGAGAATACCCGCCATCTGAGGTATACCGAGACTTACTGCGACAAGATTTTTGACCCTCTCGAGAAGTGGGAGCAGCGGAAAGAGTGGTATGCAGGATCGGGGACCGCCTTGAAGAAACCTCTTGAGCATTTGGTGGGGTACATGCACTGGTCCTTTTCGCCCCCGTGGCCCTTTAAACGTCACCTTACGAGTATTCGTCAAACGTTGCTTCCACCGCCACCCTTGCGACCTTCTACCGTTCCCCATTTAGCACCACGATTCCATAGATTCAGCACCATGGGACGAAGCCTTACCAACTCTCGACAAACTACTCCGGAGGGATCTCGAGCACCAAGTCCGGCACTACCTGAAGAACAAGTCGAGACTGGAACTGCTGATGCCCAAACATAAAGTGTCTTGCCGACGTCCTGACTGATCAGTCTCTCTGATGTGGGACACATAGATGCTTTGCTACCCCCCCGTTGCTTATCACCAGCCGTGCCTTTGGTGTTATACGTTTAATACAATATAGATTGACAAACCACTGCTATGTGAGAATGGGTATATCTCCTTCTGCCAGCGACCTCGTTTACATTGCTGCAATGTACTGCTTCCACGGACTCCAAGAACTTTACGCCGCATTGCTCTAGATTCTTCATGGTTTTGCCTTGGGCATCACCAGTGACCCGCTCGAATTCACGTGGCAGCGATTCTCAACGGGAGGGAGCTAGCGCAGCGTAGAGTACTAGCTAGACTATCCTTGTCGGGAATCCGAGTGGAGTCCCGGGAAAGAGTCACGTTTGCTCCAACTCCGATGAAACGGTTCCACGATCTGCAACAGTTTCATTCGCATTGGA
>Ga0307981_1003157_pt1 | contig 12596 bp, 10 predicted proteins | sample OrgLakmetagen987_FD_201849 | JGI IMG/M metagenome (GOLD analysis project Ga0307981, IMG submission 201849) | Saline water microbial communities from Organic Lake, Antarctica - #987 | ecosystem: Environmental > Aquatic > Non-marine Saline and Alkaline > Saline | place: Antarctica: Organic Lake... | reverse complement strand
AGTGTTTGGGCTTCTGGAAAAGTTTGAGCCTGGTACTCCCAATTATACGGCAATCCGCAAGCACATGGCAACCATCCACATCGACCACCACTCTGAGGGTACCGAGGTTGACGATGCGCAGCACAAACTTGACATTTATGGTATGATTGCATACGATGTCAAAGCCCGCAAGATTGCAACCGATTTTGCAGCCCGCAAGACCAACCCACGTCCAACGGTCTACAACTACGGCGAACACGTGACAGCCTCTACCACTTACGGCATTGCTTGCGAGGCTCTTGGTCTCCTTGACGTTGAAGATGCAATGTATATTAAGGAACGTGGTGGCCGCGTCTACTACATTGACGCCCCAAAGTGGGCCGAGGGTGATAACATTGGTATTCTTACCAGCGACTACTTTTGTGGTCGCGATTTGATCAAATTCCTGCGCATCATGTACGGCAATTAAAGCGGAAACCGGTTGCTTTCTTCATAGTTCTTCAGTGTTTCAAATGTGTGCAAAATCTGTAGTTCACCATAGCATGTGGTTAACAATACTATAGATAGCTAGATATGTTTTTTATTTAAATACTACCCAATAATTTGCAATTTTGGCATTTTTACTAAAAATGATATATATTATATCCTAAAAATAATTTCCTCTTTAGAGGTTCTTGCTTTCTCTTGCTTTCTCTCGCATTCTCTCGCATTCTCTTGCCTTCTCTCTTTCGATTGGTAGCCATACCTCACAGTATGCTACCGATTATCCCACTTTTACTCACTCTCATCTTTGGTGGTGTGGGTGGTTCGACATCATTGCCATACAAATGGTTGAAGCCGGACACCGCAATCACTCTGAGCAAAAAAGCGTCGTTGTTCAAGAAGTTTAAGAACCACTTGTCCCGACGCGGTGCTACAGGTTCAGAGACAAGGTTATACGGGATATTGTGTTCCCACGGTGAATCTCGTGTTAGCTTTTACGAAGATCGTTTGTACCCTGACATTATCATTGTCATGGTCAACAAATATCAAGGCCTTACCCGTGGCTTCCCGATTATCTGGTACATTTTGACCGACGATCCAGTCAAGTTTGGCGGATTTCGCGAATCTACCGGTAAAGATCGTCGACGTGGTTACAAGCCGCTGGAGGCCGATATATACACGGAGGACATCGGTATTTCGTTGAAGTTTAGTGGATTCCTGTCCATGCTGATGTGTGTCGGAATGACCCGTGACGGTAAGTATCTGATGCTTGCAACAACAGAGGACTCGGCATCGTGTTACAATGAAATTGGCACACCTAACTATGTTCTTGATGCCCAACGTATTTGGTCAACCATGCTGAATGCCTGCGCCAGTCTTGGCTCCGGATTTTTCAAGGATATGTTAGATACTAAATACACTTTGTCCGCCTCGATAATTTCCAAGAATGATAGGACCATTGGTTGCTGTGTTATCCGTGAAGCTATTATCCCAACTTGCATCAGCTATGGTGTAGACACTGGTAAGTTTCTCGAGTATCTCACACCAAATGATCGTTCTGCCTTTCTTACCAAGCATGGTATTTGGTTTCCGTCATTCCTTCGCATTCCTTATGGTAATTTGGCATCTTTCATCAATGAATTTAACAAGTGTCGCGACTTTATGACAATTGATATGCTAGACACGATTTGCCAAACATACAACGACTGTATGGCATCTAGGTACCCCCACGGTACTTTGGGTTGCAACATGAATCCATTTGACATGTACCGGTTGATTCTTGATGGTCCTCCAGAAGGCGTGTTTATTCTGACAAAAGACAGCACAAGCTATACTACTAAGGTCAGATTTCCCGCTTACGTTTTGCGCACAAAGTATATCAGTGAATGGCTTCAGAACAAGTACTTCACGTTAGGAGACTTCTTATATGAATGTTGTACCACTGATGACGGACGTGAGTATTACTATCACCTAATCGAACACATTGGCCGTCTCAGAAATACGTATGAGAGCGAACACCAGGCTTCTGATGTATCAGCCTTTATCAGTATCGCACAAATTGCCGTAGACACTCTAGTCCTCCCTGATGTCGAATCCAATAGCGAAGATGAGAGCGCTCCGGCTTTGGCTTCTGGTTGTGACGGTTGTGAACTTGATTGCAGTTGCCTAGGTGGCGATTTGCCAAGTCTTTCAAACGCGATGCCGTAAAAAGCTCACGAACTAGATGTTGTGCAACACATTCACGGACCGGGATTTGCCATGACTGATCTCAAACTGAATCATATAACGGCACCCAACTCTGTTGGCCTTATCCCTCTTCATTGCGTGATTTCCCTTGCTTGTCTTGATTTCCTTGTCTTGATTTCCTTGCTTGTTTTCCTTTCCTTGCTTGTCTTGCGTCGTTTACTTTGCTTTAGAGCCGGGAACTCCATGTTGTCCACTAAGGATAACATAAGGTAGGTAGGCTTAATTTTTTTGTTTCATAATATACTATATACTATATACTATATACTATATACTATATTAGTAATTTTTACGAAAAATGATTTTTATTAATACCTATACATAATTACATTTACTTGCATACAACTGTCTTAACTCGTCTCTCTTTACTACCTTACGACACTTACTTACTTGCAACTTTACGCCTTTCTTGTGATTCACCTCACATAATGGCGCTCACTACGCTCCTCTTCTTACTCGGCTTTGCAAAAGCCGCTCCATCCAACAAGGTTACTCAAACGGTTGATAACTCAACCCAGACCGCACCTGCCACCGCAGATGATGTCAAACTTTCGTGGTTCAAGGTGGTGGGTTCACTTGTGGTACTTCTGTCTACAATGTTGGCTTCTGGCAACACGGCATTTGGCGCATTTCAACAATTGTTTACGATCTTTGTTACAGGTGGCTTCCCGGCTCTTTACGAGCTAGTTACGACTGACCCTACATTGATCTTTACATTTGTGGCATCCTTGTACAGTGCACTGACTGCATCTGGCAACTTCTTCAAGAAGCTAGGTAGTGTTGTGAACTTTGATATGGTAGATGTGATGCAAATTGTCATGAAGTTAGAAAGCACTGGACACCGTCTCGTTCATGAATGTTTGACACAAACTGTTGAATGTGCACCTATTGCTACAAACAATGATGCATGTTATGACTCGGGTGATTCTGATTCTGATACCGATTCTGGTGTTGATTCTGAGAACTCTGATTTTTAAGATTGTATGTGCCATTGGTGGAATACAATTTTTTATTACAATAATAGCAATTTTGACATAAAATGAAATTTCTTAAACCTATACATATACAAGTACTTTTACTTTCCTAGTAATCTTTTCACTTCTCATACACACTTTCTTGCTCTCTTTCTCTCGCTTACTCTCTCTTACTCTCTCTTACTCTCTCTTACTCTCTCTTTCTCTCGCTTACTCTCTCTTACTCTCTCTTACTCTCTCTTACTCTCTTTGTGTGTTTCACCGCATACAATGGCATTTATGACATTTATGAGAGAGATTTTTGGCCTTGAGCCAAGTGCTAAACTTCCTATCGACGATTGTTGGGAGATAGTCTACTCAGATGGGGCCGAGATTCCTGAGAATCTCATTGACATCAACAACGGTGATGAAGACCCGACACCTGCCATGGACCCGACACAGTTACCGTCTGATGGTGACGACATTAGCCTTGGTGCATTTTCACTTAGTGAACTCATCGACTGTAGCGATGTGGCAGAAGAAGTTGACCTTTTGACGGCAAACTTCCACAACGCTACAACCGAGGATGAGTTAAATGCGGCTGGTGACGCACTCCTTGCAGCTGACGATGCACGGCGTGAGGCTGAAGCTGCACTGCGCGAAGATGCCATTGCCCAGGAGAAGTTTGGCCCGGACGAAGACTTGAGTGTGAATCTTGCGGTACTTGTGATACGATTCACCAACAACCAAAATACCTCAATTCATGCTTTGAATGATCTGTACAAGCTTTACGAAGGAGGAGTCAAGAACTATATGGCGAATGCTAGAGAGGGTATTGAAAATCGCTCTTCAGTGCCTGTCGATTTGCTTCCCATTTGTGAGTATTATAGCATCCCAGTTGTGCCTTGCTAGATACTCTTGTCGTTTGCTTTGCTTCGTTTGGTTTGTTTGCTTCGTTTGGTTTGTTTGCTTCGTTTGGTTACTTCGTTTGGTTTGTTTGCTTCGTTTGATTGTTTGCTTCGCTTGGTTTGTTTGCTTCGTTTGGTTTGTTTGCTTCGTTTGGTTACTTCGTTTGGTTTGTTTGCTTCGTTTGATTGTTTGCTTCGTTCGCTTATTTTTAGAGCCTGGAACTCCATGTTGTCCATTAAGGATAATATAAGGTAGGTAGGCTTAATTTTTTTTAATCATTTTATAGTTTGTAGGTAACAATTATATAAAATTATATAGAATTATACTAAAGATAGAAAATGTAAAATATATAGAATTATATAGAATTATACTAAAGATAGAAAGAATAAAATATATAAAATTATATAGAATTATACTAAAGATAGAAAGCATAAAATATATTATAAATACAAATTATAGAAAAAATAAAATACATAATAAATAAAAGTATATAGCATTATACCAAAGCTAGAAATTATAATAAAAATATAAAATATAGAAAATATGGACGAATATATTATATATATAGTAATAGGTTTAGTTATAGTATTTGCTGTAATAGGAGTAACAATATGGGCGGTTATTAAATATAGCACACCTGAACACTTTTATAATACAGCAGGTACAGAGGACAATACAGAAGATATAGATTGTGATACGTATACTTTTAACCAAAAGATATTACGTAATAATACAAGAGCGACAATGTCTAGATATGCTCTAGCAGCCGCTGTATGGGCTCTTAAAAAACGATTAGAGTTACCTGAAAGTGAAGATCTTACAAGATCGCAATTAGAAGAATTATCGATATATGATGACGTAAAAAAAGAGTTTTTCCCAGGTGACACTAATTTGAGTATTACAGCATTTAATGAACTTATTAGGCGTAACTTTGATCATGATAGTGGCAAACTATCAAACTATGCGTTATATAGTGGTTTGCGTGAGCTAGATAATCAATGTGATATTATACCAGATGTATGTAAAACTACAACTGATACACAAGCATGTGATGATATTAATTTGATGATAAATACTGGTGCACCGGAAATAAATGCAGCAATCCGTAGTAATCCAACACGCGTACCATTTAGTACATCAACTAATAAAGATACAACGCCAGCAAATAAAATAGAAGATGTACCTAGAGCTGAACAAAATGATATTAATGGTATACAGCCTATTCCGGAAATATCGCCAGATATAACAGCTGATGGTGCAGAACCGTCGATTGCAAATAAGCTAAATAATGCAGATAGAACAGATCCTATGTTTAAGACGAATAATGGTCAACAATCTCCATCAATGGTGGGTGAGGGTCGAGAAGATGAAGTAAACCCATTATTAAATAGAGATGCTCAGAGATTATATAAATTTGTATTGGATAAAATTGCAGCATTATATTCAAATGACAATATCGGGGGTAACGTAAGAGGTGATATCGGTACTGATTTACGTGCATCTATAGATGGTTTAACGGATGGTCAACGAGCAGCATTATGCTCGGCATATTGTGGGCAATTTACGCCATGTAGTCAATTATGTAGGTATATGGGATGTATAAATTGTACAGTAGGTAATACGCCGGTTGATAGGCAGAATCCGGGTAATACAGGTGGTGGTATAGGCAGTCCAATAATAGACATGCGAGGTATGGTGTTACCTGGATCGGCTAGGATTACGGATGATTATATGTTATTAGATAGCAAAGTTATAGAATATCAGGCTGTTCCGTCAAGAAATGGTAAGCGCACACAAGGTGGTTTAGACGATACATTGAAGGGATTGATAGATATGGGGGATGATATGAAGGGTGTGGTAAATATATTTGCACCAACAGTTCATGTGCATTCAAAGCCACAAAAGTAGGTTAGGTAAGTTAGATAGGCTAGATAGGCTAGGTAGGTTAGGTAAGTTAGATAGGCTTATATAGACTAGGTAGGTTAGGTGTTATAATTATTTGAGAATGTGGGATAATAATTGGTATGATAACATAAAATATAATATAAATATAAAGAATAAATATAAAGAATAAACAATATAGTATAGTAAAATATAGAATAACTAATATTAACAGGTAGACAACATAGGATAGACAACATAGGATAATCAGTATAATGAGTATAATGAATAGCGCAACAGAATATGTGACAACAAAAACTTTTTTAATAGCAGTGGGTGTATTATCAGTTATTATAGCTAGCATATATTTTTATGTGGAGTACCGTAGAATTACACAGAGTAAAATGAGCAAGGAACATCAAGACAGTTTGGTGAATGATTGTCCAGACTATTGGGAGACAGTTAGTAAAGATAGCAAGACAGGAATAGTGACATGTCGTAACTCGCATTTATTGGGTAGATGTGCAAATAGACCAGATACCAGCACATATACATTTAGTGATCCTATATTTGTTAATTCATCAACAGGACGTAGAGCAAAAGAAACATGGGCACACCAATGTGGAGTTAGTTGGAAAGTATAAAACATATGCTAACCATGTGCTAATATGCTAACCATGTGCTAATATGCTAACCATGTGCTAAAATATGTATATATTACATATTAAATAATATTATTTTGTTAAAATTGTTTTTTATTATTTTAGAATTTTATAGATATAATTATAATCTAAACAAATATATAAGTAATCTAAAATATTGCACAAATAGTAATAATCTAAAATTGACTTTATTCAATTGAATGTGTATATAGTTGTTTAAGCAGAAAAAGTATTATTTATATTTTAGTGGGCTAATAATTAAATTAATTTAATTTAAGATTTTAATAATCTAGTTATAGTGTCTAGATATAGTATCTAGTTATAGTGTCTAGATATAGTATAGTGAATAATAGTAATAAGGTAATAAGTGAATAATTACATAATAATTAATCCAAAAATAAGATAAATAATATAGATAAGGTAAATAACGTAGATAAGGTAAATAACGTAGATACGATAAGTAAGGTAAGTAATGTCAAATAAGTTTCAAAATTATTGCAAACAGTTCAAACGTGCAAATGCAGATTTGCCTTATAATTTTCAGTTTCAACCGGGAGGCAAGGATAAGGGATGGTTGTTGTATGTTCCGGATGATAGTCTAGATGAGTTTTGGATTAACTATTATGAATTAAAGGTTAATATAAAGCAACCAAGTAGTTTATTGGAACGGCCAAATAGTGAGCATAATCCGTTAAAAATAGATTTGGATTTTAAATTAAAGCCAAGCAATGAAGATTTGCGAGCTAGTAAGCTAGTACATAAATATACAATAGAACAATTGGAAAAATTCATAGAATTATATGCAAAGGAGCTAGCATCATTGATAGAATGGCCAAGTGGTGGTGCTAGATTTACGATATTTGAAAAATCGACACCACGTTTAAATGGAACAGAAAAGGAGGAACAATATATTAAGGATGGTGTGCATATTATGAGTCCGGAAATTGTGGCAAAAAATACAATATTATTGACGGCATATAAAAAGTTCATAACTAACGAAGAGGTAAAAAAGTTATGTATTGAATTTCAAAGTGTTGACACTATTGATAATCTAGTTGACCAACGAGTTATTTGTACTAATAGTTGGTTTCCGGTGGGTAGTGGTAAGCCAGGAGATGATGGTGATTATTATAAGCCAACCGCTAGCTATTTAGTAAGATGTAGAAACAGTGCAAATACGCCAGCGAATAGCAAAAAGAATGGAAAAACAAACGGCAAAACAAATAGCAAAAAGAGTGGTGAAACCAATAAGAATGTAAATGATATGAATGATTTGAATGATAGAATAGAAGTTAAAAAGGACGATGAATATGTTAAAAATATGGATAAATTGACACAAATTAAGTATTTTGCTAATGCTGGTAAAAAAATAACGGTTACGCAACTATATACTATTAATATAGATCAACTAGCAGAGGAACTAGAATTAGATGGTATAGTTGGAAAAACCCGGAGATTGGGAAAAGTAGAAAAGGCAAATCTTAAGAAATTGATCCCTAGTAAGGATAGAATGCGCAAAGTACTTAATAAGGAATTTATTAGATATTTATTGAATTGCCTTAGTAAGAAACGTGTTGAGGACTTTAATTCGTGGATTAATGTGGGAATATGTATGTATAATATTAGTCCGTCATTATTTGAGTTATGGAATGCATGGAGTACACTAAGCGATAAATATGATGCTGATTATTGTTTTAGAAAATGGTATACCGAATTCATTAGGAATGGGGATAAATATAATTTGGGGATGGATCAGTTAAAGCAGTATGCATATGAAGATAATCCAAAAGTATATAATATGTTCATGGATACAGAGCGGACTAAATTTCTAGAGAGTTTAATTGATTTATTTATGAATGACAGCACCAAAAATATTGCTGGTCAGATTGCATTAGTTGGTAAGCTAAAAGAGTATATTGAATTATATTGTAATTGGCAAGTAAAGTGTGCTGACAATACAAACAATATTTGGTATAGATTTAAATCAGAAAGACATAGATGGGAATCCGATAAGGGTGCCAATATGTTATATAAATTATTGGTACATGAGATATATAAACAGCTTATTAACTTAAATGAAAAGAAAAACCGGGAAATGGAGGGACTTAATATAGAACTAAACCGTGTTAATCTAGCAACAGTTAAGCCAGATACACCAGTTAGTCGTGGTGGAATGACCCCTCAGACTGGTGGAGATGAAACGCTGACAGGATGGGATATACAGATGGTGGCGAGTGATAAGATAAAGCAAAATGAGGCAGTAGCAGATGAAATAAAGAGGAAAAAGGAGGTAACAATTAAGCAGATGATGACAATTGAGAAGGTAATTAAGTATATAAATATGAATTCTAACAGGACAAACATAATAAAAGATTTATCACAGGAATGTTTTGAGCAAGAATTTTATGAAACGCTAGATAACAACCCAAACGTATTTGTGTGCAATAATTGTGTATTGGACATGAAGACTTGTGCTGTTAGAAATGGCATGCCAAGTGATATGGTTACATTAACTAGCCGGGTAGATTTTCCAATGGATGAGAACAGTTATGAATATCAGGAAAAAATAACGGAAATAGAGGATTTCTTTGAGAAATTATTTCCGGATGATGATTTATGTGATTATGTGTTGAATATATTTGCGGAATCACTTTCTGGTATTAGGAATCGACAGGAATTTTTGATACATACTGGTGTGGGTAGCAATGGTAAGTCAATGATTGAGAAGCTTATACGTATTACATTCGGTGATTATTTTAGCGCACCTGATGCTAGCTTATTTAATACATCAAAAAATGATCCAAATGCAGCATCACCGGCATTGGCTAGTTTAAGGGGTGCGAGAGTTGCAATGGCAGCCGAACCGCCAGTTGATAAGGAGATGCAACCGGATGTCATTAAGCATTTGACGGGTGGTGATCCGGTTACATGTCGTCATTTAAACAAGGACCCAATTACGTATATTCCTACAAACAGTTGGCATATGTTCTGCAATGATATGCCTAAAACAGCAAATACAGATGAGGGTTGGACAAGGCGTATTCGTGTATTGCCATATATTAGTAAATTTGTTGATCCCAAGTCAACCAAGCTTAATAATTCGAAGAGATACCCGAATCATTATCCGAAGGATATAACATTGAGTAACAAAATGGATTCATGGCCGCCGTATTTCTTAAGTATGTTATGGAATAGATATAAAATATTGAAGCGTAATAATTTTATTGATCTAGATGACAATAACCGTCCAGCGGTTGTAGAGGAGGCAATTACGGTATATATGTCAGAAATGAATATTATTAGTACATTTGTTAATGATAATATGGAAGAGCATGTTGGTCGCCAGCAATCGGTACGTGAAATATTTAATGCATTTAGAACATTTATGACGGATAATGGTATTACTAAGCGTATTACATTACAACATTTTGTTGGTCAAGTTTCTCATTTCATTGGTAAGCCAAAGAAAATTAAAAAGGTCGATCATTTTATTGATTGGGTTATTGTTGGACCGGATGGTCCACAGGGTGAGGAGTATGGAGAAATTTCAAATATTGGTAAATCAATGAGAAAATCTAGGGCAAATAACAATAATACAAACACAAACACAAATACAAACACGAACACAAATAAAGCGGCCCTATCTATAGCAAACCCAGATGATGTCGATGATATGGAAGACAATGAGGATACTATATGTATTAAAGATATTAAAGATATTAAAGATATTAAAGATATTAAAGATATTAAAGATATTAAAGATATTAAAGATATTAAAGATATTAAAGATATTAAAGATATTAAAGATATTAAAGATATTGTGGAAAATGATGCTAATAAACCGGTTAAAAAGTCAGGTTCTAATAAATCTAAAACTGAACCTAAAAAGGCTAGGTCTGGTAAATCTAAGTCTAGCAGTAAGACAAGTAGTAAGAGTAAGTCTAGTACTACAACAACAGATGATGAAACCGAATAGAGTAATAAATATTAAAAATTACTAGTATTGTTGCGTTTATTTGATAATAATTATAATCGCTTATTCCAATAATAAGGCCCTAGTATGAACTTATGTTTATATTTATTTTTTTTAGTATATTTTTTAGTATATTTTTTAGAATCGGGATGCGTTAACCATGTTTGCTATATTTACTTAAATTCCAAAATATTCGATAATACCCAATAATTCTGCTTTATCAGATGCTAATATTTATGGATTTAAATGTTTTAATTTTATGCGCAATTTTGTTAGATATTTTATGTTTATTATTACGTGCATCATCTATGTTTTTATTAATAATAGTACCGTTACAATATGAATATTGGGGCCTAGTTGTGGTATCCATTCAAATATATCATCGATAATATGTTGTGGGCTTTCAACTAAATCTTCATATCATACAAGTCTAGAGTCTATAAGTCTAGATTCAAATGCATCTTTAATATATTTAGCATATTTAAACCATTCTTTTATATCAGATCGATATACTATGATATTTAACATCTCTAATCATACATATATAATAAATAGTGGCATCACAATATTTACTGGACCAATATATATGCCATGGCTTCCACCTACATAGTACATCAATCGGATCTTTAGAACATAACACTTTAGTTTCTGGATTACTAACATCCCAAAAATTATGATACATCTTATCACAATATTCATATGTAAAAATAGAGGCATCCTGTCTAGATTGTTTATATATAATATTATTCCATCTGCCTCTTTTCAACATATGTGTATTTCCTTCACCTGCATGTGAAGGATTATCCTTACATATCATGGTTGAGCAATGAGGGCTAGTATTTAATATTTAATACATAATTGTGGAACCTACATATGGTGGAATTATGTATGTTTGAAAAAATATATAAGATTTGTTTGCTACATTATTAGTGTTTGTAGTGCTAGTGTTGCTAGTATTACTTGAATGCTTAGTATTTCTAGAATTTAAGTTATTACGTCTCATTACAATTTTATAATATATAATATATAATAGGTTGGTATGTTGGTTGGTATTTAAATAGTTATGGTATTATATTTGTTTTAGTAAAAATAAACCGACAACAATAACCCAAAATAACATTAATGGAATACGCATCCAAAATATTATTGAATCATTTAAAGTATTTATTTGCTTTTGATCAATAATATATTCGCCCATATTATCTTGTAGTATATTAACTTTATTATGTTTATTATAGGATTCTTCACCTACATTAGTTATTATTGCTTTATGGCGTTTGCTAACCTCTTCAAAATTACTAATCATATCCGCTAGCTGTAAATACTGACGTGTTGCCCTTTCATATTCTTCAACTTTACCTTCTGCTTTTTCCCGTGTTGCTTTCATACTTTCAGCGCTACCGGCCTCCTCAGTCAATAATTTATGTTTTGCTAATAATTGTAATTGTTCTATATCGTTACTAATATTAGTTATATTTTTTACATCTGAACTCATAATATTATCACAACTCTGTAAAGATACAGTACCCATACTAATATTACGACTTGGATACACTATAGGTACGCTACCACTACTATTATTACCATTGTTATCACCATTATTACCTACACCTGATCTAGGATCAGGGCGGCAATAATTATCGTCATATGGACCATATAAACCATCAGGGTCATATTCATTCCAAGTCATATAGTCTAATTTGCTTTGATCTGGTTGAGCACTTACATATAATTTAACATGGCCATTAGGTACAAGTTGTGCTACAAATGCTTTATTTGATTTATTAAGGGAATCAATAGCATTATCCAATTGTATACGGGCAGAATCATTACCGGCTGCAGCTAGTTTATTTAATTTGTTAACTTGTGATGCTAGTTTGTTTGTATCCATAATTGCCAATATCTGTTATATCTGTTATATCTGTTATATCTGTTATATCTATTATATCTGTATATATTGTGTAATTATCTATAATTATCTATAATTATCTATAATTATCTATATTTATTTAT